>ERZ791734.2653-NODE-2653-length-10876-cov-2.558451_pt1 | contig 10876 bp, 7 predicted proteins | sample MGYA00509953_ERZ791734 | MGnify/ENA primary metagenome ERZ791734 (study PRJEB30046, sample SAMN00792038) | human gut metagenome | study: EMG produced TPA metagenomics assembly of the A metagenome-wide association study of gut microbiota in type 2...
CTCATGATTGATATAACAGATGCTGATTATCTTACAGGTATGTCACAAGAAGAAATAGAATCAAATTTTGATGAATTTAACTCCGGAATATCCGATACCACAACTATAACAAGTAATAAAATTGTAAGTTCCTTTAAATATCCGTGTGAATATGTCACTGGAACTAATACTACAAGTGGCGAGTCCAGAAATATTGCCATGTATGTGTTTTTTTATAACAAAAAACTGTATAATGTTATGATGAGTACACGTGATGATAACAAGCACGACTACTCTTCCAATCTAACAAATATCATAAATTCGCTAGAATATTCAGAAGATAGTGATAATAGCTACGATGAGTTAACGACAGAAGATGATTATAAGGAAGTTACTACAGAGGTCACCGAAGCTACAACAGCAGCAAAGAAAAAAACGAAAAAGGAATCTTACAAGAAAGAAAACTGGAATCCTCAGATCACTTATAGTCAGTTAGCCCGTACTCCAGATGACTATGTAGGAAATAAAATCACATTTGAGGGCAAAGTAATACAGGTATCAGAAAGCTCTTACAGTGACACCGTGTATCTGCGTGTTGCTACTAGCGATGATTATAATAAAGTAATGTTAATTGAATACGATTCATCCATACTAAGTTCTCGTATCCTTGAAGATGATGAGATTCGTTTTTACGGAACATCAACTGGTCTGTATACCTATGAATCAACATTGGGAAAAAGTGTCACTATTCCTGCTGCTACTGTTGAACATATCACTATTCAGTAAATAACATCCATGCGCATTTAAGAGCAGCTTAGTAGCTGCTCTTAATTATTAAGACTGTCCGATTTTTGATTTTAAAACTGTGATCTCTAACGTATTTCCAGCCTCCAATTCATAATTCGTTAAAATCTCTGCCTGTTCACCTGACGTATCTAACGAATAGTCCTCATCTTCGACTAACGAAATACCATTAACATTTACAAGAATCACATCGTCAGCGGCATGGGTATAATTCGCCATGTCAAGTGTAAATTCACCGCTCGGCTCTTCTATATCAATGACCTTGTGAAATTTCTGAACGTATGTATTTACCTTTAATTCTCCTGTTAATGCACTTAACCATACATCGAACTTTGTCTTTTGTTCTTCCTGCCAGCTTTGCATCTGTTTATAAAATTCTTCATAAGCTGTCTGCCACTGTAAGTACAGTTTACTTGTATCAACCTGCTGTATAATGCCAGTCACCCAGCCGCACACGCTATTATCCGCCCGGGTATCTTCTATATTCGCCTGCGTGATAGCAGTCACCCCTCTGCCCACATAAACATACGCCAAACACATTTCTTTTATCATTTCGGTGTTTTCCATCACTGGTTTCGCTGGAGTTGTCGCATTATCTCCATCTTTCGTTGTGATTTCAATTGTACGCGTCGATAAATCCAGCCTGATTATGATAGCGGTATAACGATTTAAAGTTACATGTGCACGGTTAAGTATGATCGGATACGCTGCTGTATTTTTAAGCCACCTTGAACCGATAACAGCCCTGCCCGCTCCAGCTTGTACCTGCATACCTGTAGCAGCCAAAACCTGCATACCATCATCCACGGCCTCATACACCCCATCACTCACAAGTCCCTCAAAATACATACTCATTTGGTCTGCATTATACGTGCGGTCATACGTTCCGTCCGATTGTTTTATTGCGTTAAAAAATCCATATGTGATTGCCATCTTACACCTCCCATGTGCTAAATGTCGGTACAGTTGATTTTCCATTTTTATCTTCACTCTCAATTATCTCGACAATGCGAGGAGCTGCACTTATACCATATTCATTAATTACCTGTACCACGTCACCTAAAAAATAATCTTCATTCAAGTTATAGTTTCCGTCGGGAATTACATTTCCTTCAAACGATTCTGTAAATGATGTTGTACTCAGCTCATCTTTCGCATAATCTTGTAGCATCTTATAATATTGTTCTTCTGTGATGATTGTCCCGTTGCTCGATACACTTGAACCGTCAATGTATGCTTCATAACGTTCTAATCCGCCAGAATCGCCCACTGTCGTTGTGCGTTGATTTACTCCTTCGCCCTCGCCTGCCACTAATGCTGCATTTTTAAATTCTGCCCGTTCATAAGTGTAGGTGGAGGCTAAGAGATTATCAAATTCATCTGAAAATACAACGGGTAAATTGTCTTTTTGCCCGTACGACCGGTCGCATCCTTTATAAAGTATAAAAACAAATTTCCTGTCTTTAATATACACGTCCCAGCCAAGACCATACGTCTGACAAGTAGACATTATCCACTCGTCAAGATCTTCGCCTAGCAATTGTGCATCAAATGTATCTGTAATCCCGGCAGGCTCATCAAGAATAAAGTTATCAATCTTTCGTTTCTCATCGGCCGGTGCAATGATATTCTCTGTGAGTACCTGCCGGATTCCTGTCTCAACATTACCGGCCAGATTTGTTTGCTGCCACACGACTCTCCGGCCTACAATACTTTTCAAGCCCCGGCCAGATATAGTCATGCTGTCACCATTTTCATAATCCGCAACTGTCTTGACGTTTTCGATTATCATAACATTCCGCCATATATCTCCGTTGCGATCTTTGTCCCGGCAAAGTAGTCTATCTTTTTGCAATAGTGCAATATTTTTCTCCGTCACCGGTACGATTAATTCAAATTCACCGACATTGAAATACTGGACTGTCCAAATTATACTTTCAAAGTTATCTATCATATCAAGAATTTGTGCAGTAGAGTCGAGCACATAAATGTCCATACTCACACCCCCTCAAACTGATTGTTGATTATAAATGTACATTGTAGATTTTCCGGAAGTTCATCCGCCTCGTATGTAAATACATTATCGCCAGGCAGTAAGTTAAACCATGTTGAACCCGCTTCTAATCTTCCCACGATATTAGTCATTACTCCATCACGTAGAAGTGTGATTGACTTTTCTTTTTTTCTCGTATTTATCGTAATCTCATCTCCTGCCTGCATTGTAACATTCAATATCATGTGATCTATCGTATCTACATTATAGATTTTAGGATTCTTGACCGTACCTAATGCATTTAGGCGTATAACCACGCCAGTTTCCACGTCTCCGCCATTTATAATAGTTTTCTGTTCTCCCAACACAATGTAAGAAAACGGCACCCCTGCCTCTTCGATTGCAAACGGAAAAGTAAACATATTTTCTATATTCGAAAATTCCGTACTGCTTTCCTTTGTAGCTCTGAAAAGTGCCATCGGACAAGTAATCTCAATCTGTGCAGTTTGTTTCTTCTCAAAATACTCCACTGAAAACTTTGAAACGTAGCCGTCTATGTATACGTCCCGCGTACCGTTTTTATAATACAGGCGTACCGGATACTTCGTTTTAAAATAGCGGTACAGCAAAATGCGGTTTGCTTCAGCTGGTGCATTTATCGCCATGGTGATGGTAATAACACGATCATTGATACGAGAACTATTAAATACAGATCCATCCGTATTCGCTACCTGCGTTGTATTTATAGTTCCTTCCGGGGGATAAAGACCGTCTACATCCGTAATAACATAACGGGGATTATTCGTCATTTTTAACTGTTCCCCGTACTTATTTTGTGCGATTAACTCATACATTCGTTATCCCCCTTTTACACTGGCTGTGTCATAGCTTTAACCATACTTACCTGTTGCCGTCTAGCTCTATAAGTCTCAAGTGCTGAAAGCGATTTTGGACTTGTGTTGTTCTGCACAAGATTATAATTGTTTACAATCGTCTGATTGCTATTTGCAATTCCATTTCTGGCACTACTTTTGACCGCACTTCGTACATTCGGAATATTAGTGGCCATATCTGTGAGCGGACTAGTCACACTATTGATAAATTTCTTTGCCTTTGCCTGCACTTGACTGATACTGTCAAGTAATCCGTTTCCAAACCCCCGCGCAGTAAATGTTCCTATTTTCGCAGTAACCTTTGACGGGCTATGTATGCCCAGTTCATCCTTGAACTCGTCTACCATAGCACTAACCATCGTTCTTATAGCTTTTGTCATATAATCTGTATTCTTTGTCAGGCCAGTGGTAAACCCTTTCATTGCATCGATGCCCATTTCTTCGAGTTGTTTTGGCAAATCTTTAAAGGCTGCGGACAAGGAATTTTTATATTCCTTTGTGACATTTTCAAGATCTTTCTGATATGTCTTTTTGGCTAATTCTTCAGATACGCGCATTTTTTCATCAAACGCATCTGAATATGCTTTTAGATCCGCATCACTCATAGATAGCAGCCGATCCATAAATGCCCCACCTTCGTCTATATCATAACTCGCAATCTGGTCAAATAACTCTGATGACACTTTTCCTTTAATGGTCTGTAATTTTTGAGCGTAGTCTTTTATATTCTGTGTCTGTGCCTTAATATCATTTATAGTCATGATACCTGCACCCGAAATCTCAAATAAATCTCCTGCGCTCTTTAACTTGGAGATCAGATCGTCCTGCTTACTTATCAAATCGTCGTAACGAGCTTGATAGGTGTCGGTAATACCGTTTATCGTATCGTTGATTAAGGCTTCAGCTTTCGTCTGATACTCGCTCATCGCACTCGAAAATTCAGAAAGCATTTGTGAGGAAGCATCTTTATAAGCATTGTTGAAATTCGTCTGGTCTTTAACTAATTGTTTATAATTATTAACCTGTTTCTTTGCGGCAGACATTTTTTTATTCTGCGATGCCATTGTTTTCTTATCCGCTGTCATTTCTTTTTTGTATGTCTGCATCTGCTTCTTATACTTCGTTTTATCAGATTTTTTCTTTGCTTTATTGTAATTCTTCGATGCTTTATCGTAGTTTTTCTTCGCTTTATCGTAACTCGTTTTCGCCTTATCGTATTTACTCTTAGCAGCATCATATTTTTTCTGATAATTACTTTGTTCCGACTCATACTTAGATAATTGTCCCTCTAAACCGGATGTCTTCTGATCGTTTAGGTACTGCATCTTATTAGTCATATATGTGATTTTGTCTGACATCGCTTTAGAAAATACAGAACTTGCCTCACTTGCCACGCTGGAAAAATTAAAATTGCTTAATCCGGCCAGTGTAGTTATGACGCTCTTAACTGTATTTTTTACAGTGTTCGTAAGGTCTGTCTGTTCGCTTACAATCCCGTTAATGTACCCTTTTACAAAATTCTTACCGCTGTCATACGTTAATTTTGACGGTGAACCCTCTTTTTGCGCGTCCCGTAAGGATTGTACGGACTGTGCACCCATCTGCGCTGCGGACTGTACGGCAGCTTTTGTCATGGACTGAATACCGTTTGTGTAACCCTGCCCAAAATATTTACCGGATTGTGTCGTTAATTTTGACGGTGAACCCTCTTTTTGTCCTTTTTTCAGTCCGGCCCATGCCTTTTTAGCTAGAGACTCGGCTTTAGAATACGCTGCACTTACGAGTGAACCGATACCATTGATAAAACCTTGTGCAAAATTTGTACCGGAACTATATGCACTTACGGAACCGGCTCCACTTTTGGCGTTATCTCCTAACGATTTACCTTTGCTTCTCGCGGTTCCTGTCTTACTTCCTACGCCACTAGCGTACTCGGTACCTGCTTTTGCACCTGTTTTGTGTATCCCGCCAGAACCGCTTTTTGCACCGGTGTCCGCACTCTTACCGATTGTCTGACCGGCTTTCTGGTTCTGTCCTTTTGTGGCAGATACTCCGGCGGCGTGATTCTTACCAGCTTTTGTTCCGGTTGCTTTCGCGCTCTTTGCTCCGGTTGCCTGTCCAGTAACTACGGCTTTACCGTCTGCCTGTCCTGCCTTTTTATTTTCCCCGGTCGTACTCTTTGCACCCGTGGCGTGGTCTTTGCCTGACTTCTGCCCGGCGGCTTTCGCACCTTTAGAACCTTCTTTTTGACCGTCAACCAATGCTTCCGCAGCTTGTTTTCCTGCCTCTTCTGCTGTAATTTTACCGGCTAAAATCTGCTGAACAAGATTATTAACGGTATCCGTCCCACTCTGACCGGCTTTTTTTGCAGCATCTTCAAACGACACTGCATCATTGATTAATTTTGCAGCCTGATCCACGCTGGTTTTTCCTGTTGCTATTCCTTTCATCAGAGAGTCTGGAATTTGTTTTCCTGTGATACCAGCCTGCGTCAGGGTCTGTTTAAAATCAATCGCTGCCTGTAACTGCTTTGTCGCAGTGTCTACGTTAATTTTCCCACTCGCAATTCCTTTTGATAAAGACTTGGGGACCTCTACGCCGGCATTCTGGGCTTTTGTAATTACATCACTCGAATTAAAATCTAATGCACTCTGTAATTGTTTCGTTGCCTGTTCAACTGATATTTTCCCACTTGCGATACCTTCTCGTAATGATTTCGGAATTTTTATACCTGCCTCTTTTGCCTTAGTCAAAACTTTGGAATTATCAAATTCCGAAACATTAAGTCTCTTTATCGCATCCTCTGCAGAAACTTTTCCGCTGGAGATTCCTTCCGCCAGGCTCTTAGGAATCTTTACGCCATCCAACTGTGCTTTTTTCGCCAGATCGTCAAACTTAATGAGGTTTTCCATACCCTCTACACTAGATGGAACTTCGTACTGCCCCTCTTTAATTCCATCGCTTACCGCTTTCGGAATCTTTTTCCCTTTTTCTTTCATCTTCTCCGTGATTGCGTCAAGGGACTTTTCTGTTTCAGCAGTATTAATCTTATCTTGTGCATATTTTTCTGTCTGATCGTACTGTTTATTGAGTTCTTCTAATTTCTTCTTATTCTTTTCGAGCGCACTATTTGTCTTTTCATAAGCTTCTTTTTTTGTTCTTTCCGCTTTCGCTAACTTCAGATAGTTTTCATACTCTTTACCGTATACGTGCATACCCGCATCGGCCCACGCCTGTTGTGCTTCCGCGGTCTTTTTCTTTGCTTCGGTGTACGCTTTTTCGTTCTTAGCGTTCTGCTTTGTCAGTTCACCTTGTTGTGTCTCAACTTTTACAATGTCTTGTGCTATCGTAGTAAGGTTTGCTTGTGCGGCTTTCGCCTTAATCAGTTCTTTTTGAGTGGAAATATTGTTTTTTAATGCCTCGGTGGACTGATTAAGCTTATCTTTTTCTTCGTCATACTTTAAATTTAAGTCCGGCATAAGGTCATTGAGCTTTGACACATAATCTTTTATCTGTGCTTTCTGTGCAGCACTCTTATGCTCTACCCCAATTAAATCATTTAAACGGTCATAATAAATATCTGCCTGCGCTCCCTCAGCTTCCGCACTCTTTACGCCATCCTGTCTTGCCTTGTCAGATTCCTTTAAGGATTTCGTGAGTTCTTTTTGCTTACTGATGAGGGCATCTGTTGCTGCTGCATTTTCATCTATTTTTTCACTTGATAGTTTTGTTTTTACAACGTATGCTGCTACTCCTGCTGTAAGTGCTGTAACACCAGCGACAGCTAGTGTTACAGGATTTGCCAGCATGGCAAGATTGAATCCTGTCGCCGCTCCAGTTGCTGCGGTAGTTGCAGTAGTAACTAATCCCATTGCAGCAGCCATTCCCAATAATGTCGTAATAAATCCGCTTATCTTGCTCGCTATGAATACAGTGCCGAGCGCAGTGCCTACTCCCGTGATAGCCGGAATAAGACTATTCATATGCTGGATAGCATAATCCGCAAATGATTTTATCCCGGGTAAAGCTTCCTGAGCTAATGGTATAATGAGACCTGTTTGTAATTTACGTCCGATTTCACTAAACTGTGACCCTACATCATCATAGCGAACATCTTTAATCTCCTCTATCTTACCTTTAACATCATTAAATGTGTTACCGGTCGATGTGAGTGATTTCACAACTTTGAGGTTCGCATCTTCTCCCATCGTGCCAAAAGCAGTTGCAGCCATATTCAAGGCATCCTGCTCATTCGTACAGTTATTGATATCGGCAACAATAGACTCAATGACATCTTTCATCGTACCCTTTCCGCTTTCCCAGTTTTTGAAAGCCGTCTGGGTATCTTTGCTGAACATGCCAATATTTTTACCTATTGTACCGTCACCAAGGCGATTTTTAACTTCATTAATCGAGTCGTTAACCTTATCGAGATTGTACGCCCCATTCTGTGTACCATTCGCGAGTAATTGAAAGTATTCTTGTGCAGAATATCCCGCCTGCTTAAAGTTTCCGCCATACTCGGAGATGTTATCCCCTAATTCATCTGTATAGTCAAGTCCTTCCTGTGAACCTTTCGCAAATAAATCAAACGCTGTAGTAGAATCAATGCCGAAGTGTGTCATTAAATTGCTTACGCCACGAATTGTTTCATTGAAATCTGATCCGAACGTATCCTCTAATGTTATGGCATTTTCGGTCAGCTCTTTGATTTTTGACGGATCCGTCTCTTTAGTTACCTGTTTGACGTATGCCATTTTGTCGCCCACGTCCTGCAAGCTCTCACCATAATTATTGTCGTACAGTTCATTCATTTCTTTTTTGAACGCCTGCATCTGTTTTGCACTCGCGCCCGTCTGTGCCTGGAACTTGTTATAATCCTGATCGGATTCGGTTGCAAAATCTTTTAGTGAACTTATCGCACTGCGGATACCATCTGCCGCAAGGTCAGCCAATGCGCCTTTTAAAACCGTAAAGCCGCCGGAACTATCTTCCGCTTCATTTCCTGCTCGTTCTAAGCTGTTGTCTAAGTCATCTGCTGCATTTGCAGCGTTTGACATTTTATTTTTATTTTCGGCAAGTTCGCTCGATAACTGCGAAATCTCGCCAGCTAACTGTTGTGCTTCCGCAGAGGTCTTTCCCTGCTCTAATACCACACTTGCGTAGCGTGTTTTAAGCCCCTGCAGACTACTTTCCTGCTTGGAAATCGTACTATCCAGTTCTTCATAAGCTGACCGCATTTCATTTGCACCATTAGCTGCCTGATCTGCCTCGGAGTCAAGTTGTGACAACATGCGTCCGTATTTTTCAAGAGACGCTTTTGTCTTATTAATGGCTGCCTCCTGATTTTTGATCTTGATAAGTAACTCCTGTGCGCCTTTTGAATTCTTACCCTGTGACTGTACCGTCAAATCGTACTGTTTATTCAAGTCGGACAAGATAGACTTTTCTGCTTTTAAGGTGTTCCGCAACTGGTCCATCTTGGCGCTCAATCCATCTGCGGACTGCGCCCAGTTGTCCATGCCTGCACTGGATGCTTTAAACTCTGCATTCGCAAGCCTTATTTGTCGCCTTGCTTCTGTCATTGACCGCTTAAGGTCAGATATATCCATTTTCAGTTTTGTCGTACTTGTATCCGCATTCGTACCCATCGTCTCACCACCTAAAACCAGTTATCCCCGGCAGGCCGACGGATAACTTTATTATCATTGCCTTTATCATTTTCTCGCTTTGTTTCCCTTATCTGCATTGCACGCACGTCGCTATATAATCTTATTACATCGTGAAAAGATTTCTTTTCTATATTATAAGGAGTCATAGCTGGGAACTCTTTACATAGCTGATAATTAATATTAAATAATATTTCAAAAAGCGGGGTATCATCTACCCCGCCATCTAGTTTTTTGGGTCTTTTGGAATTGATAAGATATCAGCAAAAGAAGCCTTTAAAATATTCAGGATTGCAGGAATCAATTCCTTTAATTTGACATGCTCCCAGTCATCCGCCTCCATATCAGGGAAACATTTTCCTAATACTTCAACAAGCTGTTCCCATGCGCCGTACACAATATTTAAAAGTTCCCCGGTATCATTTACATTATCTACATTCAAGAGCTTCATAAGAGAACGGATTGTTCCGAACTCTAAGTCAATCGTATGTGCCTCGCAAGTCTTGATGATTGTATCATTTTCATCATATACATTGATTTCTAATCTCATATAGGACTACCTCCTTTGCAAATTTCAGCCTCTCGCCTGTTTCATAGTCAACAAAACAGGCGAGAGTGTCTTTGATTCCAATTAATTAATAGTAATTAATCTAATTAATCTTTATTAATAGTATCTATTACCCTGTTTTTCATTAATTATGCTCTAGCCGTAACGCTATCAGGTGTCTGGACTTTCTTAAAGAATTCTGCAGTATCAACCTTGTCAAGGCTCGTATCTACGTTGACTGCCTTTGCTGACTTACCTGTCTTAGTGAACTTATGTGTTGTAGAGATACCTGTATAAGTGATTTCCTGACCGTTTGCGTCTGTTCCGTCATCTTCTGTTGCATGATCGGAATCCGGGATATTGAATGTGCCTTTCAGTCTCCAGACAAGGATTTCTGTTCCGTCAGTTGTCTTTGTACGATAGCCAAATGCAAAATACTTTGTTGTCCTTTCCTGCTCTACCATCATGCCTGTTGCTTCGTCATAATACTGGCCTGTGATTTCCGCTAACACATCAAGAGGAATAGCAGAAGAGTTAATTGTGATTTCGTCAGAACCAGTAGAGCCAACGACAACTGCCGGAATATTATCGTAGTAATGTGCTTCATTACTGGAATCTGTTGACTTTGCGATTTCAGAAACGCCGGCTAAGGATTTAACAGTTCCTGTTTCAAAAGTAGTATCATCATCGGTTACGATAGGTGCATATACAGCACCCTCAACGCCTCTGTACTCAAAAATTTTCATAGGTTATACCTCCTGAATTTGTAAATAATATGCTCTTAACCCACGGCCGGTGTGTGTGATCTCATCACTTGCCACATCATATCCCTGACCGGGGATAATCCACTTATTTTCTTTCAATTTTGTTCTCGCTTGTGCCAGTACGGAATAGGTTTTCTCAGGGTCTGTACTGTAAAAATTCACATCGAAATCCCATCCCGTTCCGTACTCGCTATTATCATAGTGAGAATGATCGGGCGCATCGTTAT
>ERZ791734.2655-NODE-2655-length-10856-cov-4.309508_pt1 | contig 10856 bp, 8 predicted proteins | sample MGYA00509953_ERZ791734 | MGnify/ENA primary metagenome ERZ791734 (study PRJEB30046, sample SAMN00792038) | human gut metagenome | study: EMG produced TPA metagenomics assembly of the A metagenome-wide association study of gut microbiota in type 2...
TGTGAAAGTGAGGCAAAAGAATGAGGATACTTGTGTTTGAACCTCTGAAAGAACCATATGTAAAGGATATTGAAGATGATATCCATGCCATGCAGGAAGTTGTGGGCGGCAGCATCGAGCCAATATATTTTGAACCAAAGCAGGACGCTATTTGCTGGTGCAATGATGAGTTTCTGCTGAACGGTTCAAAGCCTAACAGGATAGTTGGAAATACTCTTGTTCACGGCACTTTCTATATTTCAGGCAATTATCGTAACGAATACGGTGAGTGGGATTCCTGTTCACTTACCGATGAACAGATAGAAAAGTACAAGCAGCAGTTTGATCACATCATAGTTGATCTGCCCGGTATCGGGCTGGTTGCTGTGAGAGAAACAAAGCCGGAAGTGATCCAACCGCTTGAAGAATATGAAGAAGAACCGGAAATCGAACAGACAATGTAAAGGAGAATGAAACTATGAGAATACACGCATCTATCAACAGAATGGTAAACAAAGAGGATTCAGCAATCAAGGCATATGCCAGCGTAACAATGGACGGTATGTTCGCAGTTCACGGACTGAGGGTCATCGAGACCGAAAAGGGCAGATTTGTCAATATGCCCTCCACCTCATACACCGATAAGGACGGCAACAAGCAGTACAGCGACACCTTCCACGCCATAACCAAGTCGGCGAGAACTGCCGTAAATCAGGCTGTGCTCAATGCTTATGATCTCAAGCTGCAGCAGGTTCAGCAGACGGATATCGAGGTGGAGAACACTCCCGATGAGGAAATGTCGGAGCCTGAAGATGAACCTGAACCGGAGCTAAGTATGTAGTTTGCTAAAGCATTTGCTGTGTATCTTGTAACAAAGGTAGAACTTTTGCAAAAAGTATAGATTTGTGGGCGGATATATGATATATTGCTTGTCAAGGAGCGTGATAATATGAAAAAAGCAATGGTCATATCAATATTCTGTGCTATATTTTTAACAGCCTGCGGAAATGTATCAAAGTCCGCAGAAAGTGAAAACTCTTCAGTAACTAGTCAAACTACGGTCACGGCTATAGTTTCTGCAGAAACATCGGTAAAGGAAGAAATGGATACAAGTGAAATCACAGCGACCATTAAAAAGAGTTCGCAGACGGTATCATCTTCCTCAAAGCTGACAGATACTGAAGTAACTGCGGTTAAGAAATCAAGCACTTCAAATACAGGCGGCAATTCAGTTCAGGAGCATAATAACGCTGTACAGGGTAATAACCAAGCTGTGCAGAATAATACTCCATCCAACAATTCTCAGGACAATAACTTAGCGGAGCAGAACGCCCAGCCGTCCAATGAGAAACATCAGAATAACGAGCCGTCTGCCACCCAATCAACAACGGCAAAGCCGTCATCATCGGCAGTGTCTGCGGTAACAAATCCGCCTGTCACAACGACAAATCCGCAGACTACAACAGTGCCGCAGACTCAACCACCCTTGCCGGTGCCCACTGAGGAAGAACGATATATGGATATCGGCAGAAGCTTATCTCATAACGGCTCTGATTACAGCAAGGCAGAGGCGGTATACAACTGGATGACTGAAAACGGTTCGGGCACTTGTGTGAATTATTCGTGGCAGACCTACTATTTGTGCAAAGGTACAGGTCTGGAATGCTATCTTGCATGGACGCCGTCAAAACTGTATGGTCATGTAGCAAATGTCGTTAAGGTAAACGGAACATGGTTTGTTCTTGATACGCAGGGACAAGGATTTCTGCTGAATAACGACTGCGGATTCAGCGAAATAATAGATATTGATGAATCATATGTATCAGTGGCGGATTTGATAAGCAGCCAAAGATATGATGAAATATATTAAAATGTGCAAACGAAAGAGCCGAAATCAGGCTCTTTTTCTTTGCAAAAATGAAAAGGAGAAATGCACTTTATGTTCAAAAAATCGAAAATATTAAAGAAACTCAGCGCAGGGTTCATGGCAGGACTCTGTGCTTTTTCTATGTTCGGTTCATCTATGAGCGGAGCAATCACAGCAAGTGCCGCAAGCACACCTATGGAAAACCCGGCATTCCCGTCAGCGGATACGGTGATCGCAAAGGCGGCGACCTTGCTGGGTACACCGTATACCTATGGAAACAAGGGCTACTGGTATGCGTATGATCAGGGTCAGTACACTCCGCTTTCTGTTGAAACGATAAATAATCTCGGCATTGACTGTTCGGGTCTTGTGTACTATACTCTTACGCAGCTTGGATACAAAACATCGGGGTTCAGTTGGAACAACCCTGTGCCTGTTGATACAGATCATTGGCTTACAGTCAATGATAACTGCACCATAACTTACGACGGAAAGACTTCAAAGGTCGAAGTCGAAAAGAAAAACATCAAGACAACGGACCGACCGTATTGGGAGCGTGCTGATGGTTCGGTTATTACAGCAGGTTCTGTGGTGGTCGCTCAGAATCCGGGTGGTGAGGATCACGCTTGGATATATATGGGCGAATTTGATTCAAGAAATGATGTAATAAGCTATCTGAGATCTATTGGTGTTTCGGAAAAACTCATAAACTCAAAGACAGTTGGCGATGGAAAAGGTGCAGGCGGAAAGCATTGGAGAATAGAATCCAGCGGTTCGGAGGGCGTTGTTATCAACAACAAAACAGATGGCAAGACCGCAACAGCTATGAATATGTCGGCGTTCAGGATAACAAAAAATGATGTGAAATTTGAAATAACTAAGGTTCTTGCTTCAGACAGAACGGTTAAGATTTCAGGCACAAGCAAGGTAGACGGCACGGTTGCAAAATACGGAATATATACCGATAAGGCTTGTAAAAACAAGGTTGGCGAGATCACTATCGGCAAGGACGGAACAGGCTCCATTCAGTTACCTGAAAAGAAGTATTACGTTAAGGAGATCTCCGCACCGACAGGTTACAGTATCTCTGAAGAAGTGTTCGCATTAAAGGCTGACGAAAATATATTTGTGACCGAAGATTTTACGAGAGGCAAAATTAAGGTCAATAAGACCGCCGAGGATGGGATCGTAAGCGGCAGAGAGTTCAAGGTCACAGGAAACGACGGCAGCAGTTACACCAAGAAAACCAAAGCAAACGGCGTTGCCGAATTTAGCGGATTAAAGGTATACAACACATCTACAGGCAAAGCGATCACCTACACCGTATCTGAGATCAATGTAGATACAAGATACGAAGTTCCAAAGGCTCAGAATGTTACGCTGACGAGCGGAGATGTTGATCTGACTGTGAATGTGAAGTTCAACAATCAGCTTAAAACGGGCTCGATAAAGATAAATAAGCAGTCCGAGGACAATCGGAACGGCGACAGAGAGTTCACTATTACGGGCAACGGTAAGACTTACACAATAAAAACTGGTTTGGACGGTGTTGCAATTCTTTCCGATATTCCCGTTTACAACAGCAATAATGAGAAGATCGTGTACACCATTTCCGAGAAAAATGTTCCCGTAAGATATGTAGTTCCAGCGGATCAGACTGCAACCCTTACGGCAGATGCGACCACAACCAAGACATTCAAAAATATCCTCAAAAAGTTTACAGTTGAGGTAACAAAGCAGGATTCTGAAACAACATCAGCACAGGGCGACGGAACGCTTGCAGGAGCAGTTTACGGACTGTACAAGGACGGCGAGCTCGTGGATACCTATACGACCGATGAAAACGGATATTTCAAGACAAAGGAGTATGTCTGCGGAAGCTACACTGTTCAGGAAATTTCACCAAGCGAGGGCTATCTCCTTGACGAAACAGTTTACTCAGTTGGTGTAGAAGCTGAGAATTATTTCATTGAGCATAACCCACTTTCTATGACAGTGACTGAGGACGTTATCAAGGGAAATATCGCAATGATCAAGCATTCCGATGACGGCTCTACTCAGATAGAAACTCCGGAAGTGGGAGCTGAATTTGAAGTGTATCTGAAATCTTCAGGTTCTTATGCAAATGCTGTTGAAACAGAACGTGATTACCTGACGTGTGATGAAAACGGCTTTGCACAGACCAAGGATATGCCATACGGAATTTACACCGTGCATCAGACAGTCGGCTGGGAGGGTACTGAGTTTATTGCTGATTTTGATGTGAACATCAGCGAAAACGGACAGACCTACCGCTATCTTATCAACAATGCAGAGTTTGAAAGCTATGTTAAGGTGGTAAAGGTGGATTCCGAAACGGGAAAAACAATTCCTTACGAGGGTGCTGGCTTTGAGATCTATGATTCAAACGGTCAGAAGATTTCTATGACTTTCAGCTACCCGACGCCAACCACGATCGACACATTCTATACCAATTCTGAGGGGTATCTGATCACACCGGAAGTTCTTCCCTACGGCGAATATTCTCTTGTTGAGGTTCAGGCTCCTTACGGCTATGCGCTTGATAAAACTCCCGTAGCATTTTCGGTTTCCTCAGAAAATGCAGAGAAAGAAAACTCGCTTACTATTGTCAAAGTTGAAAAGCAAAATACCGCTCAAAAAGGAAAGATCAGCGTTCGGAAAACAGGCGATATTTTCACAAGCGTGACAACGGCATCATCTGCTTACACAGATGAAAACGGCGAGATGATAGTAAATCCGACCACCTTCACTCCCGTGTTTGCAAGCGGAAATCTTTCCGGTGCAGTATTTCAGGTGATCGCTGTAGAGGACATTGTTACGCCCGACGGAACAACAAGAGCTTATGCCGGAGATGTTGTTTCGGAGATCACGACAGACGAGAACGGTTATGCTGAAACTGAGCCGCTTTATCTCGGCAAGTATGAGGTCAGAGAGATAAAAGCTCCCGATGGTTATGTGCTGAATAATAAGCCTAAAGATGTTGAGCTGACATATGCAGGGCAGGAATTTGAGGTGAGAGATACTGTGAATACAGCTTTTGAAAATGAGTATCAGAGCGTGAGGATATCGCTTTCTAAGGTTATGGAAAATGATGAACTGTTCGGGAGCTACGGCGAGGACTGCTATACGAGCGTTCGTTTCGGACTATTCGCCGCAGAAGATATTACTGCCGCTGACGGTTCTGTTATTCCTGCGGAGGGACTAATTTCAGAAGTTTCACTTGATGAGGATATGATCGCAAAATTTGATGTACAGATACCTTTTGGCAGGTATTATGTTCAGGAAATTGCAACCGATGAACACTATGTTCTTAACGGTGAAAAGTATCTTGTGAATTTTGAATATATGGGACAGGATATCCGGACTGTGGATATTGACTGCGGACAGTTCGTAAATCTTCTCAAGCGTGGCAGGATAGAGGGACATAAGACCGATGACAAGAGCGAACCCCTTGAAAATGCGGTGTTCGGGCTGTTTACTGCCGACTGTGTGAAGTTCAGCAGAGATACTGCAGTAATGACTGCCGCTTCAGATGAAAACGGATATTTTGAGTTTGATGAAATCCCATACGGCGAGTATATTGTCAGAGAAATCGAAGCTCCGACGGGATATATTCTCAGCGGTGAAAGCTATCCCGTAACTGTTTGCGAGGACGGCGAAACTATCACAATTCGTACAGTTAACAAGCCTATTACCGTTGAAGTGTCTAAGGTTGATGTATACGGCGAGGAATTAATCGGTGCAGATATGCAGCTTGAAAATGCTGACGGTGAAATCATTGACGAATGGATTTCCGATGGTACAAATCATATTGTAACCGAGCTTCCAGCCGGAGATTACACGCTCAAGGAAATTGCGGCTCCGGACGGATATGTGATAGCTACGGATATTGAATTCGAGGTTTTTGCAGACGGTACAATAAAGATCAGAAACGTTGATTCTACGGCGATTTCAGAGGACGGAAATCCGCTGATTGTTATGGTTGACGACACAACAAAGGTGAAGATCTCAAAGCGTGATATTACTACGGATAAGGAGCTGCCTGGTGCAACTCTCCAAATTATTGACGAGGACGGAAATGTGGTTGAGGAATGGGTATCTGCGGACGAGGCTCATCTTGTCGAGGGCAAGCTTATCGCAGGAAAGGAATACACGCTCCGTGAAATCATTGCTCCGGACGGTTACGAAATTGCAAATGAGATAAAGTTCACCGTGAATGCTGACGGAACCGTGACCGAGGTCGTTATGTACGATGAGCATACGCCTGATCTTGAAACTCCTCCTACAGTCACAATAGATACTCCTAATACAGGTGTATCCGCATACAATGGTGCTGAACTTTATCTCGTAGCCACAGCGGTTATTATGACTTTCGGTATGCTCATATGCAAGAAGAATGATAAGAAACAAAGAAAGGATGATGTGAAATGAGATCTAAAAAGAAATTGATCGCAGCAGCAAGTTCGGTGTGCTTTGCGTCTATGCTGTCGCTAACCGCTTATGCTTCGGGCGATGTTGCGGGTGCGGTGACAAGCACTTGGACTACGGCAAGATCGCAGGTCGTATCAGTCGTAAACAATGTGGTGTTTCCCGTGATAGACGTTATACTTGCAGTTCTGCTGTTTGTGAAGATAACACTCGCATATCTCGATTACCGCAAACACGGTCAGCTTGAATGGACGCCGATCGCTATCATTTTCGGCTGTCTGATCTTTTCTCTGACCTGTCCGCTGTACATCTGGAGCATAATCTGATAGGGGGAAAATGAATATGAAAGCAAAAGTAATGACTGCAATTTTAGCGGTGTTTATGCTGACAATGACAGCTTGCGGAACGATCAGTCCGCCGATCCAGAATGCTGTTACGGAAACTACGACTACTACAGCCGAGTCCATACACGACTCGGCTGCCTCTTCGGAGGCTGAAAGCAGTTTAGAGAATGAAAAGATAAAGACGGACACCTTTATTGCCGAATTTTTCGATTCCGATATATCCTTTGTGGATACAAGTGAATTGGTAGCGGAAGCTATGAAAGGCTGTTCTTTTGATAATGAAACTGATAATTCAAATGGTGTGCAGAAGATAACGCTAAAAGGCACAAACGGAGGTGGTTCTATTGAGGTGATGTGTATTGATCTGAGTAAAAGCGGTCTTTCTTATGATATGGAATATATCCTTGAAAATTTAGGAGATCATTACTTCAGGCAGACTGCTGCTCAGATGAACGGTATCACAGAGGACGATTTTGTGTCCGCTTACAGAATGACAAGCAGCGTTGTATCAAAGGGAAAATATCAGCGGTACGGCTCTGTTCAGAAATCCGATGGTATGGCGACGCAGTTCGGATACACGGAAACCTACGCTGTACTTTCCGAGAACAAGCTTACCGTTGTATCGGGTGCTTTTCTCAGTTCGGATATGATGGAAAGGCAGAGCTTTTCACAGCTGATGGCTAAGTTTGCGGAGAATGTGAAGTACTGATTTAAAATGAAAAAAGGGCTGAGGTTGGCTCAGCCCTTTGGTTTTGGGGAGTATAAATCAGAATTTATATATTAAATACTTCTTTTGCGTATGATGTCCACCCACCATGTGTAATCATTACGCAAATTACAGCAAGTGTTATATACAATACGATAGGGATAAGCAGATATGCCTTGCCTTTACTCAATGTTTTCCGAAATACATAGATATTTGAGGGAAATGATAAAGCAAGCCAAATCAGTAGCTCAATACAGCCAAGCATAATAGAAACATCTTTCTCCGAGCCTAAATCATAGCTATAGCCTTTTGAATGTCCAGTTATATCAAGAAAAATCCAGCCGAAACATATTGGAAATGAAAATGCAATAAAACTCGTCCAGAGAAAATTCAGACAATAGATAATTTTACTTTTCATGGCTATCTCCTACAAATTTCGATTTATGTTATTATCCATTATACCACACCAACCTCGAAAAATCAACCCTAGTAAACAGAAAGCAGGTGATAAAGTGTCATATATCCCATTTACAGACGAACAAAAAATCCTTGCCAACAGCGTAGACCTCGAAGAATTCCTGAGAATGCGAGGCGAGAAATTAGAGCGTGTTGGCAGAGAGCATAAGCTCATTTACTACGACAGTTCAGGCAAACACGACAGCATAACCCTCCGTGGTTCTACCTGGTTCGATCACAAAAATCAGATAGGCGGCGGAGCAATAAAATTCATGCAGGAATTTTATGATATGGACTTTCAGACGGCGGTGCAGGAACTGTTGGGACAGAGGGTAACTCCGCTGTCCCACAGTCCGCCGAAAGTATCGGCAAAGGAAGAAAAGAAAGAGTTCAGACTTCCCGAGACAAACACAAATATGCATAGGGTTTATGCCTACCTGATAAAGCAGAGGTTCATTTCTCCCGATATTATCAGCCATTTTGCAAAACAGCACACGCTTTATGAGGATAAAGAGTACCATAACGCAGTCTTTGTTGGAACAGATGAAAACGGCGTACCACGTCAGGCAAGCAAGCGTTCAACAAATTCTTACGGCAATAGTTTCAGGATCACTTGTCAAGGTTCTGACACAAGATACAGCTTTGCACATTTCGGTGAAAGCAAAAGGCTCTATGTGTTTGAGGCTCCCATAGATATGATGAGTTTTCTTACGCTTTATCCGAAAGACTGGCAAAAGCACAGCTGCATTGCAATGAACGGAGTGTATGAAAATGCTGTGCTTGCGGCATTAAAGAATCATTCTAACTTATCGGAAGTAATTCTCTGCGTTGATAATGACGAAGGAGGGATCGAGGCCGTTGACCGCTTAAAAGATATTCTTTCAGAGAATGGATATACCGATGTGAAACGGCTTGCACCGAAGTTTAAGGACTGGAACGAGGTGCTGAAAGCAAAGAACGGGGTCAAAGCTTTACCTGCTGTTCCTCACAAGCGGAAGGAAGAATATCTGAAAGAAGTAAGCGAACTGGGGTATTTAAAATGCCGTCCCGATAAGCTGACCTCGCAAATCTATGCAACATTCAAAAACGGACAATACAAGTATCTTGCCGAGTATGCACTTGCAGGCTCGGCTTTTTTTATGCCCAAAACCGAGCAGATAAACAGCGAGTGTAAGGCGTTTGTATGGCTCCAAAACAAGCTCAAAGGCAGTTACAAGCCGTACACAGATAAAGGCAAAGCAGCCGCTAAGCAAAGAAATTTGCAGGAATGTGTTACTGAAGTAATGAAAGATCTAAGGCAAACAGCTCGTACCCGTGAGCAGTGTATAAATACTGCGAAACTGCTGTATCAGCTTGCGGATAGTGCTGTTAGGTTATCTGTTGAAAAAACTCTGTATGAACCTGTGGCAGAACATATCGAATCTGAGGACATCGTTTCCGAACCTGAACCTTGTATGGAATTTGGTTGATGCGATACCCTCCGCCTCACAGCGCAATACCTTGAAGATAACAAACTAACTATCTTATTAAATACAAAAGAAAGCATATTTTATACAGATTGGAAGTGGTGAATTGAATGAAAAACAAATGATTTTAATAGGCGCACTTGTTGTTGCTTTTATCGCCTTTTTAGTGGTTGTAAATCTGCTTGACAACAAGTCGCTTAACGGAATAAAGGCTAAAAAGATCGGTGACGGACAGCATGGAACTGCGAGGTGGGCGACGAGAACGGAGATAAAACGTACTTTTATCCCTTTGCCATTTGAACCTGAGAAATGGCGCAAAGGTGAAAATCTGCCGACTGTTCAAGGAACTGTTGTAGCCTGCCGAACGCACGGCAAAAAGACTGTTGCTCTTGTGGATGACGGTGATGTGCATACTCTTATGATCGGCGCCGCAGGAGTCGGCAAGACCGCTTACTTTTTGTATCCGAATATAGAGCTTGCCTGTGCAAGCGGAATGTCCTTTGTCAGTACAGACACAAAGGGAGATGTGGCGAGAAATTACGGAACTATCGCCAAAAAGTATTACGGCTACAATGTTTCTGTGCTTGATTTAAGAAATCCGACAAGGAGTGATGAGAACAACATTTTGCACCTTGTGAATAAATATATGGATCTGTATTTGCAGGACAAAACCAATCTTTCTGCGAAAGCAAAAGCGGAAAAGTATGCAAAGATAACAGCAAAGACAATTATCAATATCGGCGGAGGTGACAGTGCAAGCTACGGTCAGAATGCGTTCTTTTACGATGCAGCAGAGGGCTTGCTTGCCTCGGTTATCCTGCTTTTGGCGGAGTTTGGCGACAAAAACGAAAGGCATATTGTTTCAGTTTTTAAGCTGATCCAAGACCTTTTGGCAAAGTATCAGCCTGCGCCGAAAGCCAAGCCTAAAATGTATTTTACAAAGCTTATGGACAAGCTTCCCTCGGAGCATAAAGCAAAATGGCTTGCAGGAGCGGCGCTGAATGCGTCAGACCAGTCTATGCTGTCTGTAATGTCGACTGCACTTTCAAGGCTCAACAGTTTTCTTGATTCTGAACTTGAACAAATGCTGTGCTTTGGAACGGCGATAGACGCAGAAAAGTTTTGCAATGAGAAGTCTGCAATTTTTATTGTTCTTCCCGAAGAAGATACGAGCAAATATTTTATGGTTTCACTTTTGATCCAACAGCTATACCGTGAGATATTAGTCATTGCAGATGAAAACGGCGGAAAGCTTAAAAACAGAGTTATGTTTTACTGCGACGAGTTCGGAACTTTTCCTAAGATAGAGGGTGCTGAAGCAATGTTCTCGGCAGGACGTTCAAGAAAAATATCAATCGTTGCGATAATACAGTCCTTTGCACAGCTTGAACAGAACTACGGAAAACAGGGTATGGAGATAATCACCGACAACACTCAGCTTACTGTGTTCGGCGGTTTCGCACCAAACAGCCAGAGTGCAGAGGTGCTTTCAAAAGCTTTGGGAGAACAGACTGTATTGAGCGGTTCTGTATCGAACGGCAGGGACAGATCTCAGTCATTGCAGATGATAGGCAGACCGCTTATGACTG
>ERZ791734.2660-NODE-2660-length-10840-cov-12.556699_pt1 | contig 10840 bp, 5 predicted proteins | sample MGYA00509953_ERZ791734 | MGnify/ENA primary metagenome ERZ791734 (study PRJEB30046, sample SAMN00792038) | human gut metagenome | study: EMG produced TPA metagenomics assembly of the A metagenome-wide association study of gut microbiota in type 2...
TTAAATAATTAGCTTTCAAATAATAGATAATGTAGCCAGTTAATAAAAAAACGATGATTATGCTGAAAACAAAAATCAACACAATTTTACTGTGTACTCTTTTTACATTGTTCTTTCCGCTATCAGCCGGAGCACAATACCGTAATCCTATTCTTTATGCTGACGTGCCCGATATGTCGGTGTGTCGCGCAGGTGATTACTTTTACATGGTTTCCACTACTATGCACCTGATGCCGGGAGCGCCTATCATGCGTTCGCCGGACATGAAACATTGGGAAACTATCAGCTACGTATTTCCCCGCATTGACGATGGTCCTCGTTATGATTTGCTCGAAGGCACTGCTTACGGGCAAGGACAATGGGCATCATCTATCCGCTATCATGACGGTAAATTCTATGTCTGGTTTACAGCCAATAGCGCGCCCGGACGTGGGTTTGTCTATACTGCGACAGATCCGGCCGGTCCCTGGAAACTTCTTTCGCGTCCTCCGCATTTCCATGACGGTTCGCTTCTGTTTGATGATGACGGGCGGGTGTATCTCTTTCACAGTACGGGACAGCTTACGGAGTTGAAAACCGATTTGACCGATGTACTTCCCGGTGGCATCAATCAGCAAATATTTGAACGGGATGCTGACGAACAAGGTCTGTTGGAAGGTAGTTCCGTCATCAAGCATAATGGGAAATATTACTTGCTGATGATTTCTATGGATTGGAGTATTCCCGGCCGTCTGCGTCGTGAAGTATGCTATCGTGCCGATAAGATTACCGGACCTTACGAAAAACGTGTCATTCTTGAAACGGAGTTTGACGGGCATGGCGGTGTTGGTCAGGGATGCATCGTAGACGGGAAAAACGGTGAATGGTACGGACTGATTTTTCAGGATCGTGGTGGCGTAGGGCGTGTGCCGTGTCTTATGCCTTGTACATGGACGGAAGATGGTTGGCCTATGCTGGGAGACAAGGATGGGCGCATTCCGAATGATACCACTTTGTCGTATATGTCAATGGATGGTATCTGCGGTTCGGATGATTTTTCCGCTTCCGGGCTTTCCCTCTATTGGCAGTGGAATCATAACCCCGTCGATCAGGCATGGAGTCTTACCGACCGTTCCGGATTTCTGCGTTTGAAAACCTCCCGTGTGGTAGATAACCTGTTTGTTGCTCCCAATACGTTGACTCAACGTATGGTAGGACCGAAATGTATGGGCACTGTCAGTCTCTCTCTGGGGGGGATGAAAGATGGCGACCGTGCGGGATTATCGGCTTTTAATGGTGACAGCGGTGTGCTTACGATTGAAAAAAACGGAAATAAACTGTCTCTTGTGATGAGTGAACAGAAAAGCGTGTTTGAGAAAACAAAGCGTGCCATTAGCCGTGTGGATATGACCGAACAAGCCCGTATACCTCTTAACAAAGAGCTTGTCTACTTGCGTGTGGAAGGTGACTTTACCAATGGACGGGATGAGGCTCGTTTTTCTTATAGTCTTGATGGGAAAACATGGCTACCTGTCGGTCTGCCTATTAAGATGAAGTTTGACTACACTCGTATGTTTATGGGCAGTAAGTTTGCCATATTTAACTATGCTACACGTTCCGTGGGCGGTTATGTGGATGTGGACTCTTTTGATTATTCGTTCTGTGATGCGTCAATGTAACACACAAATATGTATTTGTAACCAATGAAACATTGTTTTATTGGAAAATAGGCTATTTTTGTTTCCAAATTAATCATAACTAATAAGTATAATATTATGAAAAGAGGTTGGATACCGATTATGGGTGTTTGTTTGGTGTTATCGTTTTCGGCATGTAAGCAATTGCTGCCTTACCAGGACACTTCTTTAACGGCGGAACAACGGGCGGAGGATTTGTTGCCCCGGTTGACTTTGGAAGAAAAAGTATCAATCATGCAAAATGCGTCACCTGCTATCCCTCGACTGGGAATTAAAGAATATGAATGGTGGAATGAGGCGTTGCACGGTGTGGGACGTGCCGGATTGGCTACTGTTTTTCCCCAGTCTATCGGTATGGGAGCTTCTTTTAATGATTCATTATTATATGAAGTGTTCAATGCCACTTCCGATGAGGCTCGCGTAAAATCGCGTATTTTCGGTGAAAGCGGCGTGCTGAAACGCTATCAGGGATTAACATTCTGGACGCCGAATGTCAATATATTTCGTGACCCTCGTTGGGGGCGTGGTCAGGAAACATACGGTGAAGACCCTTATCTGACAGGGCAAATGGGAATGGCTGTAGTCCGTGGCTTGCAAGGACCGGAAGATGCCAGGTATGATAAGCTGCACGCATGTGCCAAGCACTTTGCCGTTCATTCAGGACCGGAGTGGAACCGGCATAGTTTTGATGCGGAGAATATAGATCCCCGGGATTTATGGGAAACCTATCTGCCTGCTTTTAAAGATTTGGTACAGAAAGCACATGTAAAGGAAGTGATGTGTGCCTACAATCGTTTTGAGGGAGAGCCTTGTTGTGGCAGCAATCGCCTGTTGATGCAAATATTGCGGGATGAATGGGGATACAAAGGCATTGTAGTCTCTGACTGTGGAGCGATTTCCGATTTCTATAGACCGGGAACGCATGGGACTCACCCGGACAAGGAACACGCTTCGGCCGCTGCTGTGCGGGCAGGTACAGACCTTGAATGTGGAAGTGAATATGCTTCACTGGCGGATGCTGTAAAAGCCGGTTTGATTGACGAAAAAGAAATAGATATTTCATTGAAACGTTTGTTGACAGCACGTTTTGAACTGGGAGAAATGGACGAACAACCGGCTTGGTCGGAAATTCCAACCTCTGTGTTGAATAGTAAGGAACATCAGGCATTGGCTTTGCGTATGGCCCGTGAATCATTGGTGCTCTTGCAGAATAAAAACAACATCTTGCCTCTGAATACCCATCTGAAAGTAGCTGTTATGGGACCTAATGCCAATGACTCCGTGATGCAGTGGGGAAATTATAACGGTATTCCGGCACATACGGTTACCTTATTGGAAGCTGTCCGTGCCAAACTACCGGAAGGACAAATCATATACGAACCGGGTTGTGACCGTGTGGACGGAAAGACACTCCAAAGCCTGTTTGATGAATGTAGCATAAATGGTAAACCCGGTTTCTTGGCAGAATACTGGAATAATCGTAATCGTGAAGGGGAGGTCGTTGCCACCGATCAGATTTCAACTCCGTTCCATTTTGCAACGACAGGGGCTACTACCTTTGCTCCTGGGGTGGAGATAACAGATTTCTCGGCTCGTTATGAATCTGTCTTTCGTCCTTCGCAGTCGGGTGATGTTGCTTTCCGTTTCCAACTGGATGGTGAAGTGACTCTTATTATAGATAGTGAGCAAGTGGCTCGGAAAATATATGTTAAGAATCCGACGAACCTCTATACGTTACAGGCGAAAGCTGGAAAAGAGTATCATATCGAGATTTTATTCAAACAACGGAATGAAAGGGCTACACTTGATTTTGATTTGGGCAAAGAGGTAGGGATTGACTTGAACCTCGCAGTGAAGAAAGTAATGGATGCTGATGTGATTCTTTTTGCAGGTGGAATTTCTCCAAGTCTGGAAGGTGAGGAAATGCCGGTAGAAGTTCCCGGATTTAAGGGTGGTGACCGTACGGATATTGAACTTCCGGACGTTCAACGTGATTTGTTGAAAGCTTTGAAGAAGGCTGGTAAAAAGGTTGTCTTTATCAATTATTCCGGTTCAGCTATCGGACTAGTGCCCGAAACGACTACTTGTGAAGCGATTCTGCAGGCATGGTATCCGGGACAGGCGGGTGGTACAGCTATCGTTGATGCTCTTTGGGGAGAGTATAATCCCGGTGGACGCCTGCCGGTCACTTTCTATAAGGATGTGAATCAATTGCCGGACTTTGAAGACTATTCCATGAAGGGGCGTACCTATCGATATATGCAACAGCAACCACTTTTTCCATTCGGTCACGGGTTGAGTTATACTGACTTTACTTATGGAGAAGCTAAATTGAGCAAGAATACAATCGCCAAAGGTGAAAATGTAGTATTGACTATTCCGGTAAGTAATGTCGGACAACGTGATGGAGAAGAGGTGGTTCAGGTTTATTTGAGACGTCCGGGTGATAAGGAAGGTCCCCGTTATACCTTGCGTGCTTTCAAACGCGTTCATATTCCGGCAGGGAAAACTGAATCAGTAGCTATTCCTCTTACCGGTGAGAACTTTGAATGGTTTGATGCAGAGTCGAATACGATGCGTCCGTTGGAAGGTACTTATGAATTACTGTATGGAGGAACTTCTGATAGAAATAAGTTGAAAACGATTGTAATGAACGTACAGTAATACCGCTTTGGAATTTTGTTTATTTTTACAGATAGACAATCCGGATTTATTTATTGAATGAATAAAGAAAGAACGACCTTGTTCCTTTAAAAGGAACGGGTCGTTTCTTTTAAACCAAGCCTCCGTTTCTTTTAAACCAACGGGGGCTTTCTTTTAAAGGAAAATGAATATTTGTTAATCCTTGATATTCAGTCTTTTGAATGATGGGGGATAAAAGTGTTGAAATAATAGGTAATGTAGTCATTTATCTTACCATTTTTCTGTTTTGGGGCTTTTTGTTACATCAGAAAAGAATCATGTTACATGTCTGTGATAAATGTAACCTGTATATAGATGCCTGTATCATGATTGTACATATATGATAAAACCGAATCGATACATTTGCAAACACTACTATGGAACAGGAAATTATAGAAAATAAAAAGTGATAATATGAGAACATTAAAATTGATTTTGTCGGGCTGGCAATCCGTGGGGCTTGTCGTATTTATTATGTTGTTTTTTAATATGGAGGTGAGTGGTAAGGGTAAAATAACGAAAAATGCTCCTGTCTTTACGCAATTTATTTATCAGGGGGAGGATGCTATTTATCAAAACAATCCTTTAAAGCCGGGTGAGTTCTATAATCCTATTTTGCAGGGTTGCTATCCCGATCCGAGTATAACGCGGAAAGGGAATGATTATTATTTAGTGTGCTCATCTTTTGCTATGTTTCCCGGGGTGCCTATTTTCCATTCTAATGATCTGGTAAACTGGAAACAAATCGGTCATGTGCTGGACAGAACGTCACAATTAAAGGTTGAAGATTGTGGTATTAGTGCTGGTGTATATGCTCCTGCTATAAGATATAATCCCAATAATGATACGTTTTATATGATAACCACTCAATTTTCCGGTGGCTTTGGAAATATGGTGGTAAAGACAAAGAATCCGGAGAATGGCTGGAGTGATCCGATCAAACTTCAATTTGAAGGCATTGATCCTTCTCTTTTCTTTGATGATAATGGCAAGGCATACGTGGTACATAATGATGCTCCTGCTAAAGCAAACGAGCGTTACTCGGGACACCGTGTCATAAAAATATGGGATTATGATGTGGAGAATGATAAAGTGGTTCCGGGAACGGACCGGATCATAGTAAACGGTGGCGTCAATATAGAAGAAAAGCCGATATGGATTGAGGCTCCTCATATCTATAAGAAAGATGGACGTTATTACTTAATGTGTGCGGAAGGAGGAACCGGAGGCTGGCATAGCGAAGTCATTTTTGTAAGTGATCATCCGAAAGGACCTTATCTTCCGGCAAATAATAATCCTATTTTAACTCAACGTTATTTTCCTGCAAACCGGACGGATAAAGTAGACTGGGCTGGTCATGCAGACTTAGTGGAGGGACCCGACGGAAAATATTATGGTGTATTTTTAGGAATACGCCCCAATGAGAAGAACAGAGTGAATACCGGACGCGAAACTTTTATTCTTCCGGTGGACTGGAGCGGAACATTTCCCGTTTTCGAGAATGGGCTTATCCCTATGAAACCTACATTGAAGATGCCTTCGGGAGTAGAGAACCAAACAGGGAAAAACGGTTATTTGCCTAGTGGCAACTTTGTTTTTAAGGATGATTTCTCCGATAAGACATTAGATTTTAGATGGATTGGTCTTAGAGGTCCTCGTGAAGAATTCGTTGATATGACCGATAAAGGATTGCGGATCGTCCCCTTTACCTCAAATATCAATGAAGTGAAACCTACTTCTACTTTGTTCTACCGTCAGCAGCATAATCAATTTACCGCGGCAGCAACCATGGAGTACAAACCGAAAAATGAGAAAGATTTTGCCGGTATAACATGTTATCAAAATGAAAGATATCACTATGTTTTCGGTATCACTAAAAAGGGAAAAGACTATTACCTGATGCTGCAAAGAACCGAAAAAGGACAAGCGAGTGTCCTGGGTGAGGTGAAGATAGAAACAGAGAAACCTGTGACACTGCAAGTAACAGCCAATGGAGATGATTATCGTTTTAATTATTCGATTGATGGCAAGGGTTTCATAAATTTAGGAGGAACCGTTTCCGGTGATATTCTTTCTACTAATGAGGCTGGTGGCTTTACAGGAGCAATGATTGGGCTGTATGCAACATCTGTTGGTTATTAATTAGAAACCTTATCATTCTATAATTATGAAAATACATCATCTATTTTGGGGTATATGTTTATGCTTCAGCACAAATATCTTATTCGCACAGAACTATCAGAAAACATCGTCCGGTATCAAAACCACTGTAAATGCAGTGGATATAGAAGTACAATTCTTTGCGCCTGCTGTGGCGAGAGTAATAAAGTCACCGGAAGGTGTTGCCTATGAAAAACAGAGTCTTTCTGTAATTGCCAAACCTGAAAAGGTGAGTTTCAAAGCTGATATACAAGATAATAAGATTGTATTGAATACCAGTGAACTAAGTGTCAGTGTGGACACCGGGACGGGAATTGTTTCTTATTTCTCAAAGGATGGCAAATCATTATTGGCAGAGAAATCCGGTATGCAGTTTATCGATTTCGATGATGCCGGGACAAAAACTTATCAGGTTTATCAACCTTTTATATTAGATAAGGAGGAAGCCATTTATGGTTTGGGACAATTGCAAAATGGAAAGATGATTCAGCGGAACATGACTAAAAATCTGATACAGGGAAATGTTGAAGATGTGTCACCTTTCTTCCAGTCTACTAAAGGATATGGTGTGTTTTGGGATAACTATTCGCCGACTCTTTTTACGGACAACGAAGTTGAAACATCTTTCCGTTCTGAAGTAGGTGACTGTGTGGATTATTACTTCATGTATGGGAAAAATGCCGACGGTGTTATAGCACAGGTACGCAACCTGACCGGGCAAGCACCGATGTTTCCTTTATGGACTTATGGTTACTGGCAAAGTAAGGAAAGATATAAGAGCCAGGAGGAAGTGGTAGACGTTGTTCGTAAATATCGTGAATTGGGTATTCCTTTGGATGGCATTATTCAGGATTGGCAATATTGGGGGCATAACTATTTGTGGAATGCGATGGATTTTCAGAATCCGACTTTCAATAATCCTCAAAAGATGATGGAGGATGTCCATGCGATGAACGCACACATGGCTATATCTATCTGGTCGTCATTCGGACCGATGACCAAACCTTATAGAGAATTGGACAAAAAAGGTATGTTGTTTAACTTCACTACCTGGCCGCAATCGGGATTGGAGTCATGGCCCCCCAACATGGAATATCCTTCCGGTGTAAGGGTGTATGATGCTTACAATCCCGAAGCACGTGATATTTATTGGAAATATCTGAATGATGGAATTTTCAAGTTGGGAATGGATGCCTGGTGGATGGACTCTACCGAACCCGACCATTTGGACTGGAAGCCGGAGGATATGGATACCAAAACCTATCTGGGTTCGTTCCGTAAGGTGCGCAATGCTTATCCGTTGATGACTGTCGGAGGGGTTTACGACCATCAGCGTGAAGTGACTTCGGACAAACGTGTGTTTATTTTAACCCGTTCGGGATTTTTGGGGCAACAACGTTATGGTGCAAATGTATGGAGTGGTGATGTCGCTTCCACATGGGAGAGTTTTAGAAATCAGATTCCTGCCGGATTAAACTTTTCTTTGTGTGGTATGCCTCACTGGAATAGTGATATTGGTGGCTTTTTTGCAGGACACTATAATAAAAGCTGGAATGATGATAGTGCTTCAAAAAATCCATTGTATCAGGAACTTTATGTGCGTTGGTTGCAGTTTGGAACGTTCAATCCGATGATGCGTTCGCACGGGACGGATGTTTATAGGGAAATCTATAAGTTCGGAAAGAAGGGCGAGCCTGTATATGATGCTATCGAGAAGATGATAGGTTTGCGTTACTCTCTGTTGCCTTATATTTATTCTACTTCTTGGGAGGTGAGCAATCGCCAATCGAGTTTTATGCGCGCTTTGATGATGGATTTTGTAGACGACAGAAAGGTGTGGGATATCAATGACGAATATATGTTTGGAAAATCGCTCCTTGTGGCTCCGATTGCTCATGCACAATATACACCGGAAGCTGTGGTAAAAGTCTCCGAAGAAGAAGGATGGAACAGAGATGGAGCGAAAAAAACAAAAACTGACGTTGCTGTGGATTTCATGGAAACGAAATCTACTAACATATACTTACCGGCAGGAACGCTATGGTATGACTTCTGGACGAACGAGAAACACGAAGGCGGAAAGGAAATTGCCAAAGAGACTACACTGGATGTTATTCCATTGTATGTAAAAGCGGGTAGTATTATTCCTGTCGGTCCACAAGTTCAGTATGCAACTGAAAAACCGTGGGATCATCTTGAATTGAAGGTGTATGCGGGTGCGAATGGAAACTTCATTTTATATGAAGATGAATTTGATAATTACAATTACGAAAAAGGAGCTTATACGGAAATTCCAATCTCTTGGAATAATGCATCTCGTAAATTGAGGATAGGGGCAAGAAAAGGTGCGTATGAGGGAATGTTGAAGAACCGTAAGTTTACTGTAACCCTTCAGGACGGAACTCAAAAAAGCGTCGATTATAATGGGAAGGCAATCTCTGTAAGGTTTTGATTGTAATAAAATGTGTGATTAAGTCAGTAGAAAAGAATCTGAAAAATAGAAATATGATGAAGTTTTTTATAGTAATGGCTATGCTATTGGGTAGTAGCGTTGCAAGTGCAGAAAATAAACAGATAACAAGTCCTGATGGAAAGCTTGTAGTAACAGTCTCAGATATGGATGGAAGACCCTCTTATTCTGTTAGTTATGACAATGTTCTCTTTTTGAAGCCATCTCCATTGGGGATTATAGCAAATATAGGAGATTTTTCATCGGGGATGTCGCTGGAGAAGAATGTTTCAACAAATAAAATAGATGAAACATACGAGTTGGCTTCTATTAAAAAGAGCAAGGTACGTTATGTGGCAAATGAAGCTGTATTTTCGTTTACGCAACAAGGGAAAACAATTTATGATGTTATATTCCGCATAAGTAATAACGATGTTGCTTTTAAATATAAGATGTATCCGCAAGGTGAGACACTAAGTTGCGTGGTTAAGCAAGAAGCCACAGGATTTGCGTTTCCTGACGGAACCACCACTTTCCTTTGTCCGCAAAGTAAACCGATGGGAGGATTTGCCCGTACTTCTCCAAGTTATGAGACGTCTTATACGGCAGATGATGTCGCAGGGAAAAATGGCTGGGGAGAAGGATATACATTTCCTTGCCTATTCCGTAATGGAGATAACGGTTGGGTGCTTGTTTCCGAAACGGGAGTAAATGGTGGATATTGTGCGAGCCGTCTGTTGGGACATAAAGGAGGAGCGTATACAATCGGATTTCCGCAAGAAGGTGAAGCAAATGGGAATGGTACGGTTTCTCCGGGGATAGCGTTGCCGGGAGAGACGCCTTGGCGTACTATTACTGTGGGCAAGACTTTGGCTCCAATAGTGGAGACAACGGTTCCTTTTGATGTTGTAAAACCGCTTTATTCGGCAAAAGGAGAGTATACGTATGGCAGGGGTTCATGGAGCTGGATTATCGGTATGGATGGAAGTACTAATTATAAAGAGCAACTCCGGTATATTGATTTTTCGGCAGCAATGGGCTATCAGTCCGTGTTGGTGGATGCTTTGTGGGATAAGCAAATAGGGCGTGATAAAATTGAAGAATTGGCTAAATATGGGAAGGACAAAGGGGTAGCTCTTTATTTGTGGTATAATTCGAATGGGTATTGGAATGATGCTCCGCAAACTCCGAGAGGCATTATGGATAATGCGATAGCCAGACGTAAGGAGATGAAATGGATGCAAAGCATTGGTATTCGTGGAATAAAAGTTGACTTTTTCGGAGGTGACAAGCAAATGACTATGCAGTTGTATGAGGATATCTTGTCGGATGCAAACGAGTACGGTCTTTTAGTTATTTTCCATGGATGTACTTTGCCTCGTGGCTGGGAACGTATGTATCCTAACTTCGCATCGAGTGAGGCTGTATTGGCTAGTGAAAATCTTCATTTCTCTCAAGGCAGCTGTGATAATGAGGCTTTTAATGCCACCCTGCATCCGTTTATCCGTAACACTGTGGGTAGCATGGATTTTGGAGGTAGTGCATTGAACAAATATTATAATGCGGATAATGCTCCACGGGGAAGCCGGCGGGTGACATCAGATGTCTACGCACTGGCTACGGCGGTTCTATTTCAGAGTCCGGTACAGCATTTTGCTCTGGCACCGAATAACCTGACCGATGCTCCTGCATGGGCTATTGATTTTATGAAAGAGGTTCCAACGACTTGGGATGAGGTGCGTTTTATTGACGGTTATCCTGGTAAATACGTTATTCTTGCCCGTCGTCATGGCGACAAATGGTATATTGCCGGAGTAAATGCGCAGAAGGAAACACTGAAACTTAAAGTTAATTTGCCGATGTTCTCCAATGG
>ERZ791734.2663-NODE-2663-length-10835-cov-2.199907_pt1 | contig 10835 bp, 9 predicted proteins | sample MGYA00509953_ERZ791734 | MGnify/ENA primary metagenome ERZ791734 (study PRJEB30046, sample SAMN00792038) | human gut metagenome | study: EMG produced TPA metagenomics assembly of the A metagenome-wide association study of gut microbiota in type 2...
CTCAGCTCACTACCCTTTGAATCTACAAATTCGGCCTTGGTCTTGTCCACCAAAGACAAGATTTCTTCCGCCCGCATTCTGAGAAGTTCGCCTTCCTCAGTGATTTCCACTCCGCGGGCCGTGCGAACAAACAACTGCGCGTTCAACTCTTCTTCCAAGGCCTTAAGCGCCCGAGAGATGTTCGGCTGAGTCAGATGCAGGGATTCCGCGGCCTTTTGAACGCCGTTGTTTTCTGCGACAGCAAGGAAGAAACGAAGACTTCTCAAATTCATATACTAAAAAAGCATATCTTAGTTGTTAAATAAGTATTTGATATGTTAAAACAAAGCTTCTATTCTGTCCCTACTCGTTTTCAACGTCAGTCGAAAATCATGCAAAGAAGATCTTTCATTATCGGAGCTGCAACACTTACCGCTTTAACCGTTGCGGGGCCTGTACGCTCCTCGGAGGGAAAAACAAAGATGAACAATTTAGAGAAATGGGACAAAACGTTCCCGCAGGACGACAGGGTCGAACATAAAAAAGTATCTTTTTATACCCGCTTCGGCACGAGATTAATCGGTAACCTATACTGCCCCAAAGGCGTGTCGGGCGACCTGCCGGCTATCGCTGTTTGCGGCCCGTTCGGAGCAGTCAAGGAACAGGCTTCGGGACTTTATGCGCAGACATTGGCCGCAAACGGCTTCGTGACTTTAGCTTTTGATCCGTCCTTTACCGGTGAAAGCTCCGGCTTCCCCCGCAATCTAGCTTCTCCTGACATCAGTACGGAAGATTTCTCCGCAGCTGTCGATTATCTGTCGAACCTCAAGGGCGTCGACCACAACAAGATCGGGGTGCTCGGCATCTGCGGATTCGGCGGTTTTGCATTGAACGCCGCTGCAATCGACACCCGCATCAAAGCTACCGTCACCTCCACTATGTACGACATGAGCCGTGTGAACACCTATGGCTATTTCGACAAGATGGATAAAAATGCTCGCTATGCATTGAAGCAGGAATTGAATGCCCAGCGTACCGAAGACACCAAAGACGGAACCTACGCACCCGGCGCAGGTCTGCCTGATAAACTTACCGGCGATGAACCTCAGTTCGTAAAAGATTACTGGGAGTATTACAAGACACCGAGAGGCTTCCATCCGAGGTCCATCAACTCCAACGGACACTGGAACAAGACTTCGGCGCTCTCCTTCATCAATACACCGCTGCTGACTTTCGCTGACGAAATTAGAAGTCCGGTGCTGATGATCCACGGAGAAAAAGCCCACTCTCTGTATTTCAGCAAAGACGCTTTCAAGAAGCTCACCGGCGACAACAAAACACTCATGATTATTCCGGCAGCCAATCACACGGATCTCTACGACAACATAAAATATATTCCTATGAGGGAAATCGTTGCGTTCTACAAAAAGAGTTTTTCTTAAAACAAACGCTTCTTGATTCGCCTTTCGAGGGCGGCCTATTGGCCGCCCTTCTGTTTTTATTAGAAATAAATTATTACAATACGCAAAAGTCTTTTTATTGATACTTTGTCCTAATTAGGATAGTATATCAATCAAGATTTAATGTTATTAAAGGCAATGACTAATTCTCGTAACACGATTCAGAGACAACTGGTATTAAGCGCAGTAAGGCAGCTGCAGAACCATCCGACTGCTGACGAGGTTTATCAGGAAGTTCAAAAAAACTGCCCGACCATCAGCCGTGCAACTGTTTACAGAAACTTAAAACTGTTAGCAGAAGAAGGAGAAATTCGACTTCGCAACATCTCAGGTTCTCCTGAACGTTACGACCATATTTGCAGCAATCACTATCACCTGAGGTGCGAGCAATGCGGCAAGGTAATGGATGTAGAAATGCCTTACATGGCATCTCTAGATGAGGAAGTCAGAAAAAGAAATAAATATCTGATAAAGAGTCATGACCTCACATTTGTCGGGCTCTGTCCCGAGTGCGCCAAGAAAAAACATTAAACCGAATTGAAATTGATACCGTCCTCACTAAGGAGAAAAGTATGAGAAGCATCACGTCTTTTGATTTGCAATACGCACATCGTTTTCTTAATTTTCAAGGAGAAGCCCAGTATTTACACGGACATACCGGTGTTTTAACCATCGAAGTTGAAGACACGATCGAACCCGGGGTCAATATGGTCTTTCCTTGCAACGAAATTCGAAAGACTGCTTGGGAAGTTTTGAAGAACTTCGACCACGCTCTGATTCTTAGAGAGGATGATCCTTTGCTTCCCGCTATCCTTGCCGTCTACGATGCACAAGGCATTCGAAACGGAGCTCCCTCCAACAGAATGAAGGGTGCTCCAGTTAAGACAGACCTCATTACCTGTTATCCCGATTGCCGTCTTGTCGTTACAAAGGAAACGCTCACCACGGAAGGAATGATCAAGATCGCTTACGATCTGCTGAAAGACAAACTCAACATTGCCAAAATCACTTTCACGAGCGGTGTAAATGCAGCTTCTCAGGAATATAAACCTCAAGGAACTGTGGACCGCTGTCCTCTCTGCGGTATCGCGTTAGATGAGAACGGCGTATGCCCGAAGTGCGGTTACCGCAAATAGGACGATAACCTTTTGACAAGTAGCCTCTCCCAAGGGGTTAAAAAATCTCAGCAGGGTTTCTCTCAGAAGGAAAACCTGCTGTTTCTCTTGCAGCCGGTTATTTCAAATCACGCGCAACAATATACACTTCTGCCGAAGAACTTCTGGAGGCCTCGGGCTTTCGCACGGAAACCTTTCTAAAAGTTTTTTTGCAAGCTTCAACGTACTGAGAATAGCCGCTCCCCTGAAACACCTTGCAAACAAAAGAACCGTTCTTCTTGAGGTTCTCTTTAGCGAAATCCAAGGCCAGTTCATTCAAGAGCAGGCAGCGGGCAGCGTCGGCCGCGGCAACACCGGACAAGTTCGGGGCCATATCGGAGAGAACGACGTCGACCTTCTCCCCTTCCAAGAGATCGGTTAGCTTGTCTGCGACTTCCTGCTCTCGGAAGTCGCCCTGCAGGAAATGGACACCTTCAATCGGCTCCATCGGCAGGATATCCATGGCGATAACTTTACCGTCGATTTTCCCGTCCTTATCGGTCAGACGCTCTTTAACAATTTGGGTCCAGGACCCGGGCGCAGCGCCTAAATCGACAACACTCATGCCGGGTTTGATGATTTTATCTTTATCATCAATCTCCATGAGCTTGTAAACCGAACGGGCTCGGTAACCTTCCTGAACACTTTTCTTAACAAAAGGATCGGTCAGGTGACGCTTAATCCACGCAGGATTAGAGCGAAGTTTCTTTTCAGATACCGGCATAGGCTTACACTTTCAAAAAATCAAATAAGGAGTTAATAATGTCACAATTAGTGCTCGATCGTAACGCTCGCCTCTTACTTCAGGCAAAAGCACATCACCTTGATCCGGTGGTTCTGCTCGGCGGAAACGGTCTTACAGAAGCCGTGATTAAGGAAGTGGACCGCGCCTTAACCGCTCACGGCTTGATCAAGGTCAAAGTCCCGAGCGACGACAGAGAAGAACGCACGGCCATTTTTGAAGAGCTGGCTGACAAACTCGGCGCCGCCAAGATTACCCAAATCGGAAAACTTTTAGTCTTGTTCCGTCCGATTCCTGAAAAAGAAAAAACCGAAGAAACCCCGAAGGTTAAGAAAGCTGCTCCGGCAGCCGCTCGCAAGACCGGCGCCAAAGCACGCAACAACCGCAAGCGCCTCACGGAAATGATTCAGAACAAGAACAAGGAAGCTAAGAGCCTTCCCTGGGCTAAAACCGTGAAGAAAGGCAAGACACCGAAGGGCCAAGTAAAAGCAGTGGGAGCCAAAGGCAAAACCCTGGGCTCCCGCTTAGCCAGCAAGAATAAAGGCATCTCCGAAGAGTAACTGCCTTTATCGATGCATCAATTAGATGTATTGGACCGAAATAATTTCGTATTCCGACAGGCCCCCCGGGGCCTGTACTTCCACCTCGTCCCCTTCCGACTTGCCGATTAAGGCACGAGCCATCGGGCTAGCCACGGAAATACGACCGAGTTTAGTGTCGCTTTCATCGTTGCCCACAATCTGAACCGTTTGACGATTGCCTGTCTCAACATCTTCAATCGTCACAGTGGCGCTGAACACAACTTTGCCGTTATCCGGAAGTGTGGACGGATCAATCACCTGGAACTGAGCAATTTTGCTCTCGAGCTCTAAAATTCGGCCTTCAATAAAGGCCTGAGACTCTCTGGCTGCATCATATTCGGCATTTTCAGAAAGGTCTCCCTTTTCACGTGCTTCGGCAATTGCCTGAACAACCGCAGGTCTATCCTGCGTTTTCAAACGCTGAAGCTCGTCTTTCAACATCTTTGCCCCGCGGGCAGTAATAGGTATAGGCATTTTCTAAAAATCTAAAGGCGGTCGTTGACCGCCTGTTTATTAACGAATGCGCTAATCATAGCGCATTCAGTTATGAGGTTTCTCTCATTGCTCCTGATGCGGGCCGAACTCCCGCTTTCTCCCAAGCAACGTTTCTTCCGTCGTTTATGCCAAAGAGGAAACTAAGACTGCCTTAATTGTATGAAGGCGGTTTCCGGCCTGCTGGAACACAATAGAAGCAGGAGACTCAAATACTTCTTCAGTCACCTCCACACCGCCCGCGAGTTCCGGGTGAGCCTTGATAACCGCTTCTCCGACCTTTGTCTCCGTGTTATGGTAGGCAGGCAGACAGTGCATAAATTTCACGTTCGGATTGCCGGAAGCTTCCATCAGTTTTTTATTGACTTGATAGGGCAGAAGCGCTTCGATACGTTCATCCCAAACTTCCTTTGGTTCTCCCATAGAGACCCAAATATCCGTATGGATGAAGTCCACCCCTTTTACCGCTGCTTCGGGATCTTCAGTAATCGTGATCCTTGCGCCCGAAGCCTTGGCGAATTCTCGGCACATGTCAATCAATTCCTGAGAGGGCCAATAAGCCTTTGGTGCTCCGATACGAACATCCATGCCCATTTTTGCGCCGACAAGTAGCAGAGAATTACCGGTGTTAAAGCGAGCATCTCCGAGATAAGCAAAAGAGATGTCTTTCCAGCGCTTTCCGCTGGCCTCTTTCATGGTAAGCAAGTCGCAGAGCATCTGGGTCGGATGCCATTCATCGGTCAGTCCGTTAAAAACAGGAACGCCCGCATACTCGGCGAGCTCTTCAACCGTTTCCTGCTTGAAGCCGCGAAATTCGATTGCGTCATACATGGAGCCCAAAACGCGAGCGGAGTCTTTAATACTTTCCTTATGACCAATCTGTGAAACAGCAGGATCAAAGAAAGTCGTATGTGCACCCTGATCATAGGCAGCCACTTCAAAGGCAGAACGAGTACGTGTAGAAGTTTTTTCAAAAATCAGCGCAATGCTTTTTCCGCGAAGCTGAGGACGTTCCGTACCTGCTCTTTTGGCCTTCTTAAGATCTTCGGCCAATGAAACCAAGTAATCAATCTCTTCGGGTGTGTGGTTCACAAGACTCAGTAAGGAACGATTTTTCAGATTAAAGGGCATATTTACTCCCGGTTAATTGCGCCTTCTTGAAAGAAAGCGCTCATAAGAATGAAATTAGTGCTGAAGGTGTTTGTGCAGCTCTTGCTGCGCATAAACCTCGGTATCCTGCATATGACGAATTCCTTCAATCACTGCCAAGGCATTTGCCATAGCCGTGTAGAAAGTCACGTGGTTAGCCAATGAGGCAATTCGAATGGCGGAAGCATCTGCGATTTCAGAGCGGCTTTCGGCTGCGACTGCAATCACCAATTGGATAGTGCCGTTTTTCAATTCGTCCACAATATTCGGGCGCCCCTCGGAAACCTTGTTCACCACATCGCATCGGTAGCCGGCTTCGCGGATGACTTTGGCCGTGCCGCGAGTAGCAACGAGCTGATAGCCTGCTTCCGTGAAGTTCTTAGCGAGCTGCGGCAGACGAGGCTTGTCTTCTTCCTTGACGGAAATAAAGACGCGCCCGGACTTAGGAATCGCAGAATCGGCACCTAATTGGCTCTTAAAGAGAGCTTCGCCGAAGCTGCGGCCGACACCCATGACTTCGCCGGTGGAACGCATTTCCGGTCCGAGAACCGGGTCAACGCCTAAGAACTTGGCAAACGGGAAGACGGCTTCCTTAACGCTGTAGTGGTCGAGTTCAACTTCTACCGGCTGCTTCTGCTCTTCCAGACTCTGGCCGACCATACAGCGGGCGGCGATCTTAGCGAGCTGCTGTCCGGTGGACTTGGAAACAAACGGAACGGTTCTGGAAGCGCGCGGATTGACTTCGAGCACGAAGATTTCCGGATGATCGGAGAAGGCGTGCTGAATCGCAAACTGAACGTTCATCAGACCGACAACGTTTAAGGCGCGAGCCATTTCGCGGGTCTGGCGCTTAACTTCTTCGACCAGGGCCGGATCAAGAGAATACGGAGGAATCGAGCAAGCGGAGTCACCGGAGTGAACGCCAGCCTGTTCGATATGCTGCATCACGCCGCCGATTCTGACTTCTTTACCGTCAGAGACGGCATCGACGTCCATTTCAACGGCGTCATCCAAGAAGCGATCCAGAAGAACCGGAGAATCGAAAGAAACTTTAATGGCTTCGCGCATGTAGCGTTCGAGTTCGCTTCTGTCGTGCACGATATCCATGGCGCGACCGCCAAGCACGTAGCTCGGACGAACAACTAGCGGATAACCGATTTCGTCAGCCAAACGAATGGCCTCTTCTTCGGTGCGAGCGGTTCTGTTAGGGGGCTGATGAAGTCCGAGATTCTGCAGCAAGTGCTGGAAGCGTTCACGGTCTTCGGCAGCGTCAATGGAATCCGGAGACGTACCGATAATGTTGACACCGTTGGCTTCCAGGGCGCGAGCGAGTTTAAGCGGTGTTTGGCCGCCATACTGAACAATGACGCCTTCGGGTTTTTCGACATCGATGATTTCGAGCACGTCTTCGAGCGTGACCGGTTCAAAGTACAGCCTGTCGCTCGTGTCGTAGTCGGTGGACACCGTTTCCGGGTTGCAGTTGACCATGATGGTTTCATAACCGTCTTCGCGGAGCGCCATAGAGGCATGAACGCAGCAATAATCAAACTCGATACCCTGACCGATACGGTTGGGGCCACCGCCCAGAATCATGATCTTGCGGCGATCAGAAGGACTAACTTCAGATTCTTCCTCGTAGGTCGAATACATGTAAGCGGTATCCGTCGGGAATTCGCCTGCGCAGGTATCCACGCGTTTGTAGACCGGACGAATTCCGAGTTCGTGACGACGAGCACGAACCTGGTCTTCCTTGACCTTCAGAAGCTTAGCAATGCGACGATCGGAGAAGCCTTTCTTCTTGAGGAAAAGCATTTCTTCCTTAGAGAGCTCAGGCAGGCTGTATTCCTTGAGACGGTTCTCAATATCGACAAGCTCTTTAACCTGAACCAAGAACCAAGGATCAATCCTGGTGGCGCGATGAGCTTCTTTGACGGTGTAGCCCAAACGGAAAGCGTCGGCCAAGTACCAAAGACGGTCGGGGCCCGGTTCACTGATCTCGTGGTGGATCGTAGCGCGATCAGTCGAGATTTCGTTTAAGCCGTCTTTACCGGTTTCCAAACCGCGAAGTGCTTTCTGAAGTGCTTCCTGAAAGGTACGGCCAATGGCCATCACTTCGCCGACTGACTTCATCTGTGTGGTCAGGCGCTTATCGGCTTTGGGGAATTTCTCGAAAGCAAAGCGCGGTGTCTTGACCACAACATAGTCGATGGTCGGTTCGAAAGATGCTGGAGTACGGCCGCCCGTGATTTCATTTTTGAGTTCGTCGAGCGTATAGCCCACGGCCAGCTTGGCTGCTACTTTGGCGATCGGGAAGCCCGTTGCCTTAGAGGCCAGAGCGGAAGAGCGGGAAACACGCGGGTTCATCTCAATGACGACGAGACGACCGTCTTTCGGGTTCACAGCGAACTGAACGTTGGAGCCGCCGGTGTCGACACCGATCTCTCGCAGAATGGCGATAGAGGCGTCACGCATGATCTGATATTCCTTATCAGTCAGCGTCTGAGCCGGCGCCACGGTGATGGAGTCGCCGGTGTGGACACCCATAGGGTCGAAGTTTTCGATGGAGCAAACGATGATGCAGTTGTCTTTGCTGTCGCGGACAACTTCCATTTCGTATTCTTTCCAGCCGAGCAAGGACTCTTCAATCAAGAGTTCGTGTGTCGGGGAGAGTTCAAGGCCGCGGGTACAAATCTGGATGAATTCTTCCATGTTGTACGCAATACCGCCGCCGGAGCCGCCGAGCGTAAAACTCGGCCGAATAATTGCCGGGAAGCCGATCTTAGCCTGGACTTTTAAAGCGTCGTCTAAAGAGTAAGCAATACCGGAGCGAGCGCTGCTCAGTCCGATCTTGTCCATTGCTTCTTTGAATTTCAGACGGTCTTCGGCTTTTTCAATCGCTTCGGGAGAAGCGCCGATCAGCTCGATATTGTATTTTTCGAGCACGCCGCTCTTTGCGAGTTCCATGGCGCAGTTAAGCGCCGTCTGGCCGCCCATAGTCGGGAGGATGGCATCCGGTCTTTCTTTTGCAATAATGCATTCGACCACTTCTTTGGTGATCGGTTCAATATAAGTTACGTCCGCAGTCTGCGGGTCGGTCATGATGGTCGCCGGATTGCTGTTAACCAAAATAACCTTATAGCCTTCCTCACGGAGAGCTTTACAGGCCTGTGCACCGGAGTAATCGAACTCACAGGCTTGTCCGATGACAATCGGACCGGCTCCGATAATCAGAACCGATTTAATGTCAGTGCGCTTAGGCATGATTTCTTATTCCTTGGATGGATTGGGTTCAGCCATACCAGCTTCGATTAACTCGATGAGGATGTGAATGACTTTGATGTGCAGTTCCTGAACGCGGTCGGCAAAACGACCGGCAGGCGTGATGATGGCCACATCCGCAAGTTCGCAAATCGGAGTATTCGGTTTGCCGGTGAGAGCAACGACTTTTATTCCTTTCGCTTTCGCCGCTTGAGCTGCTTTGACGACGTTTTTACTCGTTCCGCTCGTTGTAATACCGAGCAGAACGTCTCCTTCTCTGCCTATGCCTTCTACAAAACGAGAAAAGACATCTTCGTATCCATAATCGTTAGAAACGCAGGACATATGAGAGGGATCTGCCAGTGACATTGCCGCATAAGCGGGACGATCTTGTCTGAAACGACCGGAGAGTTCTTCGGCAAAATGCATTGCGTCGCACAAAGAGCCTCCGTTGCCGCAGGACATAACCTTACCGCCCTGCTGCATGGAGGCAACCATGAGGTCGGCCGCTTTGACTACTTTTCCAAGCATTTCTTCATTGGAAAGTAGGTTCTCTAAACCGCTGCGGGCCTCTTGGAGCGCTGCTCTAACTGTCTGAACTTTATCTGTCATAAAGACTCTTTGTACTTCTGAATATTTGCAATGAAACGGTCAAACAGCGGCTGAATGTCGTGCGGACCGGGGCTGGCTTCCGGATGTCCCTGGAAGCAGAAAACCGGAGCGTCCTTTAATTCGAAGCCCTGGAGAGAACCGTCAAACAAGGACTTGTGCGTGACCTGTACGTTCTCAGGAAGACTCGCTTCGTCCACCATAAAGCCGTGATTCTGGCTCGTGATGTAAACACGTTTCGTTGCTAAATCGACCACAGGGTGGTTGGCACCATGATGACCGAATTTCATCTTGAGGGTCTTTCCGCCGACGGCCAAACCCAGAATCTGATGACCTAAACAAATGCCGAAGAGCGGAATCTTGGCAGCAATCGCTTTCTGCGCAACCTCAATTGCGTAGTCACAGGGCTCAGGGTCTCCGGGACCGTTAGAAAGAAAGATGCCGTCCGGATGCAGCGCCATAGCTTCTTCAAAAGTCGTACGAGCCGGCACTACATGAACATGAATACCGCGGTCAGCCATTAAACGAAGGATGTTTTCTTTTACGCCGAAATCCCAAGCGACCACGCTGTAGGGATAGTCTTCGGGTTGGAAGGACCCCGGGCGCCCTAGACCGTTGTCCATGCGCCAAGTACCTTCGCCCCATTCGTAGCGGTAAGTCGTGCTGACTTTAGAAGCCAGTTCCTGGCCAACCATTCGAGGTGCTTCTGCTGCCGTTTTGGCAGCAACCGCAATTTCATTATCTGTGAGTTTGCCCTCAGCAGCAGCCACGATGCAGCCGGTTTGTGCGCCGGTGGTACGAAGGATTCGAGTGAGACGTCGGGTATCCACTTCAGCGATAGCCACGATACCGTTTTGTTTGAGATATTCCGTCAGACTTCGCTGGCCTCGCCAATTGGAGACCACCGGAGACTCGCTGCGGATCACGAGGCCTGCAACGTGAACATCGGAAGATTCCACATCGTCTTGGTTTACGCCGACATTACCGATGTGTGGATAAGTAAGAGTAACGATTTGTCCTGTATAGGAAGGATCCGTGAGGATCTCTTGATAGCCCGTCATTGCCGTATTAAAAACGACTTCGCCCACGGCCATGCCGGAAACGCCGATAGACCGGCCTTTAAAAACAGCTCCGTCCGCAAGCACTAATGCTGCTTCAGGTCGGGCGTCATTAATTAGATGATTATGCACTATGACTCCGTATCGCCATCGAGACGCCGTTTCGGTCCCGATCGCAGTTAGAAAAAAGCTCGATTCAAGTTGTGTTTGAGACCGAGCGAAATTGATTATATCAACGGGTATTTGGCGGACTTGAAAGATGAAATACTGTTTTTAGCTATAGAGGAAAGTTCTTAGGCGGCGATTATTTAAGTTTGTTTTTAGGAGAGTTTTCTATAATTTCTGAGACAGTT
>ERZ791734.2668-NODE-2668-length-10825-cov-4.377623_pt1 | contig 10825 bp, 13 predicted proteins | sample MGYA00509953_ERZ791734 | MGnify/ENA primary metagenome ERZ791734 (study PRJEB30046, sample SAMN00792038) | human gut metagenome | study: EMG produced TPA metagenomics assembly of the A metagenome-wide association study of gut microbiota in type 2...
CAGATAAATCTTGCCGTCCGCCAGTGAATCAGCCGATCCTGTAAGGCGGAAATAGTTTCTTCATCCCGGAGTGCGCGGTCAGACCAGTTTTGAAACCTGCTTGCGTAGATGTCGCGCTCCTGCGTGAGCTGCTGCACTCTGGCGCTCAGCACCGCGCCGTTGAATATTGCCAGTCCAAGTGCTGTGCTGCTCAATGCGAGAGAGATCGTCGGCAGCATAGGCTTTCTCATGATTTCACTTCCTTTTCTCCGAACCATTTCTTTGTTACGGCGATTGGAAACTCTTCAATTTCAGAGGCCCACGCCGCCGTCCCGGCTCCGTATGTTGTTTCCCACACCAGCGGAAACCCGCCGATGCCATCAAACAGACTTCCCAACTTTGCGCCGTCACCCATGTACGGTTTCATTTTCTGGACGATCCAGAACCATTGCGGAAGAGCAATGCTATTTCCCAGCGCCTTATACCGCGGACTGTCTGCCGCCTTGTGCTTTTTCCCTTTGGTGTCCGTCCATTCTCCAATGTCCGTCCATCCGTCCGGGTAGCCTTGCAGGCGTTCGCACTCTGTCGGTGTGAGGCGGCGCACGATCCAGGCAATCTTCTTCGGCAGTTCCATGTGTTCTATTGCAACTGCCTGCGCATCGTGCATCGTGTCCAGTGTGCCAGACTTTTCTTTTGTGACCGACGCATGAGCCTGTCCGTTCCCGATTCCATAGCTTTCCATGACCTGCGGCCCGGAATGTGATGCTATGCTCCGGCAGGTGATAGATGTGGCCGTATCTCCCGTCACGGCTCCATTGTACAAGTCAACTGCAATAGCGGTGTAGTCCGTGATTCTGCTTTCGTGGTCGCCCGTAATGGTCGGCACTATCTGGCCGTCTCCATTTCCTCGTGCATCAAACACTTTCACAACGGCGGATGGCGTATGCGCGCTTGCAGCCAAAGGATGGCACGGGTCGCCCCAGTGCGGGTTACTTCCGTTCTGCGGGCTGGTTAGTTGTGTAGTGTCAAACGGCAGTGCATCAAGAACAATCGGGTCATGGCCTTTTGCATTTGCCCTCAATGTTCCCACCACGTCATACGACACATCCATCTTGCCGCCGCCCTGGTCGTTCAAGATCGGAACTTTGTACGCTACCGCTGGATGGTCAACTGTGTTCAATGTGTAGCTTCGATTTTCCTTTACGCCCAATCCGTTTGCGCCAGCTGTTTCTGAACGGTCAATTATATTTCCCGCTAGACAATAGACCGGCTGGAAGAGCGTCTGGTCTTGTAGCGTCGATAACGTCCCGGTTTTCTCCGTCTGCACCAGCGCACCCTTGCCGCCTCCTGCGCATCCCGAACGTATTTTCAAGGTGTAGGCTGCGTTCCGCCCCCCCCGCCACCACTCGATCATTTCCAGCAGGGCAGTTTGCAGTAAGTCTGGTAATTTCTTTCCACGTCGGGATGCCCTCGTCAGGATGCCCTGACACGCCCGTTCGCTCAAATAGTATTTCAGAGGCGCGTTGGCCTCCAAAATCTGCGACAAGAGCGATTCGCTTTCGACGCTGGGGGACTCCCCAATGTTGAGCGTCGAGCAATCGCCAAGCAAGGCTCCATCCGGCTCCGGCGATTGCTCCGGCTTTGCTCCATCTGCCCCCCCCCTCGGAGGTCTAGGAACAATAGCGTCTGGCTGTTCCACGCGGGCAAGTTCTTCCAGAACGGTGCGGAAGTCCTCTCCGCCGTTGGAACTGAACGCTCCTGGTACATTTTCCCAAATAGCGAAAGTTGGGTACATTCCATTTGTCGCTTTCCTCATTTCCTTGATGATTCGCACGGCCTCAACAAAAAGACCAGACCGCCCTCCGGCAAGTCCCGCCCTGTGTCCAGCAATGGACAAATCCTGGCACGGACTGCCAAACGTGATACAATCCACAGGCTCTATCTGGTCGCCGTGAATCTTTGTAATATCGCCAAGGTGGATCACGCCTCTTTCGCCTCCCAGTTCTCTACGATCCAGCGAATTGCGGCATGAAGTGCGCGCTTCGGGCAGGCTCTAACCGTTGCCATTTTTGCTACCAGCCGGATTGCCGTGCGCACCTTTTCTCTTTCTGCCTCTGTAATTGGCGTAAAGCGATCATCTGCCATATCTTCCAGCAGTTCGATAGCCTCTGAATACAGCATGAAATCAACCTCCTTTGTTTTATTTTTTCTTGTGTGGGCGGTTGGAGTCGAACCAACTTTTATCTCGGTGTTTTGGGGGAGATAAACGCCGCCGTCGCCGTCAGCCATAGGCGCGCCCACATATAAGACCGCCGCCTCCCTGGAGATAATCGTAAAGACGGAGAGGCGGCGGGCGGCCTTATCTGCCTTTAACCAGCAGGGGGAAAGGCCTGCCGCCTTTGGCTTGGGCGGGTAGGACAAGGCACTTCTTCGCTTGTGCGGCGGCGCACCCTCTTTCGGCTTCCGTTGCCGTCATGCAGGGTACGACTTGACTAGGAGCAGCATGGTTTTTCACCAGCTTTCGCGTTAGGAGGGACGCTGCCATACGGCACTCTTTCGCCCTGTTGGTGCGCAAATGTTATGGAAAATCGCACCAGCTTCCATGATGCCTATACGCAACCGACGCAGGCAGGGTTCGGCCCCGCTTTCAGTGGATCAGCCGCGGCAACGGCTGATCCGCCCTGCGTCACATAAAAGGCCGCCGCACTGACGCGGGGTGTAGCGGCCCTGCAAAATAAGCCAAATGGGGGTTACTTATTCTTCGGTCGATAGTGCTTGCACTGTTTGTCGTAGCCGCCGCACGGCGCGCACCGTGGGATGGTTATTTTGAACGTATGCTCACACTGTACTTCTCTTGTTGCACCCTTTTGCGGTGCAGTCTTGGTGTATGCGCTTCTTGCCAAACGGTTCTCCTTTTTCGCTTTTTGGATGTAACTTGCGCGCCCCATCGGGGCCGGATGTTCTCGTTCGTCCTGCCAGATTTCCCAGCGTTCCGGCTTGTTATAATTTCTTGTCAGCCGCCGACACTGCCAGATGTACCGATAGTAGATTCCACCTTTACAAGCGTCCCAGGCTGCCAGTCCGGCAGTTGCTATATATGCAATCTCGGCTTCCGAAAACCCGCAGTTCAAATCTTCCGGCAGGAGTGCAGTATCTCCCGTGATTCTTGTTCCATCCGGCAGATACACAACGTACCTTGCCGGGTTTGCATTACCGTTCATCATAGTGGGTTGCGATCATGTCTGCGAAATGCAGGCAGAGAACTTCTGGATAGCGGTCATAGGCTGTTCCGAGTGTGTCCCAGCTTTCCCTGCCGCAGTACGCGCCCATGTGCCAGCGAACCGCAATGATTTCTTTCCCGGTCAGCTTGATAAACCGCTGTGCCATAATCACGCTCTCTTCGCCATGACCCAGCAGGCCGCGATCCTCATAACCGTACTTGTGGAATGCAGTTTCGTGGTACTTGTTGACCTTGCAAATGTCGTGCAGGAGTGCCGCCACCAGCACGGCGTTCTTGTCGCAGTCCTTAAAGGCGTGGTTGGTTTCGCACAGTTCCATTGCCGCATCCGCAACATTGACGGTGTGGGTTGCCAGGCCGCCGAAACGGTTTGAGTGGTGCTTAATGCTTGCCGGGAGATCAAAGAACCCCCGCTTCTCTAAGTCGTAGAGCAGTGCATCCGCACCGGGCCGTTTGTGAAGTCCTGCTTTCAGCCACAGTGCTTCAAACTTTTCCCGCGGCTCCATGTCCTCATACAGCTTTTCGTTTGCCATTGCGCTTGCCCTCCTGTTTCTTCTGCCATTCCTCTAACCGCTTTACGTTCGCCGGGTCAGAGTAGAAAAGTTCTGCCAAGTCAAGCAAGCTGCGTGTCTGGTATTCCGTAACGATGGGCTGGGCTTTTTTTCTTGCCATTGCCGTACCGCCTTTCTTAGAACTTCCCCATGAGCAGATGTGCGAAAAACTCCGTCATGCTGTCTGTCTGCACACCGCGCTTGCCGCTGATCTTGTCGAGCCATTCTTCCTTGCAGGCTTCGTCGATCATCTTGTGCATAACATTCTTGAGTTCGGCCAGCTCCTTTTCGTTGCTCGCCACGGTCACAAGCACCCCGGATGCAATTCTTCCGGCCAGCATGAGCAGACCAGCTCCCGTTCCGTCCAGACCGATCAGCATTTTCCCGGATTCGTCCCGGCTTGCGTTGATTTTTGCAGGTGTTTTCATGTTCGTTCTCCTTTGGTTTCTGTTTTATATTCGGATGTGGAGGCGCGCCCCGGAGTCAGCACCGGGCGGGCGGGTGAATAACTCCCGCCTTGCACTGGCTGCGCCATATCAAAGGGGCGGTTTTGACATGTTGCCGCCCCGCCCATGCGGGCCGCCCTGGCGTGTTCTTTTTGTCCTTGTCAGGTAGGACACCCGGTAAATCCGATGAACCGGGGTGGCCGTCTGCGTCCCCCGCTTCCGGCCACATGGCAGGCGTGTTTCGGGTCGCCCAGCCCGTGCCGGGTGTTATTCCCAGCCATCACCGCCGCCGATAAAGACGGCTATCACCAGCAGGAAGAGCCAAACCAGGGCGACGATGCCCCAGCTAAAAGCCGTATTGGACACCCAGCAGAAAAATGCTGCCACCGCCAGTGCTATGACGAACAGGATAATGAGCATCACGCACAGAATAATGATCGTCACTTCTTTTTCCTCCCGCGTTTCTTCTTGTGCTGCTGTGTCTGCCGTGCCTTTGTGCGGTCTTTGCACGGTCGGCAGTACAGTGAAACCAGCGTATCGCGCCGACGGTATGCTGCGCCGTCGTGCCTGCGTTTTGAGCAGTTCATTTGCTTCTTCCTTTCCGCCTCGCTACCGCTCGGCTCACAGCTTGCCAGCGAACAGCTTTCAGCGTTTCTTGAAATAAGCGGAACGGCCCCCGAGGTTCCAGCTGGAACGGCTGCGCGGATTGCCGAGGTACAAGCCGAACAGGCCAGCGAGGCCGCCAACGGACCAGTCGCCGCCCCGACCCGGAAGGTATTCGCCCTCCGTCGCGTCCACAGCACAGACCGCCTCGCCCTCACCAGCAAACAAGCCCAGTTCCATAAGCTGGTCGCTCCAACATAACATCCGCACGTCTTCCCAGCTCTCAAAGTTGGCGCGTCCATGCTGCGGTTTCTCTGTGGTGAACTTGATGCCGTCCATTGCATCGACGTAAACCTGGTCGCCGTTGCTATCCACGATGGGCTTCCATCCGTCGCCGCAGGTTGTCAGGTCTGTTTCCGGCAGGGCTGCGTTGTTGTTCTCCGCTGCCCAGAGCGCGCCGTCCTTGATCCGCAGACCCCGGACGATCTCTAAGACGTTGCCGCACAGGTCATGTACACCCGTCGGCGTGTGGTCGTGCGTCCAGGTAGCAGGGCCGGAACCAGTCAGTGTCTTGTTGCTGTCCTTGACGTTTACACCGCACTCTGTCGGGTCTGCGTGGTACTTGCCGCAGTTGGTGTTACCGTGTGGCAATGTGCCGTTCTTCCAGCTAAGACAGGCCAGCAAGCCCCACTCCGCCGCCGTCATGCAGTGCCATCCCTCGCCCTTGGCGAAACAGGCATCCGCAAACTTGTCTGCGGTAATGCTGGTGACAGGCTCCATGTAGGGCAGGCTGTACGGTTTACCGTTAATCATGGTGTTCTCGTATACCGAAATGTAAATCTCGTCGTATACCTCGCCGCCGATGATGAACGCCGGGTGCGGCTTGTCCTTTCCGCCGCGGAACAGGTCTTTGTCGTTCATGCGGCGGAAGCGGTGCATGATGCTGGGAATGCCTGCGTTGTCGTAGATTGCGACAACATCCCACTGTGCGCCGGGGGCTACCTCTTCCGGCTCAGTCAAAGGCTTTACCGAATTTGCTTTCTCGTAGGTTTCGCAACTCTCGCAGTCGTCATTGCATCCCACACATTCCGGCTCTCCAACGCCCTCTTCCGGGTCACGGCAGCCGTCCCGGAAGATGGTCGGCAGCACATCAAAGCTGATCTTGTGTGCCTCCTTCACATACTTCAAGAACTGCTCTGCCTGGGCCAGAACTGCGGCATCCTCACCCTCGGCTTTCATGCTCATGGGCGGCCAGTTGATCTTTACTTTCGCCATGCTTCTTTTTCCTTTCTTCTATCTGGCGGCGAATTGTTTCTTTCGCCTTTCTTTTTCTGTCGTCCTCCCGTGCGCGCCACACGCCGTAGGAAAGCCCCGCGGCATCCGCCGCCCGAACGTCCAGTGTCAGGGCATCCGGGGGCGGCTTTCGGTAGCCATTCCCACGGGCGGGGCCGGGGATGTTCCGGCGGGCAGAGCAGCAGGGGCAGTATTTGCTTGCCGGGTTTTCGGCTACAAATACCGTTCCGCAGTCGGCGCACTTTTTCAGCACTCCCGTTACTGCCATTTGCCACGCCTCTCTTCCTGGGCCTTTTTGTATGCAGAGAACCAGCGGTCGAGGGCTTCTTTCTGCCGGACGTACCGACGGTGATTGCGGATCATCGTTACGATGGTGTACGTTACCGTGCAAGCCGCAACGATGACTACTGCCAATGTCGTAAACTTATTCATTGGCTGCCTCCTTGCCCGCCGGGGTGGGCTGTTCTGCCTCCGGCTCCATAGACTTTGCCAGCTTCATGCCCTGGGCCAGCCCCGCCAGGTAGATTTTGGCCGTCGGGTTCTCCGCCAGCACCTTGGCAATCTCTTCGCTCTTCATCTTTTCTTTCTCGCTCATACTCTCGCTCTCCTTTCGGTTTGTCCCGGTTGACATACATTTCCAAGTAATATCTTCTCGCCCGGTACAATACGTCCGATGCGTCGTCCATGCGAACTTTGTTTTTGCGGAACAGCCGCACAATGATCTGTGCCAGTTCCTCCCGTACCTTTTCTCTGTACTCGCTGGAAACTTCTGCAAGTGCCGGATCATACAGACGCGGGTACGCTTCCAGAAACGCTTCGCTGTCCAGCATGACCTCCATCATCTTCATAATGAGGTCGCGCTTCAACTTCGGCGTTCTGTTCAGCTCTTCTACAATGTGTTCAGGTTTCAGTGTCACGTCTGCCTCACCTCCCTTTAATGTTGCCCGCCCCTGCCCGCCGTGCTATAATCGTGGCAGGCGGAAAGGGGGTGATTTTGTATGCCTATCTGTCCTCGTTGCGGTTCCGCTGTTGGTTCGGACGCTCAATTCTGTTCCAACTGCGGCGCACCTCTGAATGTCAGTTCTAAAAACTTCTGCACCAATCCTGATTGCAAACGTCATAAGGAACATTTTTCTTTTGCTCCCGGCGTTCGTTTCTGCGACCAGTGCGGAAAGCTGACGACTGACGGCAAAAAGATTGAAGCTCTGATTTGAGCATCTTTCTTTTCTAAGCTCCTGCTTGTGGAAGAAGCGGGAGCTTTTTTACGCCCACTTTTCACCGTTCAGTCTGACCCAGACCAGCTTGCCGGACTTGTCCTTGAACAGAACAACTTCTTCTCCGTCGTCGATGTTCTCAAACTCGCGGGCAAGTTTCAGGCGGTCGTCCAGCGTTTCGACCTTTGCCGACCCGCCGATGTTCCCGCCCTGCATCTTTATCAGTTCGGACAGCATCGCGGCCCGTTCCGCCTTGCGCCCCTCAAATAGTACACGGCGAATCGTTCCGTAGAGGTTGTACATATCGCGCACACGCCAGCTAATCGCACTTTCCAGAACATCCGCGTATATACTTTTCTCTTTCTGCATCCTCTTCACCCCCTTTTTGTTGAGTGATTCAATTTATAGCCTCATTATAGTTTAATCATTTAATATTGTCAATAGGGTTTTTTCCTGTTTTTGTTGAATGATTAAACTTTTCGTGCTATAATTGCCTTAAAGGAGGTGACAATATAGTGAAAAGCAGAATCCATGCTGTACGCGCACAGGCTGATTTAACCATGGCCGAATTTGCGAAGCGCATCGGTATGACTACTTCTTCTATCAGTCTGTTCGAGAGTGGCAAAGCCACCCCTTCCGATAGAACGGTTCTTTCTATCTGCCGTGAGTTCGGGGTCAATGAACACTGGCTCCGCACTGGCGAGGGAGAGATGTTCGAGCAGACACGGGAAACTGTGCTGGATCGGCTGGCCGCCGAATACAGCCTGGACAAAGAGCAGGTCTCTGTGATTGAGAACTTTCTCGATCTGTCCCCGCAGGAACGCACGCTGTTCCTTACACAGATGCGCAAGGTCTTTGGCGGGCCTGCCGCACAGCCGCCCCGCCGGGCGGATGTGTCCGGCGACGTGGCCGCTGCCGTTGTCAACGTGCAGGACGAGGTAGCCCGGTACAACGCCGAGCGTGCCGACGAGGCCGCCAGTGGGGGAAAAGAATCTTCTTCCACAGGTTAGTGCTTGACCGTGCCGCTGCTGAATGGCGCAGGAAGCACCAGTAAAATTCAGCACACAAAAAGAAAAAGCCCACCGGGGGACAAGGCCCGGTAGGCTTTTTCGTGTATGGCAAATAAAAACGCCCCATCTTCTCCGCAGAAAAGACAGGGCGTTTTGGAACGAGTTGAACCTAAACGTGCAACTCTACTTATATAAATGGCTCCCAGATATGATATTTCGGAAATGAATTTAACTTTTTGACTGTTGAAAGTGTGGAAAGATTTATTTTCCCCAGAACTTGCAACGGCTTGCAACAAACTTAAAACTACTTGAAAGGTGGTATTTATGCCTCGCAAAAAGAAACTGCAAGAGGTAGGCGGACTGCGGCTGGTGGCGTACTATCGCTACTCCAACGGCGGCCAGCAGACCGAGCAGAGCATTGAGGGTCAGCGCCGGGACTGTGAGGCCTACGCCAAAGCCCACGGCTACAAGATCGTCCATGAGTATATCGACCGCCACATTTCCGGCAAAAGCGACAGCCGCCCGGCGTTCCAACAGATGATTTCCGACAGCGACAGCCACCTCTTCGACGCTGTGATCTGCTGGAAAACAGACCGTCTCGCCCGCAGCCGCTACGACTCCATCATCTACAAGACCCGCCTGCGGAGGAACGGGGTCAAGATTCTGTACGCCGCCGAAACGGTTGTGGACGGCCCGGAAGGAATCATCATTGAGGGCTTGATGGAATCCCTGGCCGAGTATTACTCCGCCGAGCTGGCGCAGAAACTCCGCCGCGGCCAGCGGGAAAGCGCGCTCAAGTGCATTGCCCTGGGCGGCAACCGCAGCTTTGGCTACGACATCGGGCCGGACAAGCACTACTGCATCAACGAGAAGCAGGCCCCCGCCGTGCGGTACATCTTTGAGCAGTACGCCGCCGGGGCTACCGCCGCCGACATCGTGCGGGAACTGACCGCCCGCGGCTACCGCACCAGCCGGGGCAATCCGTTCAACAAGAACTCTATCTGCCGGATCATCACCAACGAGATGTATCTTGGTGTGTACAAGTACGCCGACATCCGCATTGAGGGGGGAGTGCCTGCCATGATCGACCGGGAGCTGTTCAACCGCTGCCAGACCCAGCTTGCCTTTAACCGCGCCCACGGCGGCGGCAAGGGTGCGCCCAGGGCTGACTATGTGCTTGTTGGTAAACTGGACTGCGGCCTGTGCGGTCATGCCATGAAAGGAGCCAGCGCCACGGGCCACACCGGGAGCAAGCACTACTACTACACCTGTACCCAGCACGTCGAGAAGAAGTGTCCCAAGACCTCCATTGAAAAAAACTATCTGGAACAGGTCATCGTGGACGGCGTTGCAAAGTACGTCCTTACCCCGGAAAAGATTTCTCAGATCGTGGACTGCATGATGGAATTGCAGGCCAAGGAGCAGGAGCCGAAAGGCAACCCGGAGAAGGACGCTCTGGAAGCAGAGCTGGCCGAGTGCCGCCGCAAGCAGAACAATATCCTTGAGGCCATCGAAGAGGGCGGCAGCGCCCGCCTTGCGGCCCGCCTGCGCGCTCTCGAAGAACAGGAAGCCCAGCTTACCTTTGCTCTGGGCGAGATCAACAACGCCCCCGCGCCGCCCCAGTTCAGCCGGGAAGCGCTCACGTTCATGTTCGAGCAGTTCCGCCGGGAAGAGGACGAGGTGGACGAAGAGTACCGCCGCCGCATCCTGGATACGTTCGTTTCGTCCATCCTGCTGTACGAGGATCGGGCAGAGGTCAAGTTCAATATAACCGACCAGAAAACCGGGGACTTTGAGCGGGTGATTTTGCCCATTTCCGTAAACAAAAAGCCCCCGGAAGATGACGATATAACGTCAAATTCCGGGGGTTCTACCGCGTTGCGGTTGGTGGAGGCGATGGGAGTCGAACCCATGTCCGAAAAGAGCTCAGTGTAGGTGTCTCCGGGTGCAGGCGATCTACAACATTCCCGCCGCGCCACGCCGATCGTCAGGCTAGCGCATTGGTAGCTTCATGAGTTCCTGCCGGTCCGCAAAGCTTAGGTCCGTTCAGGTGCTGTGTCTAAAGGACGCCCCGGCCCCACACGACACAAGAGTGGGCGGAACGCGCAGCACTCAGGCTGCGAGCAACTGATAATTATTGTTGTCAGTTAATTTTTTTGGAGGAGTTATAGAGCAGTTCCCCCACTGCTACCCGCTGCCCAGACCTTGCTCCCCCCGTCGAAACCTTTACGCCCCCATATAAAGCACATCTTGCGATGTGCGGAAAGCTGGGTTTTCTGCGGTGAGCCGCAGTCTGCAATTGGAGTGCTTAATAATACTTGCCGTTGGTCTTCACAGCCCGGTCAATGGAGCGCTTTGCATCGCGCTGGGCGGCATCGGCACGCTTGTCGTACAGCTTTTTGCCCTTGCACAAGCCCACTTCCATCTTTACGCGGCCATGCTTGAAGTAAAGTGAGAGCGGTACCAGCGTATAGCCCTGCAGCTTGCACTG
>ERZ791734.2669-NODE-2669-length-10817-cov-14.303847_pt1 | contig 10817 bp, 15 predicted proteins | sample MGYA00509953_ERZ791734 | MGnify/ENA primary metagenome ERZ791734 (study PRJEB30046, sample SAMN00792038) | human gut metagenome | study: EMG produced TPA metagenomics assembly of the A metagenome-wide association study of gut microbiota in type 2...
TACTGAAATGTATGGAGCAGAGCAGAAGCAGTACCTGGATGCTAATAATTATAATGAGAGTTTAAAAATCAGATTACCGCAAATGCATCACAGATTCCTTGGCAGCTGGACACTGAAGAAAACTCTATGTTGCCTGTGATGCAAAGTGACATTATGCTCCAAAGTGGTGAGAAAGTTCTTATTATTGACGCAAAGTACTATGAGCACAGCACACAGCTGCAGTTTGACAAGCATACACTTCATTCAGGCAATCTTTATCAGATTTTTACTTATGTGAAAAATAAGGAATATGAACTGAGAGAGAAGGATCATACGGTTTCGGGAATGCTTTTGTATGCCAAGACTGATGAAGCGATATATCCGAATAATGTGTATCAGATGAGTGGAAACCAGATTACTGTCAGGACTCTGGATTTGAATTTATCATTTGATGAAATAGCAGGACAGCTAAATACAATAGCAAAAACGCATTTCGATTTATAAAGGAGGCCTCTTATTTGAAAAAGAAAAAAGATGAAATAACCATCCGTTCCAGCGCAGCGGAATATTTGACCTATGTTGCCTCTGTCGGCGATCAGCAGGACAGCATCGAGATGCGCTATGAGGATGAGAATATATGGCTGACGCAGAAGATGATGGCCACACTATATGATGTAGATGTTCGTACGATTAATGAGCATATTAAGAAGATTTATTCCGACTCAGAGCTTGAGGAAGATGCAACTATCCGGAATTTCCGGATAGTTCAAACCGAAGGTTCACGTCAGGTTACTCGTGATACGAAACATTATAATCTTCAAATGATTATTGCTGTTGGATTCAAGGTAAATAATGAGCGAGCAGTGCAGTTTCGTAAGTGGGTCAATGGCATCGTAAAGGACTATACCATCAAAGGATGGGTTATGGATGATGAGCGCCTGAAAAACGGTGGTTCTGTGCTCACAACAGAATACTTTGATCGTTTGCTTGAGCAGATTCGTGAGATCCGTTTGTCTGAGCGTAGGTTCTATCAGAAGATAACGGACATTTACGCCACAGCTCTTGATTACGATCGCACAGCAAAAATGACCAAGCAGTTTTTTGCCAAGGTGCAGAACAAAATGCATTATGCAGTTCACGGACATACGGCTGCAGAATTGATTTATGAGCGAGCAGATGCTGATAAGCCACATATGGGGCTGACTACGTGGGCAGCAGCACCGGAAGGAAAGATTGTAAAAAGTGATGTGAGTGTTGCGAAGAATTATCTTTCAGAGCAGGAAATGCGTTCATTAGAGCGTATCGTTTCGGCATACCTGGATCTGGCAGAGGATCGTGCAGAGCGTCACATTCCGATGACAATGGAGGACTGGGCAAAGCGTCTGGATTTATTCCTGATGGCTGATGACAGAGAGGTCCTTCAGGATTCAGGAAAGATCACGGCAGAGATTGCCAAGGCTAAAGCTGAGACTGAATTTGAAAAGTATCGTGTTATTCAGGACAGATTGTTCATGTCTGACTTTGATAAATACATGTTGGAACTGGAAGAAAATGCAAAGAAATAGTTAAAATGTTTTTCTCGTTCAATGCAGGATTTTCAGTTATGATAAGGTCGAGTGCATGGAAAAAGTGCTATCAGTTAGGACGAAAAATAGCCGTTGACCTGTTTTTGTAGGAAGAACGGACAAGGTTGAGGCGATGGCGGTTCCTCGCAAGATTTGACTTTTATGTTGGAATCACTATAATAGTAGAAACGATTAAAAAAGTTGAACTTTTTCCGTGGACGGGCGAGGTTCAGACTGTGGTATGGATAACGAAATGTATCAATACTTTTTGGCTACAGAATATGTTGATATGTTTCCGCAAACAAACGGAGATATTTTGCTACAGTCTACATTAGTCTGGACCGGTTCCCGAAAACTGACATCAATCTGGACGTATCGAGCCATGTGGAGACGGTAGTCTTGATGTCAAGAAAATAAAATCAAGTGCCAGAAAGCGGTGTATTTCCGGGCTTTTTCGGAGGTTTGGATCTGAAGCCAGACTTCTGAAAAAGCTCGGTTTTCTTATATGGAAATATATCTACTGCAAAATGTGTGTCAGGTTGTAACCTCGGATTAGATGTCGCGATTTAAGACAGTGGATTAGATGTCAGGCATTTAGGGCTGATTTTTGAAAAACGAAAAAGGATGACAACCAATCCGGCAACTCGACCATTTTGGGTGGTTGCAGGCGGTGGAATGGATGACAGAGGAGGGACGGTTTTTGATAGTAGAAAAAGAGCTAAAGGCAATCCCATTACCGGCTATCTATAAGCGTGAAGGTAAGGAATGTTATTATGATACATACAGAAAAAAGTTAATAGAGATTGCGCTTGAAGAGACCGTCCGACAGAGAGTAGCAGCATACTTCGAAAACGAATGCGGTGTTCCAAACGAGATGATATCTTTGGAAGTACCTATGTCATACTATGTAAAGGGTGTTGCTGGAAGAGCAGATATAATCGTTCATGCTTACGATTTAGAAAATGACTGTATCTACCCGGTTACCATCATTGAATGTAAAAAAGAAGATGTTTTACTGACTGATAATGTAGCAGAGCAAGCCATAAGATATTGTGATGCTTTAGGTGGAAAATATATAGTAATCACTAACGGCATCGAAATGAAGATGTTTGTCTATCAAGATGAAAGTAATTCCTATGCTCTTCTTGATGGGATTTTGCCATACAAGAAGATGCTTAGTGACGATTATGTCATTCCGGATTTTAAGACGGAAAAGTTGACAAGGCTAAGTATGGAAGAACTAAAAGACCAGTAAGGTTGTTCATGATGGTACGAAGAGAGGTACTGGCCTGTGAAGATTTGATGCCAGCATTCGCCATAAGACCGATGACCTCTGCGGTATCCTCTGCAGAAAATCCAAGCGCACCCGCAATCGGAGCACAGTATTTGAAGGTTTCACCCATCATGAACACATTTGTATTTGCGTTAGAGCTTGCCGCTACAAGGATGTCCGCGAAATGCCCGGAGTCCTTGGCAGTCAAACCAAATGCAGTCAGTGCATCGGTTACAATATCTGATGTGGTGGCAAGATCCTCACCAGATGCTGCAGCAGTTTTTGAGAGTAGCGAGCTTTTCCTTCGTTTCACTGACAGCGCTGGAGAGGAGCTTCTGCTTCTGCGCAAGCAGCTCGGTGTTGCCTGGATCCAGTTTTAGGAGCTTTTCGACATCCTTGAGCTGACTCTGCGTATTCTTGATTTCTGAATTGACACCCTTTAAGGCTGTCTGAAGCTTGGTGGTATCGCCGCCGATCTCGACCGTGATACCCTTGATTCTACTTCCCGCCATAGCGCACCTCCTCTCTGCAAAATGGGTATAGAAAAAGCACCGTCCAAATAAACCTTGAACGATGCTCTGATAGTTATCGGATTGTTGCTTAATCTTCTATCTCTTTATATTTTGTTTTATTGCAGTGGTCACTGCCTCTATATTGAATGGCTTTGAAATGTGTCCGTTCATTCCAGAATCCAAGGATGCCTGTACATCTTCCTTGAATGCATTTGCAGATTGTGCGATGATTGGAATTTTCGCAGCGTCTGGGCGCTCCTTGCTCATTGCACGAATTGCCCTTGCCGCCTGATGCCCATTCATTTTAGGCATCAGGACATCCATTAGAATCACATCATATGTGTCTGCTGGATTGTTGGCAAAACAAGCAACTGCGTCCTGTCCGTCTACTGCACGAGTTACATGCATACCTGCTTCTTCGAGCAGCGTGATTGCCAATTCCGCATTCAGCTCATTATCTTCTGCGAGAAGAACCTTTACTCCATTAAGGCTGACATCCTGTATCAGATTCGGCTCAGGTATCTGTTTTGGGTCTGCAAGTTCCATAGGAATTTCTACTGTAAAAGACGAACCACACTCTTTCTTGCTGTGAACCGTAATTGTACCGCCCATCAGTTCTACATATTGCTTGGAAATTGCCATTCCAAGCCCCGTTCCGACATAATGTGTTCGTGCGCCGTTATCCTCCTGTGAAAAGGGTTCAAACAGCCTTTTCTGAAATTCTTCACTCATACCAATGCCATTGTCTTTTACCGCATAGCTGCCTACAATATGCCGTTCGTCTATGCCCGGTTTGATACTAATTTCAAAAGTAATCGTTCCGCCATCTTTTGTAAACTTGACTGCATTACTAAGAAGATTCGTCAATATTTCACGAATTTTTGTTGCATCCGTCAGAACATAAAGTTCTTTGGGGATGTTGCGATGTATCTCAAATGTTAAATCCCGATTCAGTAGGAGTCCATCCACGATAGCAATCACATTATCTATTAGGACAGGCAAATTCTCCGGCTCAGGTGAGAAGCTTACCTTTCCGTTCTCGATACGGCTAAGATCCAGTACATTATTCAATAACAACAGCAGATGCTCTGAACTTATTTTTACCTTTTGCAGACTATCGTGAATTTCAGATACGTTTGTCTGGTTCAGTGCAATGTCCGTAAATCCGATAATAGCATTCATAGGTGATCGAATATCATGTGACATGTTAAGTAAGAAGGATGATTTTGCTCTGTTTGCGGTCTCTGCTTTTTCCGCAGTCTCGCGCAACAAAAGCGTCTGTTCAATTTCATCTTCTCTTTTTCTTTTGTAGCCGATAAAGCAGACAGCACAAAGCAAAAACAGCACACATCCTGCCATAGTTCCAACATAAACGGATGCTCTTCTTGTTCGCTCTACCAGCCCGTTCACAGACTGCATATCCATTTCAATGCATAAAGCACCAACTATTTCATCCGAATCGCCCGTTATAGGATAACAGGCTGTGAAAATAGGACCCCATGTCGTATCAACAATGTTCTGCGAATACACCGTTTCTCCTGAAAGAGCCTTGCTAATATACGGAATCATTTCATCCTCAATATAGTCTCCCGGATGTCTGACATCTCCTGCGTTGGGATCCAGACCGTCCACCACATAGATCAGCCTGTTTTCTTCATTTCGGGTGGCGGTGTATAAATATCTGGTTGAATTCAACGTTCGAATTTCATTTAGAAACGAGGAAACCTTGTGATACATTTCTGTATTTTCATCAGATTGATGGCGGAGCGTGGCAAATTCTTCTCTTCCGATTTTTTCATTTACCAATTTATGGATTGCATCTGCATTTTCCATATCACGTTTGAGTTCCGTTTCAAGGGCGATATCTGTATACGATTTTTGCAGAATATATGTATATGTTGATGCCAACAATGTGATTGAAAGCGTCAAAATTGCAAATAAACCTATGGAAAACGTAGTAAATCTCTGCTTTAACTCCTGAATGTCTTTGACTGACTTCTTGTCTGCTTGTGTTTTCATTCAATTTGACTCCACTTTTTATTTCATAGAAATATGTGGAAGGGACTGATGTAAATACCGCATCTGCAGATCGTGCATTTTTCCATCAGCTGATTCGCTTTTCAGATTTATCCTTTAATTGTTTCCTCATTCGAGGATTTATATTCTGAAAGGTCAGACAACATTTTCTTGCTCTCTAAAGTTGCTTCTGGCGCTGTTTCCTGCGGCACGTCCAGTTTTAATTCAAATGGAATGCCGTATTCACGAACCACAGTTCTCAGAAACATATTGATCGCAGTTGTCATATTCAGACCGAGTTCATTAAAAATCTCCTCAGCCTGATTTTTGATTTCCTTATCCGTTCGGATGTTCAGATTTGTTGCCGACATACGCAAAACCTCCACATGGTTTACAGTATACTCACATACTCGTGTCACGTCAATATAATGTCATTATATGAGCTGTGAACTTTCTGTTAAAAGGCATCCATGTCAGATTGCGTAGCCATCTGCGAATAGCCTTTATATTCATCATTTCCGCTTTCTGCGTACATATCGTTCACCATTCCGATTGTGAGTAAGTCAAGATTCCGGATGGAGATGCCGAGCTGTACGCAGCGAAGCAGAAACAATGGTGTGGTCATCGGGCGGTCAGTTGCGTGAAGTTTTTTTTAGACTCCACATCCGTCTGGACATTCAGCCCCCACAGCTCGATAATCTTCGGCAGCACCTGGTAGATGGAGAAAGTACTGAATTCATCCAGCCACTGCTCCGGGCTGTCCGGGATGGAAGGGTCTGCGTGCTTTGCCATGATGTAGGCGATATTCTCGAACATCTCAAGAGAAAACATATCGAGGTGTGAAGATGTACTGAATGGGGACTCAACAGCAACCCTTGAGTACATCGACCAAAGGATGGCAGAACTTCAGGAAAAGCTTGTAATGTGCGTAAACAAGAATGCCGAGTACGATGTGATTGCAAATGAGATTGATGCCTTAAATGGTAGCAAAGTATGCGGAAGCAATGGACTTGGATAATTTGCCTGATCCGGATTTTTATCTTCGTAGGGAAAGAATAAGACAGTTGTACACGGAGCTATATAAAGAGAAGAACATAACGCAGTTGGAACTCTCAAGAAGGACCGGGATTGCAACAAGTAACATCAGTGACTGGAAGAAGAAAAAGACGAATCCCAAAGCGGACTGTCTGTTGTCTATATGTGATGCATTGGAGATTACTCCCGAACAGCTTTTGACTGGAAAAGGAATTGATCCGGAATATAAAGATGCAGATATGGATTATGAAGTTACCAGGTCGGATATTAAGATTTTAAAGCAGATTCACAGCCTTGGAGATGCGCAGTATAAAAGATTGATGGCGTATATGAAAGCCTTGCAGAAGTTGGAACAGATGGAGAACATGGTGGAGGAATAGAGATGGCAAATAAAATAGTTAGGGAAATTATTCACGCAAAAGGAATTGATATTGGAATTTACACGAAAGATTTTGAAAATGAATATATTTCGTTGACAGATATCGCAAAATATAGAAATGATAATGATCCCAGATTTGTCATTCAGAACTGGATGCGAAATAGAAATACAGTTGAGATTTTGGCTGTTTGGGAAGAACTTCATAATCTAGATTTTAACCGTGTGCAATTCGAGGCGGTTAGAAGTGAGGCAGGAGCTGCTTGTATCTGCAAAAACCAAGAGACGTTCTCTGCTGGCAGATAAGATTACCGGAGATAATATCTACAAGGCACTCATTTTCTTTGATAAACTGTATGATAAAATGAATGAAGCAGAGAAACGAGAGTTTCTGTCACAGTTAGTGGATAATGTATAGATTTATGAAGAACGGAAAGAAAATGGTCAGTGGCTAAAATCTGTGTTTTATAAAAAATTGACTTGAGGTTGTATTTGTCATATAATCTGTATAGACTATATAGAAAAGAGGCGAGATCATGTACTTTAAATTATTGCTATCAGAAGAAGAAAATAAGGAACTTGAAGAAAAGGCAAGAGAAATTGGCTTGGATAAGACAGCTTATATAAAGAAATGCTTAAAACTGGAAGCATCTGAAAAAAACATTTTTACAGTGGAATATGCTGCCAATCTTGCAAGAACAAAATGGCCCAAAGGAATGTCATTTACATTATGCGAGTTATACGGAGATGACTGGAAAAAAATCAAAAATGGTGTAGCAGGTGTTTTAGGAAGAAATTTCTACAAATATGTTAAAACAACAGCTACTGATTTTGAAATCCTTGAGAAGAAGGAAGTAATTATTGCCGACCAAAAGAGGATGCAGAATCAATATGTTTTAAAAAAATAAAAACTATATGGTGCATACAGTGTTGACAAATGTTTCAAAGTATGATAAAACTATATGCAACAGACAGAAAAGGCGGTTCTGATACCGCCTTTTATTACAGAAAGCATCTGTATGCACCATACAGAAGAAAGAGGGGAATAACATTACGCAGATTGTGATCGTAGTTAAGTAAATATTTTCTTGAGCTATTAGAAGATTATTTGGATAAATCTGAAAAGGTTATAGAATATAGAACAGATCAAATATTGAAAATGCTGTAAGTTACCCTTCTATTGATACATTAATAAGATTTGCCGAGTTCTTTTCTGTAACAATGGATTATTTGCTTTCAAATAAGGATATTGAGCAATTAGAAGAACTTCAACTCAAATCAAAGCTGCTGACAACAGAAATGTTCTTAAAGTCAGGCAAGCCCAAAAAGAGCTTATATGAAATAGACAATAAAGAATATTTTTTCGAGGAAAAGCAGCATGAAATTACTTATAAGGTATCAGAGTCGATAAATGATATTCTTAAATAAGGAGCGTGTTTAGAAATGAATAGAGTAGAAAAGGAAAAACTAAGAAAAATACTTACTAAAAATGCCAAATTATTTCAAATGGCAATAGAAGATAGGAGAGAATATTGCATGAAGGAAGACTTTCATTTATTCACATTTATAGAAAACGAATTATTTAGCTTGGAATTGCAGATCGCAATTGACTGTGCTACAGAAGGTCGAATTCATTTGATGATGTTCCTGCATCCGGTTGTAATTACAACAAAAACAAAGCTGGCATATATTGAGTTTGCGAATGAGGCAAATTTATATTTGGCATCTGCAATGGGGAGATTTTGGGTAAATGATGATAACGACTATTGTTATGAATGTTATCTTCCAGAATTCTTGCTTGAACATGAGAAGGAGTTGGAGAACCAGTTGTTTGATAAGCCATTTGCCCATTTTAGAGACTGTTTAACACCACTTATGAAAATGAAAAATGGAGAATGGAATTCAGAACTTGCTATAAAATATCTTACGGAGTTAAGAGAAAAAGGTTATGTCGATAATGAAGAATATAATCTTTGGTAGTTTATTAGGAGGTGTTATGATTTGAACTTTAGATATGAGAATCTGAACGAAAAATTATTTGATAAAGTGATTGCGTTTTCCTACAGCATGGGCTCAGGACTTGGAGGTCCTGGAATGATTGCAATGCTTACAAGAGATGGTAAGGAATATGTGATAGGGCAGGAAGGTTTTGAGGGAAATTGGCTCTATCCTGAACACACATTTCCATTTATGGCAGAGGCATTTTTAGAGGATAGTGATAAATGGTTCCGGATTAGCAAAAAACATGCATCAGAAAATATTTATTGCCGCAAAGATTTGCAAAGTCAGATTAACTATGTAATTGAAAATTATCGCAAGAAAAATGGATTGTTATCCAATTGGGAGTCTATGATATGGCAGATACTTGGGATAGATGATGTGGAGCATATTATCTATGATAAAACTGAAGAATTTCGCGAGAGGGATGAACAAAAGAGAAAACAATCAGAAGAGCATTTCAAAAGTGTATTATTAAAGCCAGACTCCTTCGAGTGGCATAAGCTTTACGATAACAATTGCATACCGAAGGATGAAGATGTGGAAACATCGTTCCCTCAGGGATACTACCTGTTGTTATTTAAGAGCATTAATGCTTCTAGAATTGATGGTGTCATGATGACCATTGCATTTCAGAGAGACCAGTGTAGTGAAGGTGTGGAAGAAATGAATGCAAAAGTAGAAGCGTATAATCTTTTTTATCAGCGATTTGAGGATGTGCGAGGACCATTGGAAATCCCTGCAAAGCAAGATGAAAGTCCAATGAAAGAATTTGAAAAATCGTTTCAGGGAAGATTATCCTGTTATAGTGTTAATACAAGAGGTAAATTTATTCGTTCCTACAGTTCACTGGAGGAAGCGAAAAAGGGAGCTATGTATTGGCTTAAGGTCTGGGGAGGTATTGACAGCGAAAATGTCATTCCGTATGGAAGTATCCGCTATGATGCATTAGAGATTCACAAACGGGAGCTTCGTGAGGCTGAATTGTATATGACTTTTATTACAAGGTATGCAGATGTTATTGAGGTGATCAAAAAATATGATTATCCGGGAAATGCTGTAGATGAAGTGGCAGAGGTACTTGGAATTACCAGAGACGAGGTTGGATTCATATATGGTTTGTTTGATCCGGTATTGTTTTCTACTTCAAGACTCCAGACAATAAAGAAAATACTAGGAGAAATTCTATGAGATATTATAATTTCGCACTGTATGCAAGTGCAGAACAGATAAGAGAGAATACAACAATTAACCTTCGGGAATACGCTTATGAGAACCCGATTGCAGCAGTCAATAACTACATGTACAAAAGACTGGATAATGATGTGGCATTCTTAGCTTATCGGGAGGAAGGAAATACGATATTTGCAGTCTTTGTTTATGACGAAAAAAAGAAAACCTTTGCTGATGCATTTTCTCATGCTACAAATGTGCTGAAAGAAGACTTTTCTGTAAACAGAATAAAAACAGCTCCTTATGAAATTACTATGTATCAGGCACTTGACTTCCTTCTGGAAGCTCAAAGAAGGGATTTCTCGAATATAACGACCAGATTTATAGAATTATCAAATTTGTGGATTTACAATTACTATAATAATGAAAAGATATCATTTCATTATAATTTCGAGGAGAGAATTGTTTCAGACAAAAGCAGCTGTGCGAATGCTATATATGATCCGACATTTATTCATGAACTTACAAATATTGAAGAACATGAAAATGCATTGGATTTTAAAGGCTTCTTTACATATGGTATTTACAGGGAATCCAGGCACAGCAAAGACGTCTGTGGCAAGGCTATTTGCGGAGATTCTGAAGGATGAAAAAGTGCTATCTACAGGGACATTTGTAGAGGCTGGACGAGCAGACCTTGTAGGAGATCATGTTGGTGCTACAGCACCGCTGGTGAAAAGAAAGTTTAAGGAAGCACAAGGTGGAATTTTATTTATAGATGAGGCATAGAAAGAATTTCACACCGTCGAACGCTACATTGAATGCTGTGCAAAAATCACCTCGAAAATCGTTCCCCCAGTCTTGCCTGATTTGATACAAATACTGCCATC
>ERZ791734.2673-NODE-2673-length-10779-cov-3.704588_pt1 | contig 10779 bp, 10 predicted proteins | sample MGYA00509953_ERZ791734 | MGnify/ENA primary metagenome ERZ791734 (study PRJEB30046, sample SAMN00792038) | human gut metagenome | study: EMG produced TPA metagenomics assembly of the A metagenome-wide association study of gut microbiota in type 2...
GCTTCGCGTACATCTGCCGGAACGGCCGGTGCGTGCTGCGCGCGGACGGCCACGCAGCGTACTGCCCGGGCAGCGACATCGTGTGCGCCGGGGCATCCGCACTCATGTGCGCGCTGGCGGGTGCGCTCGACACGCTCGGCGCGCAGGGCGTGCAGCGGACGCTCAGCGCCGGACACGCAGCCATCGCAGCCGACGACCGAACCGATGTGCGCGCGGCGTTTACCGTGGCAGTGACAGGTCTGCGGCAGCTCGCTGAAGCCTACCCCGGCCACGTTGCGGAGGACACCGGCCGCGCCCCCGCACAGCAGGAACCCAACGGCAGCACAGCGGCCGGGTGCTGCCCCGCCGCTGTCCCCGGAAGCGGACAGCAGAGAAAAAAGGAGACATGAGTATGGAAAACATCCGCATGGACCTGCGCCTGTTTGACGCAAACACGCAGGTGACCACCCAGCAGAGCCTGACCGAGGAGATGAAGACGTTCTATTCCGACTACCTCATCGACGCGGCCGAGCCCGAGCTCGTGCACGATCAGTTCGCACAGAAGCACCCCATCCCCGCAAACGGCGGCAAGACGATCCAGTTTCGCCGTTTCGCTCCGCTCGGCAAGGCGCTGACCGCTCTGACCGAGGGCGTGACCCCCGACGGGCAGAGTCTGAGCATGAGCACCGTTGAGGCGGCCGTGCGTCAGTACGGCGGCTACATCCAGATGAGCGACCTGCTGCTGCTGACCGCCATCGACAACAACCTCACCATGGCCACAAAGCTGCTCGGCGCACAGGCTGGACGCACGCTCGACACCATCACGCGCGAGGTGCTCGTCGGCGGCGACAACGTGCAGTACGCCGACGAGTCCGTGTCCGCCCGCTACCTGCTGCGCGGCGGCAATGCCGGCGCTGCCGACAACAACTACCTGACCGTCGACTGCATCCGCCGCGCCGTGCGCGCACTCAAAAACGCCAACTGCCGCCGCATCGACGGCGCGTTCCCGGTCATCATCCACCCCGACGTGGCATACGACCTCATGAACGACCCGAAGTGGCTCGCGCCGCACCAGTACGTGGACACGGAGCATATGTATGAGGGCGAGATCGGCAAGATCGAGGGATGCCGCTTCGTTGAAAGCACGGAGGCGAAGATCTTCCACGCCGAAGATCTGGCCGCCGACAGCCGCACGCTGCTCGCAAACGGCGCGGTGAGCGGCAAGACCACCGTCGCGTTCGACGGCGGCACGGTCAAGCCCGGCGCACTCGTCGGCCGTCAGGTGCTCATCGGCAATGCCTGCGTGACCGTCAAGGAAAACACCGCGAGCTCCATGACCGTCGACGCCCCGGTCACAGTCGAGGACAACGCCATCCTCTACCCCGGCGAGGCCGGTGCGCAGGGACGCGACGTGTACGTCACGCTCGTGCTCGGCGCGGACGGCTACGGCACGACCGAGATCACCGGCGGCGGGCTTGAGCACATCGTCAAGCAGCTCGGCTCTGCCGGTACGGGCGACCCGCTCAACCAGCGCGCAAGCGTCGGCTGGAAGGCCACGAAGGTCGCCGTGCGCCTCGATGACAGCGCCATCCGCCGCATCGAGACCTGCAGCACCTACACCGAGTAAGAAACCAAATGCCTCCCGCCGCAAGGCGGGAGGCACGCATTCACACAAGGAGGAATACACTATGGCAACCAGAAAAATGACCGATCGCGCCGCCGAGGCCTGGCTGAGCGAACCCGTGACCGTGCACCTGTTTCGTGACAACGGCAGCTACAAGGAGGATAAGATCGTGACCGTCAACGGTGAGACCGTGCGCATCCCGCGCGGCGAGGACGTGACGATCGCGCGCCGCTTTGCTCTCGTGCTCGCGCAGGGTGAGGCGCAGGATGCGCGCACCGGCGCGCTCATCGAGCGCGAGACCGCCCGCTTTGCCGCCGAGAGCGGTGCGCTGGGGCTCTGAGCATGGCGACGCTTCAGCAGGCGCTCACGCGCATCGACGCGATCTGCCCAAATGCGTGGGACGACGCGGCAAAGATCCAGTGGCTCAACGAGTGCGAGCATATGATCCAGATGCGCATCCTCGACGCAGCGCCCGAGCAGTGCGTGACCTATGACGCGGACACCGAACGCGGCACCGTGCTGCTCGTGCCAGCGCCGTTTGACCGGCTGTACGTGTACTACGTCATCGCCATGTGCGACTACGCCGCGCACGAGACCGCACACTACGCCGACAGCATGGCGCTGTTCAACGCCGCACTCGATGAATACGCAAAGTGGCACCAGCGCACGAACGGCGCTGCCGTCCCGTCGCCGGGACAGAGCCACCAGATCGCCATGAACTCCGCCATGCGCCACCGGCACGCGAACAAGGCCGTGCTCGACGGCATCACGGCGGAGCGGGCGGCAGCGTGGGACCAAAAATCCGGACAAGCGGAGGCAACGCCGGCGGCAGCCGGTCTGATGTCGGCAGCGGACAAGAAAAAGCTCGACGGCATGGCGCAGCAGACGCGGATCATCCACGTCGGCGGCGATCTGTCCGGCACGACGGCCGACATGACGCCGGCCGAGCTGTACGCCTACGTCAGCGCAAACCCGACGCACCGCGTCTATGCGCAGCTTTCGTTTCAAGGCGAGCACTTTCTGATGCTCTATCAGGGCGCGACGAACGGCATCCTCACATTCTCGTCGCTTGTGGCCGATTCCGAGCGGCACACGTTCTGCGCCGTCAAGCTTCAGGCGAAAACGACCGGCGATGTCTGGGATGTCCCGGTCAGGATCGAGCTGATGACGCAGAACATCGCGCCCGCCGCGCTGCCGAACCCGAAGGCGCTGACGATCCGCATCGGCGGCACGACGGTTATGTACGACGGCAGCACGGCGCAGACCGTGACGATCGCCGACGGCACGGAGGTGAGCTACTGATGAAAAAGCTCTACGAAGAAGCCTCCGTGCAGGACATCGCCGACGCCATCCGCGAGAAAACAGGCGGTGCAGAAACGTACAGGATCGCGCAGATGGGCGCGGCGGTGCGCAGCATCCCGGACGGCGATCAGATCGCCCACGCTGACATCCCGGACTACGTCAAGGACGGCGTGCTCACGCTGGCGCAGAAGGTGCAGGCCGTGAAGACTGCGTCGAGCATCGTCTTTGTGACGGTCGCTGATGCACACCACGCAACTGACGAATCCACGGGCTGGAAGGCAAACATCGACACCGGAAACATGGACGCCTGCCGCGCGATCAAGGCGCTGTCGCACGTGACGCCGCTGGATTTCGCGGCGTTTTTGGGCGATCTCACCTTCGGGTACAAGACGACCACGGCGGCGCAGTTCGAGGCGCAGTGCAAGGAATTTCATCGCTGGCTCGAGGAGGGCCTGCGCGGCATCCCGCAGCTCTGGACGCCCGGAAACCACGACACGGGCGAATACTTCGCAGCCGAGACCGGAAGCCTCGCAAATCTGTATGGCGCGGCGCTGATCCGGAAGTATTTTTCCGACTACAACGCGGGCGCGGTCTACGGCAGCGCGGAGGCCGGATACTGCTACCGGGATCTTCCCGGAAAGAAGCTGCGCATCATCAATCTCAACACCGTCGAGGGCGAGATCACCGGCGGAGAAACCGCGGCCAACGCGCTCTCGGAGGCACAGCTGCTGTGGTTCGCACAGACGCTTGCCGACCTCGGCAGCAAGGCGGACAGCGCGGCGTGGGGCTTTGTGATCCTCGGACACTACCCGCTGGACTGGGGCAGCGCGCGGGCGGGCGGCAAGGTGCTCAAGGCGTATCTGGACGGCGGGAGCGTCACGATCGGCGGCAAGACGGTCTCCTTCGCGGGGAAAAACGGCGCGGTCTGCTACGGGAATTTCCATGGGCATCTGCACAACTTCAAGACATCCAGGATCTACGTTGTGCCGGACAACGTTTCCCAGTCCGACCCGCCGACGCAGCAGATGGCAGCGCTGCGCATCTGCTGCCCGTCCGCCAACTACTACCGGACGAACGAGGTGGGCGATAACAACCGGCTGGACAGCAACCAGATCGAATTCGGCGAGGAGACGACCCACAGCAAAGCGCCGGGCGCGACCGACACGGCCTTCACCGTCAACGTCATCAATCCGGCAGGCAAAAAAATCTATTCGTTCTGCTACGGCGCGGGCTACGATCGCACGCTGTCGTTCGATTTCACAGTGGTCATGCGCACCGTCAAGACGACGCTCACAGGCTGCACCGGCAGCAACGCCGCGGCCGCCGTCGAAGACGGCGCGGCATACACGACCACGCTGACACCGAAAAACGGGTACACCTTCGACACCGTCACGGTCAGCATGGGCGGTACGGACATCACAGCGACGGCATACAATGCCGCGACCGGCGTGGTGTCCATCGCGCGCGTGACTGGGGACATCACCATCACGGCGACCGCGTCAAAGCCTGTGACGTACACAAACCTTGTACCCACGGCTGTTGACAGCAGCGGCGCGTCCATGCCGTATCAGAATGGATACAACCTATCATCGTCCGGAAACGCGCAGAGTGGCAGCGGATTTGTGACAAGCGGATTCATTCCGCTGCCCGGCAATGTGACGAAGCACGTTTACCGCATCGCCGGTGAGGGGATCACGTTCTCGAAGGCGGAACCGTATTCCCGCGTCGGATGGTATGACAGTGCATTTCAACTGCTTAAAGCCGTTATGCCCGCAAACAAGATCGACGTCAGCGTGTATTTCCCGAGCAGTATCCCGGAGAGCACCACGGCCATGACGTTTCAGGTGACGGAAGCAGCGAGCAATGTGCCCGCCTCTGCGGCGTATTTTCGCGTGAGCGCAAAGGGCAAGGGCGAGAACCTGATCATCACGCTCGACGAACCGATCGAATAAGGAGGCGACGGAATGCAGATCATTCAGGCGTTTGCAGTCAAAAACAAATGCTATCAGGCGGGCGCACCGCTGTATCCGCAGGGCATCATGCTGCACAGCGTGGGATGCGCGCAGCCGTCTGCTGCGGTATTTGCGCGCAGCTTTAACCAGTATCAGCCGGGCGGCGTATCTGTCTGCGTGCACGCGTTCGCGCAGGCGGACGGCACGGTATATCAGACGCTGCCGTGGGAGATGCGCGGCTGGCACTGCGGCGGGAGCGCCAATTCTACGCACATCGGGGTAGAGATGACCGAGCCGAGCGCGGGCATGACACGCAGCGAGGCAGCGGAGCAGATCGCGGGCACGTACCGCACGGTGGTGGAGCTGTTTGCTGAGCTGTGTAAACAGTACGAACTTGACCCGGCACAGGATGGCGTCATCATCGGGCACGCCGAGGGACACCGGCGCGGCGTGGCAAGCAACCACGCAGACCCGGAGCTGCTGTGGCGCACATATGATATGGGCTACACGATGGACGGCTTTCGGCGCGACGTCGCCGAGGCAATGAAAAACGGAGCGCGAGAGGAGGCGTTGGATATGCCGCGCTATGATTCCGTGGCGGAGATGCCGCAATGGGCACGCGCGGGCGTGCAGCGGCTGATCGACCGCGGCGCACTGCAGGGAAACACGGACGGAAAGCTCGACGTGTCGGAGGATATGATCCGCACGATGATCGTGTGCCAGCGAATGCTGGACGAACAAAGGGAGACGTAAATGGACAGACTCACAACGATCAAAGCGGCGGTCTCAGCGGCCGCCGCAGCGCTGACGGCATTCTGGGGCTGGACCGGGTGGCTTGCGGCCGCTTGGTTTCTGGCCATGCTGCTCGACTATGCCACCGGCAGCGCTGCCGCTCTGCGCGCAGGCACATGGAGCAGCCGCTGCGCCCGCGAGGGACTGTGGCACAAGGCGGGCAGCGTGGCGGGCGTGCTGGTGGCGGCGCTGCTGGACTTTGCGCTGCGGGCGCTGCTCGGCAGTGTGCCGGGACTGGGCGCACACTATGACGTGCTGCTGTGCCCGCTCGTGACGGCGTGGTATTTGCTGACGGAGCTCGGCAGTGTGGTCGAAAACGCCGGTGCGCTCGGCGCGCCGCTGCCGCAGTTTCTCGTGCGGGCGATCGCCGTGCTGCGCGCAGACATATCGCAGCACGGCGGAGGGGATGACGACGCATGACGGACTATTCCCCGCTGGAGCTTTCCCTGCCGGAGCGCACCGGCCACGAAACCGTCGAGCAGCGGCTCGCGGCGCTGGAGGAGACCGTGCCGCGGCTGCTGGAGGCGCTGCAGTACACGCTGTCGAACCTCGGCGCGGAGAACTTCAACGCCGCGGCGCTCTCGCGGCTGCTCTCGCCGATCCGCGCGCGCATCGACGGCGCGGACGGCAGCATCACACAGCTGAGCCTCGACGCCGGCACCCTGCAGACACGCCTGACGTCGGCCGAGGGCAATGTCGCCGCGCTCGAGCAGACCGTGAGCGATCAGGGCGCACGCATCGCGCTCGTGACCGACGCCGACGGCGTGAATGCGGCAGCCATCGTCGCCGCCATCAACGACGGCGACAGCAGCATCGCGCTCTCGGCCGACAAGATCGACCTCAACGGCATCACGACCGTGGCTGACACGCTGCACATCGGCAGCCAGAACAGCCTCGAGCGCAAATATCTCATCTTTCACAAGAGCGGCGCGGTGATCTCCGCGACGCGCGGCGATCTGCCGGAGCTGATGCTCTCGGCCGGGAAGATCGACCTGTGCGGCGAACTGTATCACAACGGCGAGCCGCTCAACCTGTAAGGAGGCAAGGCATGTATCTACCCACATTTCCGCGGCGCATGGCTGCCGTCCGCCATGTGCAGACGGACTTTCGCGGCTACGACCACCGCCCGTCCTGCCCCGAGGGCGGCATCTACGAGATGACCAACGGCTCGGCAGCGGACAGCCCCCTGTTCTCGACACGCCCCGGACGCACGCGCATCTACCCGTGCAGCGGCACGCCGAACGGCCTGTTCGCAGCCGGAGACGGGCTGCTCTGGTGCGCCGGCACGGCTCTGTATTATAACGGAAAGGCCGTGCCTGGCTGCACGCTCACGGACACGCCGAAGGTATTCGCAGCGCTCGGCGGTACGGTGCTCATCTGGCCAGACAAGATCTGGTTCCGCCCGGCAGACGGCACGTTCGGCAGCGCAGAGCCAAGCTGGAGCGGCAGTGTGACGCTTGCGGGCGCAGACACGGATGGCGACGGGCGCGCGAGCATCCTCGTGGCCGACGGCGCGGGCACAGACTTTCGCACAGGCGACGCCGTGACGCTCAGCGGCTTCGGCGACGTGCGCAACAACGGCACGTACATCCTGCGCGGCATCGACGGGGCGCGGCTGCGCTTTGACCCGGACACATTCGTGCGCGCGGGCGCAGTCAACGGCGTCACGATCACGCGGCGCGTGCCCGACGCGCAGCACGCGTGCAGCTACGGCAACCGCCTCTGGGCGTGCGCACACGACAGCGTGTGGTGCACAAAGCTCGGCGATCCGCTGAGCTGGTTCTGGTACGAGGCAGACGAAAACGGCGCGGTCGCTACGGCCGCATGGAGCGTGGACGTCGGCGCGCCGGGGGATTTTTCCGGCTGCGCGGCGACGGGCAGCGGCGTGGTGTTTCTCAAGCCCGGCGGGCTCTGGCGGCTCTACGGCACGCGGCCTACAAACTTCCAGCTCGTGGCCTCGGCCGCGCTCGGCGCGGAGCAGGACTCCGGCCGCTCGCTCGTGACGGCGGCCGAGACGCTCTACTACCTCTCCCCCGTCGGCGCGGCGCGCACGGCGGGCGGACGGCCGGTACGCATCGGCGACGCGCTCGGGCGCACGCTCACGCATGGCGTTGCAGGCACGGACGGGTCGCGCTGGTATCTCTCGGCGCGCGACGAGCAGGGCGGACGGCACCTGTTTGTATATGACACGCGCAGCGGCCTGTGGAGCCGTGAGGACGATTTTGACGCGCGCGGCTTTGCGCAGTGCGGCGGCGCGCTCTATGCGCAGGATACGCGCGGCGTGTGGCGCTTCGGCGCGGGCAGCACGGCACAGATGGAGAGCCTGCTCGAAACGGGCGACTTTATCAGCGGCAGCCCGGACTGCAAGCGGCTGCTGCGCGTGCAGCTGCGGCTGGAGGCCGAGGCGGGCGCAAGCATCACGGCGGCGGCGCAGTATGACTCCGACGGACAGTGGCACACGCTTGCAAACGTGACGGCGGGTGCAAAGCGTACGTTCACCCTGCCGGTACTGCCGCGCCGGTGCGACCACTTTCGCCTTCGGCTGACGGGCACGGGGGCATGGCGGCTATGTTCGCTCACGCGCACGGAGACCGCCGCCGGACCGCAGCACTGAGGAAAGGAGAACCTATGGCGACAAAATACAAATACGACAAGGACACCGACTACGCCGCGCTCATGGAGCAGGCGGCCCGGCGCGGCGACAACGCGGCTGCCGCCGTCTATGAGCAGCAGCGCAACGCGAAGATCCGCGGCGAGGGCATGGCCGGTCAGGAACAGACGAGTGACTATGCGCAGTACCTGCCCATCGAAGACGTGCCGGACTATGACGACACGCACCGCCGCGAGGCCGAGGCACTGCTGACCGGGCGCGGCACGGCAGACCGCCGCGAACAGATCGACCGGATGCTCGACGCACTGCTCGGCGAGCAGTTTGACTACGACCCCGCGTCGGACAAGCTCTACGCCGCCTACCGGCAGCAATACGAGCGGCAGGCGGAGCTTGCGGCAGAAAACGCCCTCGGCAAGGCGGCCGCGCTGACGGGCGGTCAGGCCTCGACGGCGGCCGTGGCGGCCTCGCAGCAGGCGGGCGGCTATTACCGCGCCATGCTCGCAGGCAAACTGCCGGAGCTGGCGCAGCTGGCCTACGAGCGCTACAGCAGCGAGCACAAGACACGCCTGAGCGCCATTGACCGGATGCTCGACGCCGCTGACAGCCGTGACAGCGTGACGAAGGCGCAGATCGCGGCGCTGCTCGACATGGACGACGCCGCCTACGACCGCGCGGACAGCAAGCTGCAGCAGCAGGCGAAGGCCCTCGCCGACGCCAAGGCCGCCGCCGACAAGAAAGCCAAGGCCGAGCAGACCGCAGCCGAAAAGGAAAAGGCCGCGCGCGACAAGGCACAGGCGGCAGCGCGCAGCGATGCGCGGCGCCAGATCGCGCTCATTTTGCGCAACGGCGGCACGGTGCCCGGCGACCTCTGGCAGCAGAGCGGATACAGCGCCGTGACGATCGCGGCGATGCTGCGCGGCAGGAAAGGATAATGATTATGTAAATCAGAAGAACGAAAAGTGCAGTATCTACGCAGCTTAAATAAAACAATTTTGAATTATGTAAACTTCGCAGACAGCAAACAACTCCGGAAGCAGTTGATGCTTCCGGAGCTGCTCCGCTGATTCCTGCAGCAATACCGGCAACTGCAGTTCCGTGTCCTATAAAATCTTTGCATACAAATTTATCTGCATTAATATCAGAAAATGTATATTCTGTTCCCTTATAAAAACCATTAGGTGGGACTCCTTCAGTTGTCATGTCCCATACAGATAAAATTCTTGTTGTTTCTGCAGTGTTCATAAATTCGGAGTGGCTGCTATCAATACCGGAATCTATAATTCCAATTATAACTCTAGAACCGGTCAAATGGTAACTTGTTTGATTTTGGACCGGAGATATACATGTTGAGTTGAGACCGAGTTTAGTTGATAAAAATAGTTTTTTTGTTGGTTCCCAATATTCAATTTCTTTTAATTCTCTCAGATATTTGATTTGAGATGGTTCTATATCAATAATTGCATAACCGGCGCTTAATATTTCAATTTTATCTCTTATAGAATCAAGGTTGCCATTATATTTTATAATATATTCCATATGAACACAGCCTTAAAATATATTTTTGCTCACGTACCAACGAGCTGTACATATATTATTATGAGAAAGGATGTGATATTATGAGAACAGATTATATAGATAAAGGAATTCTGCAGGTATCGGTCTCTACAGAGAAATTTGTAATACCAACAGATAATGCTTTGGTTCGTATTACTGATCCTCTTGACGGTTCTGTAATAGAGGAAGTTAAAACAGACAGTTTAGGTCAGACGCCCGCTGTTGAATTGCCTGCACCGCCGCTTGAATATTCGGTTAACGGTGGAGATGAAAGACCATATGCATTATATAATGTAACTGTTTCAGCAGCAGATACAGAGGTTCTTCATATTGATGGAGTACAAATTTTACCTACTAGTTCAGCGATACAAAATGCAGTTTTAAGACCAGCCGTTCCGGGAGGCTTCAATGTTCGCAATACGTTGATTACCTCTCATTCTCTTTGGACGAATTATCCGGCAAAAATACCTGAAAATGAAGTGAAGCCAATAGATAATTCAAGTGGGTTTGTAGTACTGCCTGAACCGGTTATACCTGAGTACATTGTTGTTCATCTTGGTAATCCCGATGACATATCTGCCGGTGACGTTGAGGTTCCGTTTAAAGAGTACATAAAAAATGTAGCAAGTTGTGAAATTTATTCTACCTGGAAGACTGAAACAATAAAAGCAAATATACTTGCAATTTTATCATTTACTTTAAACCGTGTTTATACAGAATGGTACAGAGGAAAGGGACATGATTTTACTGTCACAAACTCTACAGCATATGATCAGGCATTTAATTACGGAAGAAATATATTTAAAGAAATCTCTGTAGCAGTAGATGAATTATTCACGAATTATATAACCAGAGAAAATATTGAACAGCCATTGTTTACACAGTATTGCGACGGCAAATATACACAGTGCGGCGGCTTGTCACAATGGGGTTCTCAGGCACTTGGGGAGCAGGGATATGATGCT
>ERZ791734.2680-NODE-2680-length-10720-cov-15.935021_pt1 | contig 10720 bp, 9 predicted proteins | sample MGYA00509953_ERZ791734 | MGnify/ENA primary metagenome ERZ791734 (study PRJEB30046, sample SAMN00792038) | human gut metagenome | study: EMG produced TPA metagenomics assembly of the A metagenome-wide association study of gut microbiota in type 2...
CTTGGGAGGCACGGATGAAAGGAGGATGAGGGGAGGTCCTGTCATTCTTAACCGACTGATTATCCGCATGTTTTGGATAAAATGTAAGAATGAAGGGAAAAGAAGGAATGACCGACTTGGTGAGGGTGGTTCCATCTTCCCTTACATAAAAACATACCGATCTTTTTTGGAAACATCAAAGTCTTTTTGCAACAGGAGAGTGTGTCAAAACTAAACCGGCCCATCCCATCGTCAGCTGTAGGGGAAGGGTTTGCCTGCCCGAAGACACAAAGCAAACTGTTTTCGGGCGAGCGAACCTCGCCCCTACCAACGAAACGACAACATTATCCACATTTTGACACATCCCCCTGTTTGTAAAGTGTGTACGTACGCATCGGATTACACATACGGTGGCATAAGCCCACACGTATATACGTATCGAGCTACACGTACGTACGCATGAACCTATACGTATATATGTCATTGTGTCAGGCTCCGTCATATCCTGTACCCGGGTTTGATTAATTTGTCTTCTCTCTTGACAAACGCTTTTTCATGTTGTATATTTGTAGTTCGTCAAATCTAAAAAAAGTGCCTCATGAATGTATTCGCCACCCTCAAAACAGTCTTCTTCGGAAGCAAATTCCTGTCAGCTCCTGTTCCTTCCGACGGAACGCCGCGCCGTGACTTCATATCCGCCCTCAACGGACTGATGCCGCTTTGTCGGACCATCCCCGGTGTGCACCTGGCAGTGGATATCCGCGAAGGCCGGGTGGCTTTGGTGGTGGACTGGACTCCGCGTACCGACGGGAATGCGCTGGCGGGCAGTTACCATTACATTGTGTCCGATGAAGACGGAGTGAAGGAAGTGAGCAAGTCACAGGTTCTTCCGGCTGAAAACGGCAAGGGCAATTTATCGGAAAGCAGGAACGAAGCTCCCGGATGCCCGACAGTCTTAATTGAAAAAACGGAGAAAGAAGCCGCACAATCGGGAGGTGCTCGAAAGGTTATGAATATCGCACACTCGAAAGATATTGAAAAGGAAGCCGGATTAGAATCCTCGGAAGAGACAGTCGAGAAAGCGAAATCATGCTCCCTGATGCAGGAAGTGACCGCTTTCCTCACCTCCCGCTACCGTTTCCGCTTCAACGTACTGACCGAGGAAACCGAAGTAGCAGACGTGGCAAACATAACAAACATAGAAAACAACCTCCCCGATGCCCATCTGCGTTACGCCAAAGTGGACGAACGATGGATGAACACGCTCAGCATGGAGGCCATCGAAACAGGCATAGACTGCTGGGACAGGGATATCCAACGCTTTGTGCGCTCGCGCCGCATCAGCGAATACCATCCCTTTACCGCCTACTTTGAGCGGCTTCCCGAATGGGACGGCACTGACCGGGTATCGGCACTCGCCCGCAGGGTGTCCGACGACCCGGTATGGGTGAACGGTTTCCACCGCTGGATGCTGGGACTCTCCGCCCAATGGATGCAGTTCCGGTCGGATGCCAACAACGCCAACCGCGCTAACAGTATCAACCGCGCCAACAGCGTGGCTCCCCTGCTGGTGAGCAGCCGACAAGGACTGGGGAAAAGTACGTTCTGCCGCCTGCTGATGCCCGATGTGCTGAAAGCCTATTACACAGAAAGTTACGACCTCGGCTCTCCGGCATCCGCCGAAGCCAAACTCGCTGCCTGTGGGCTGATCAATCTGGATGAATTCGACAAACTCAGCGCATCCAAAATGCCCCTGCTGAAGAACCTGATGCAAGCTTCCGCACTGAACATCCGCAAGGCCTACAAACGCAGCGCTTCGGCACTTCCCCGCATCGCCTCGTTCATCGGCACCAGCAACCGGGAAGACCTGCTGGTAGACCGCACCGGCTCACGCCGCTTCCTCTGTGTCAGCTTGGAACACGCCATTGACTGCGTCACGCCTGTGGAGCATGAACAGCTGTACGCCCAGCTCAAAGCGGAACTCCTGTCCGGTGAACGCAGCTGGTTCAACAAGGAAGAAGAGCAGGCTATCCAGCAGCACAACGCCCTGTTCTACAAACATATACCCGAAGAAGAGGTGTTCCGCCTCTGTTTCCGCTTTGCCACGGAAGCGGACCATCCGCAGGAAGTGCTGACCCTTTCCGCCACCCAATTATTCGAGCGAATGAAGTCCGCCCATCCTTCGGTCATGAGGGGTATGACCGCCTACAGCCTGAGCCGCATCATGCCACAGCTGGGCGAGCGGGTACATACCGCCAAGGGGAATGTGTATCGGGTGGTGGTATGCTAGGAGTATTTAGCAATAGTGGAAGCTTTATCAGCGGTTCGTTAGGCTTGTTCATGCCGGATAAATACCTGAGAAACAACGTAAAATCAATGGGTAACCGGGCTTTGCGGAGTTGCTAACCACCGCAGTAGTATAAAATAGTTTAACAATTGTAATTGATGGTAAGATGAAAACAACCAGTCTTTAAAAGGTATCTCTTTATCAAAGATTATGAAGGGCACAACAAATATAAATAATATTTCAGGAAGTAAACGATTTTTCATGTCTTTACTGTCCCTTGTCTTGTTCTTATTGCCTTCCTGTAATTTTTTAGGATGAGAAAAAGAATATGGTAAGTTTGTCTTTTTTTAGGACTCTTTTTGTTTGCTCCCTGTGAGGATACAGTACCGTGAGAATGTGTTTAAAGGGTTTGCAGCTGAACACGCGGAGGACTTCAACAAATGGCTGGATAAACAGAAATAATACAATAGACAGGAGGGGAAACTAAAATGATGCTTACGAGAAAGCAGCGAATTTTTCTTTAAAGTTCGCTGCTTTCTTATGTTTTCAGTGTATAATGTAGATAACCAAACATTTAACAATAGGTTTCAGTTTTTGTTATCTGCTATTTTCCCCATTTCACTTGTATCGAGGATAAGTGATGATGGCTTCTGTCTTTTCATCGACTTTCAGATCGAATTCTGCCAATGTTGCTGTAGGAGTTATAACCTTTATTCGATAAGTTTGGTGAGAAAGGTTCCGGATAGCATAGTCCAAATTCATCATACAGTTGCAGTTGGCTTCTTGCTTACCTAAATATTCCTCTTTAATAATTAGGGTGTTACCTTGGGTTTGAACCTGTACATTTGCTCCTTCTGAGTCACAATTGACCAATGCACTACGGTGATTGAACAGTAGCACATCGTTTCTCATAGTGAAACATAGACTATCGATTGCGTGTTCATCGTATGCATTTTTGTAAGTGATGCAATCGCTCAAGGTAGCATTTCCAGTGTATGAATCATCGTCATTGCAGGCTTGTAATCCTAGGGTTACTGCGGATAAAAGAATATATCCTTTAATTAATTTGTTCTTCATTTGTGCATTGGATTAATTTATAGTTATGATTCTTTTTACAATAGTTATACCATCTGAAATATGGATTACGTAATTACCTGACTTCCATTTGCTTATATCACAAGTATAATTAAAATGCATTGGTCCATTTATACTAAGATTATAGTCATATGAAGCTAAAGAAACTCTGTTTTCAAGGTTTTCAGGAATAGAAGATGATTGTGCATGCTCCTTATCTGATTTAAAATTGTTTGTAATAAAAACCTCCACTTCTACATGTCGTAAGAATAATATTAATACAACGTGCGTTTATGTTGTTTAGTAAATTAGCCAACTCATCGCTTGTCATACCAGCAATATCGTTCCATAAAGCAAAAGTATATGTCTCTGAGTTAATTTGACCTCCATGACTTGTTATAAATATTGTTAAATCGTCTTCCTGGGTTAACAATTCCGCGTATCTTTGAAAACTTGAAATTACTGATGAGCGTGTTGCTGAAGAGTTTATATCAGGAGTTCCATCTCCATCCAAATCAAGTGGTGTTGAATCATATTCGCCATTATTCAAATTTCTATCTTTTTCAGGGTTTTGTCATCGGCCATTAATGTTGTAATATTGGATTTGGAATAACCATATATTTTAGTTAATGCAGAGTAGAATGCTGAACAGTTATTCCAGTATCTTAGATGGTTATTTTCCTTATCTATTCCTCCATTGATAATTAATGCATATTTGTTATGCAGATTAGCAGTAGCTTTTGGGTTATTGATTTGCTGAAAGGATAATAAAGGGGTAGATTGGATATAAGGAGTAGCGGATGAAGATATTATTTTGGTCATATTCTCTATTTTGGGAGGGAAGGAATGGTGTTCAATTGAAAATTCTCCATTCATTGTGACATAAATATATCTACATGGGTGCGACCAATTCTCCATTGGATTGTCATCGACAAAGAAAAACCAACAAGATGACTTTATGATACTATTTCCACTTAAATATCTTTGAATAGTATCATTTTCTTCAATAATTGTATTTGATATAAATACATTAATATCGGATGTATCTTTGCACAGAACTTTTTGCTTTACTAAGTCTATAGCTTCATCTTTTGAAATAGCCAAACTTCTAGATTTGATATTTGCATGATTCTCTTTAATAGAAAGATTGTCAGGTTGATCTTGACAGGATGCAATACCACCTAAGATAATTAGGATAATAATGAAGAATCTTGTGTGAATCATAATGATTAAATTTGATATTTATTAAATCTTTCTATTTGGCAATGTTTTGGTACTGTTGAAGTGTATAAATTCTTATATACTTGATTAGCAATAAAATATATCGTAAAAAGTCAAGAAAGCCACTAATTCAAAATACCTACCCTAAAGGTAACAAAATTCCCCTGATTATGCAAGAGTATTTTTGAAATTCCATGAATCTGGCCCGCATACAGATTATGGCCTATATGCTCCATGCGCTTTGTGTGGAGTAGACTGTGAGTCTTTACAAACTGGATTCGGCAATGCCTACGTCGGCTAGGTGTGATACTAATCTACTTGTGATAAGTTCTTCATACTGCTCTGAATTATGCTGTAAAAGCGCCGAATATTCCCGAAATTTGTTTATACCCCAACCAGACCAAAAGTTCAGTTATACATTCGATAAGAAAAAAAGAAGTAGGGATTATACATTGCACTATTGGGATGTTGATAGGAAATCATTTGTATCCATTCCTTGCAAAAACTCAACAGATTCTACGCAAACATACGAACAGATACCAGAAAATGCATTATATTGGCTGACTTTGCCCGAACGGATAGTAAACCAAAGAGTGTTTTTTATAGAGCAGGATACCATAAGAAGGTATTAAGCAGTTGAGAACCTCAGGAGGTGCAGAGCCTTTCCGCCACCCAGTTGTTCGAACGAGTGCATAAATGTGTACCGGGTGGTGGCATGCTAAGTAAGAATGTTGTAACATCACAAATACTTTTGAGAAACAACTAAACAGAAAGGAAATGGAATACACCTAATTATATTGCATGCGCACGTAAACCGCACAAACTACATACAAAAGAGGGCAACTAAAGCCTACTATCTATAAAGGTTTTACAAGCGGCCGAACAAACCAAAAGCCATTAACAAACAAATATCTATATACAAAGTGAATATCAAGAAAAAAAGTTCCCTGATTATTTGGTTTATATTATAAACTAGATTATATTTGCAAAGTAATCATTAAAGATAAACTTTTGGCATTCAATACACAAACAATAAAAACAATGAAAGCAAGCACAACATTTCAACAAAAACTTGGGAATGTGTCAAAACTAAACCGGCCTATCCCATCGTCAGCTGTAGAGGCAGGGATTGCCTGCCCGAAGACACAAAGCCAACTGTTTTCGGACGAGCGAACCTCGTCCCCACGAATCAAACGACAGCATTATCCACGTTTTGACACAGCCTCATGCGCCACACTAGCAGCTCCGGGAAAAGGTATTAAGACGGACAAAGGAAATCTTATGATAGGTGTAGGAGATTTACACACTCCACAATCTATGAAAGAAGAGATAATAAAAAACAACAGGTTCAAGAGCCACAGCACAAATTAAAGAAGTGACATCAGGAAAACACACTATTTATGTTTATCACGATGAAAACGAAAATTACACATTGCACAAAGACAAAAAAGGGAAAGGAAAATAAAAGCCATGAAAGTAAATCAGAACAATGAAAAATTCGTTCCAACCGAGGAACAGATTAAAGCGGAATGCCAACAAAGAGCCCGTTATTTTTGGAATTGGCTTACTTGGTCATTAGTCTATTATGTGGTAATAAACCTGTTTTTAGTAGCTGTAAACTGGTTTACAAGTCCACATTACTGGTGGGTATTATGGGTTATAGCAGGTTGGGGAATCAGCCTGCTGATAACAGCCATAGAGAAAAGTATCAAATATTAACCAATCACAAACTAAAGAGAAAAACATTATGGAAGAAAGAAAATTGAATGAGAAAGAGAGTTTAGAACTCATCGCTCAAATGATTCAAAACACGAAAAATAGAATGGAGACAAATTGCGGTATGCCTTTCCTGTTATGGGGATACACTACTGTATTTACCAGTCTGTTAGTATGGCTTCTGGTAACATACACACAGAATAATAACTGGCAATATCTATGGTTTATGCTTCCCATTATAGGAGGAACCGGAACCTACCTTTCTGCACGCAACCAACAGCCGACTGTCAAAAGTCATTTAGACAAAGTCATCAGCTACATTTGGCTGGTATTCGGAACAGCCGGATTTTTGATATCTCTACTCGCTATGTTTTTCTGGAAACTTCCCATCCTATTCATTATTCTTCTACTGATGGGTATGGGTACCACTTTAACAGGACTGGTGATAAATTATAAAACAGTGACCATTTGTGGCACACTGGGAGCATTAAGTTCCATCGGATGCCTTTTCTATGAAGGTTTCAACCAGGTATTGATATTCGCTCCTGTTTTTATTTTTATGATGATTATCCCGGGACATGTGCTGAACCATGCTGCCCGTAAACAAAAAAAATTATAACTTTGCGCCTATGTTCAAAGAATTAAATCCATTGCTACACTCCGAGCTTCGACTTGCCATCATGTCGATACTGGTTTCGGTGGAAGAAGCCGAATTCAGTTATCTGAAACAACAGACAGGAGCAACGGCAGGAAATCTGAGTGTACAGATAGACAAGCTGAACAAGGCAGAATACGTGGAAGTCATTAAAACCTTCAAAGGCAAAATGCCTTGTACAATCTGCAAAATTACCCCGAAAGGTCTTGAAGCCTTTGAGGAATATGTAGACGCACTGAAAAGTTACATTATTCCTCCTAGAGTTTAGCAAATGTGCTACCACTTCTCCTTTAAAATCTCCATCAACAGGAAGATACAGAGGTGGTGGCAGCACATTTTATCTCCACACGCCCTGCCAGCACCCTCCCTGTATGAAACTAGCAGAACACCAAATGAAAAGATAAGAATAAAGAGTTCCAATATAACCTTCTGTTATCCGATATAATATTTTAGAATAAACACCCTATCGAAAGCTTTTATACCTTTGTATCCGGAAAAGGAAACATACTCTCCTGCGAAAACGTTTATATTATACAAACTTTAAATAGAAAAGAATTATGGAATTTGTAACAAACGAAAAACTGACAATCGTAGGCGCTGCCGGCATGATCGGCTCCAACATGGCTCAAACTGCTATTATGATGGGCCTTACTCCTAATATTTGTTTATACGATCCTTACGCTCCGGGCCTGGAAGGTGTAGCAGAAGAACTGTTCCACTGTGGTTTTGAAGGCATGAACATCACATTCACTTCCGATATCAAAGAAGCCCTGACCGATGCCAAATATATTGTAAACTCGGGAGGTGCTGCCCGCAAAGCAGGCATGACCCGTGAAGATTTGCTGAAAGGCAACGCTGCCATTGCCGAAGAGTTCGGAAAGAACGTAAAGGCTTATTGCCCGGACGTGAAACATATCGTGGTTATCTTCAACCCGGCCGATATCACCGGCCTCATCACCTTATTATATTCCGGCTTGAAGCCCTCTCAGGTCACTACCCTTGCCGCCCTCGACTCTACCCGCTTGCACAGTGAATTGTCCAAACATTTCGGCATCGCCATGGACAAAGTGGAAAACTGCCGCACCTACGGCGGTCACGGCGAGCAGATGGCTGTCTACGCTTCCACCGCAAAAGTGGACGGAAAGGCATTGCTCGACATCATCGGCACTCCCGAACTGACCAAAGAGCAATGGGCTGAGATTCAACAGAAAGTGACCAAAGGCGGTGCAAATATCATCAACCTGCGCGGACGTTCTTCTTTCCAAAGCCCGTCATACGTTTCCATCGAAATGATTGCCGCCGCCATGGGAGGAAAGCCATTCCGCTGGCCGGCAGGCACTTATGTTTCCAATGGCAAGTTCGACCATATCATGATGGCTTGGGAAACTTCCATCACCAAAGACGGTTGCCACTTGAAAGACGTGAAAGGCACTCCCGAAGAAGAAGCCGCACTGGAAAAAAGTTATGAACACCTCTGTGCATTGCGCGACGAAGTCATTGCGATGGGCGTTCTTCCCCCGGTTGCCGAATGGAACAAACTGAATCCGAATATCAAATAAGGATTGATTATAATATTCCGTTAAAAACGCCATCGGACTCACCTCCGACGGCGTTTTTTTATTATCTTCGCATTCGCAATGATAGACCAACCCACCATAGACCGGATATTGGATGCCGCACAGATAGTAGACGTGGTATCCGAATTTGTCACCCTGCGCAAGCGAGGTGTGAACTTCGTAGGGCTTTGCCCGTTTCATGACGACAAGACCCCATCGTTCTACGTGTCGCCGGCCAAGGGGCTATGCAAATGTTTTGCCTGTGGAAAGGGAGGAAACGTGGTTCACTTCGTGATGGAACACGAGCAGATGACTTACCCCGAAGCACTACGCTGGCTGGCAAAAAAATATAACATAGAAATAAAAGAACGCGAGCTCACCGACGAGGAGAAAGAAGTGCAAAATGTGCGTGAGAGCCTCTTCGTGGTGAATGAATTTGCACGCGATTATTTCCAGAACATCCTCTATAACCATGCTGACGGCAAAGCCATCGGCATGACCTATTTCCGCCAGCGTGGTATTCGTGACGACATTGTGAAAAAGTTCCAATTGGGCTACAGCACCACGGCACACGATGCTTTGGCACAGGAAGCCTTGCGCAAAGGATATAAAAAGGACTTCCTGATAAAGACCGGCCTCTGTTACGAAAAAGAAGACGGCAGCCTGCGCGACCGGTTTTGGGGACGCGTCATCTTTCCGTGGTTCAATATCAGCGGAAAAGTATTAGGCTTCGGCGGACGTGTGTTGGACAGCCGCACCAAAGGAGTCAATCAAAAATATGTCAATTCACCCGAATCGGAAATATTCAGCAAACGCAAAGAGCTGTATGGCATCTTTCAGGCAAAAGCCGCCATCGTGAAAGCCGACTGCGTTTACATGGTAGAAGGATATACCGACGTGATAGCCATGCACCAATGCGGATTGGAGAATGTAGTGGCTAACTCAGGAACCGCGTTGAGCGAACAACAAATTCGCCTGCTCCATCGTTTCACTCCAAACATCACCTTACTATATGACGGCGACGAAGCCGGTATCAAGGCCAGCATCCGAGGCATAGACATGCTGCTTGCAGAAGGGATGAATATCAAAGTTCTGCTCCTCCCCGACGGAGACGACCCGGATAGCTTCTCCCGAAAGCACAACGCCACAGAGTTTAAGCAATATATTGCCGAACACGAAGAGAATTTCATTCGCTTTAAAACAAATCTATTGCTGAAAGACGCCCAAAAAGATCCTGTCAAGCGAGCCGGTCTGATAGCTGATATGGCTAGAAGTATCGGGCTGATTCCTAATGATGTGATTCGCTATGCTTGTGTAAAGGAGTGTGCTACCATTCTGAATGTAAATGAACAAATCATCCTGAATGAGATAAAGAAGCACCTGCTACAGCGTGATGACAACTATTTGGAACAAATCAAGAAAGAGAAGGATACAACCAATACGCTTTCTCCTTCCGCTGATATGGTCCTGCCTCCCATAAGAACAGAAGATAACGTTCCACCTCCTCCTTTCCCTCCCGAGGAACTAGAAGCACAATATCAGTCCTACATTCCCGAAGAGGGAAGAGAAAAGTATGTATTCTATGCCAAAGAACAACTGCTGATAAAGACTTTAATCCGTTATGGAGAAAGAATTATGTGTTATGTAGAGACAGAAGAGAATGCAGAAACACCACTTACAGTGATAGAATATATTTCCATGGACTTAAAACAGGATGAATTACAGTTTCACAACCCGCTGCACAGAAGAATATTGGCGGAAGCGGAGAGTCATCTGCATGATCAGAACTTCACGGCAGAACGTTATTTTCTGGCACATCCTGATCCTACCATCAGCAAATTGGCGGCAGAGATGATAAACGACCGTTACCAACTAAGCAAATATCATTCTAAATCCCAAAAGATAGTAACGGATGAAGAACGCTTACACGAACTGGTCCCACATCAAATCATCGACTTTAAGCTGGCCATACTGGAAGAAGAAATGAAGCATACACTGCAAGCATTAAGCAAACCCGAAGTAGCTCAAGACGCCAACAAATGCCTGGAAATCATGGCTCACTACAAAGAGTTGAGTGAACTATTGAAAGAAATGGCCAAACGTGCGGGTGACCGGGTAGTGCTGAAAGCATAAAATTTATCATAGGAAAGTAGTGTCAAGAGGTTGACAATGCTATTTTTAGGGATATTCAGTAAATGTCTCTAAAAAATAAGATGGCATATGAAGATGATA
>ERZ791734.2690-NODE-2690-length-10694-cov-2.519504_pt1 | contig 10694 bp, 7 predicted proteins | sample MGYA00509953_ERZ791734 | MGnify/ENA primary metagenome ERZ791734 (study PRJEB30046, sample SAMN00792038) | human gut metagenome | study: EMG produced TPA metagenomics assembly of the A metagenome-wide association study of gut microbiota in type 2...
AGAAAAATATAGTAATCCTTTAAAATACAGAGAACCTGCCACTGGCAGCTTCTCCTGCATACTTTGACATAAAAAGCAGTGACCGACACTGCCACAGATTTTATAACGGAGGACAATAAAATGGGAATACAGTCTATTGATGCAGAAGACGATCAGTTCGCTTATCGTTATGATACACAGCTCCTGATCGAAAAACGCGACCGTGACCTGGATGAGGATGAAATATCCGACTATATCACAGAACATTTTGAAGGAAACAGCCTCATCGCAGCCGGTGATGAAGACCTGATAAAAATTCATTTTCATACCAACGAGCCTTGGAAAATACTGGAATATTGCAGTTCCGTCGGTGAGATTTTTGATATCGTCGTTGAAGATATGATCCGACAGTCAAATGGATTACAGGGATAAATTGAACAGATAAGGGAGTGCCGAAAGACACTCCCTTTTTAATACCGTGTATTAATTTTTCCCTTATTCTTCCATATACACCGCCCGGGTTCTCTCCTCATCATCCACAAATTCTACATCCGGGAAGCTTGCAATATACTGCTTAAACTGGGAAAATCCGTAATCCCGTACCTTAAAATCTCCAAATCTCATACGAATACGATTTCCCAGACTACTCAGAGGGATTCCATAACTTCCGGCACTTTGGATCTGCAACAGGATATATTCTTCCAGCATTTCTTTCCGGCTCTTATCTTCATAGATTGTTACCGTTACCTTCGTTCCCTCCTGCATCAGCATCAGCTTCGGCAAAGATTCCAAAAATTTTGATAAAAGACTATATCCATATCGACGGACATCAAAATCAGGATATAATTTTACCAGTCTGCTTCCAACTTCTCCCAGTCCGGTCTCCCTGTCATTATTCTGATTTTCCGTAATAATTTTGACAACCGCCTCTTCAATTTTTTCCTTTGAAACCATTGAATCATGGTTGTCCTTTTTCTGCCATTTTCCCGAAGCATGAGAATGGGTATTACGTTCTTCTTTTCCCATTGTATTATCTTCAAGAAGAAGTTCCAGTTCTGTAAAAATATCACACGCTTTTCTGAACGGCGACGGAGTCTTTCCCTCTCCCATACCGATCACAGTCTTTCCGCTTTCTCTCAGACGGCTCGCCAGCTTTGTAAAATCACTGTCACTTGAAACCAGGCAGAACCCCTCCAGTTCACTCGTATAAAGCATATCCATCGCATCAATAATCATAGCAGAATCGGTTGCATTTTTTCCATGGGTATAACTGAACTGCTGGATCGGAGTGATCGAATTCTGAAGAAGTTCTTCTTTCCAGCTTGCATTATTTGTCTTTGTCCAGTCCCCGTAAATTCTCTTATAAGTCACATTACCGTATTTCGATAATTCATCAAGGATCGGTTTAATATATTTGGCAGATACATTATCCGCATCAATCAGGAGTGCGAAACGGTCTTCCATGTCTGATACTCCTCCCCGGTAAGATTTTTCCACGCAAATGTACCATTTTCATAGATCATATAACTATGCTCCGATCCCTCTTTCGGAATCGAGACAGATCCCGGATTTAAATACTGATATGTTCCACCATTCATATCCAGGATCTCTTCACGGGCAGGAATATGCGTATGACCATTCAAAAGAATATCTCCATCCTTCAATGGTGGAAGATGATGCGGATGATAGATGTGTCCATGCGTTGCAAATATCGTTATATCTCCCTGTCCATTCTCCCCTGACAGATTCACGTAACAATAATCTGCAAGAATCGGAAATTCCAATACCATCTGATCTACTTCTGTATCACAGTTTCCCCTCACACACAATAACTCGCTTTTCAATGGATTCAGCATTGCAATCACTTCTTTGGGTGCATATCCCTCCGGGAGATCATTTCTCGGTCCATGATAAAGAATATCCCCAAGCAATAATAACCGGTCTGCCCCCTCCCTCTTATATGCCTCTATCATCTTTTCACAATAGAATGCCGAACCGTGAATATCTGATGCAATCATTAATTTCATATCAATTACCTCTTTCTTTTTAATCAATTTCATTTTCACAACAAAAAACTTTCCTGCTCGATCCCTTTCTTCTCCTTCACCAGTTTCTCCGCCAGTTGCCGGAGAACCGGATTTTCAATCTGCAGTTTCTTCAGTTTTTCCAACGTTGTGTCCTCTATCTTTTCCGCGTAGTCCCGGTATTTTTCATAAGTCCGCACATCCATCATCAACGGCTGCAATTCCGGGAAAATATTCTTCTGAATATACAAAAATATTTTAATTCCGCCATAATCAAGATCTCCGCTATGATAAAATTCAACTTCTGTATGCTCAAGCACCTGATTTAAAGACTGTAAAAATCTACATTCTTTCGGACTGAAAAATCCATGCGTAAAAATGTATAGCGTATGCTCTTCCAAAGGCATCATCATATAATTTGCTTTATTTTCAATGGTAATGACCCTTTGGATTTCCGGCTGCTGCCCGGCGATCTGTGCATACCGCAGTGTATCACTGTTCAGGATATTTCCATACCGCCAGTCTTCATTATGAATCTCCGTTCCGTCCTCCCATTTCAGATGCAGCGGACCTTTCAAAGCCAGCTCCTGTGCATAATCCTCGATCAACAGAGCCGACAAAATCTCCGAATCATTCATTGCATCATCCAGCAGTTCCTTCGCATATATTTTTGCCGTTGAAACAATAAAATCCTGAAATTCATTTTCAAAAATCTTTGTATCTTTTAAATATTTTTTGCTGAAGAGCCGCTTATACATCGGATCTTCCAATTCATCAATCCCACGCCAGCAGGCTCTTCTTTTCCTGAAAAGTTTCCACGCTTTCTCCAGAGTTGCTTTTTTTGCTCTGCCACTTTTCGATTCCTGCAACAGCTTTTCATAATACGCTCTGATCCACGGAGTCCTCAGAACCTGTAGCTCTGCCTGGATTTCTTCCTGATATTTTCGTACTAATTCCGCTCTTGCACAGAAATCAGAATCCACTCTTTCCCGGTACAGTTTATACAATGTCGGAATATCCTCCTGCCGATACCGGATCGCCTGAATATCCTGCTCCCGATAGCCCTGTACCCATTCAATCTTCACAAGTCCTGTCTTCTCCAGCTCTTTAGCCGCTTTCACAACATCCGACTTCAGATGTTTCCGGTCATCGTACAGATTTCCCGCTTTATTTGACAAACTCTTCCAGCCATTCGCTCCCGGTTTCCACTGATTCTCACTATTTTCAATCTTTTCGATCAAAAGCTGCAACAGATACTCCATCTCTATTCCTCAACCTTCAACTGGTCATACTCAACTTTTTCAAATTCCTGGATTGAAATATGCTTTTTATTCGGATTTGCATAGACGAACGTCTTGTCTACATTTTCCAGATAATTCTGGATCTTATCATTCGTCGCACTGATGATTGCCTGAAATCCCAGTCCACGGATCAGAGAAATACAGCTTGCCACTTTCTCTGCGTCCATCTTGGAAAATGCCTCATCCAGCACTACAAGACGGATTGTAGACGGTCTGCGGATCTTCGGTGACAGATTGATCCTGTAGACCTGTGCAAAACTTGCCAGCAGAGCGATATACAGCGGATTCTGTCCCTCTCCGCCGGAATTTTTCTTGATCATCTTGCTCAGTCCGATCTTCATATCCTTTTCACCGTGGATGATCTGCTGCATATCAAAGGATAAATACGTCCGGTAATCCGCATATTTCTCCATATTCTTCTTTGCAGTATCCAGTTCCTCTCTTGTCGCATCTTCCGGCGGAATAAAGATATTGATCAACTCGTTCATCATATCCCCATATTCCTCATCGTGTTCCATGGTAAAAAGGTTCATCTGATTTTCCATAGAATCCGAAAGCTGGGACGGATTAATGCTCAACGAATCATCCATGAACATTTTATAATATCTTCCGTCCGGTCCTTTATTCTTCGTAATGACAAACTGATATTTGTCTTTACCAAAATCCAGCCGACTGATGATACGGTTCAGCTCATCTCTCCGCTGGTAGGCTTCTTTGATGGCACTTCGTATCTTGTAAATGAAATCCTCTTTAAAATGTTCTACCGCTGATTTTGCCTGTTCCTTTGCCGCCAGCCTGAAATCTTCCAGCTCATCACACTGCAGTTCAGAAAGGAGCTTTTCATAAGGTGTATTCTCTTCAATCGTAGGAGAAAATGTACGGTTCGGATACAGCTTCAGATAGATGGTTCTCCTGTCTACAAGCTGACTGTATGCCTTGTCCTTCTCAACTTCAACTGCGTCCAGTTCTTTACTCCGCTGCTGTCTGAGGTACTCATAATTTGCAGAACGCTTCGCATCCAGATATGCCCGGAATCCCTCTTCTTTCTGCGGATCTTCCTGAAATTCTTTCTTTCTGTCCTGCAATTCGGTTTCCACAGTCTGATAAAAATTCTGATTTCGCTGTGCATTTCCTCTGCTCTCTGAAATCTTTCCGATCAGTTCCTCCAGCTCCTGCCTAAGCTGTGCCTGCTGCCGCAAAAGTTCTTCCTTCTGAGTTTTCAGAGCCGAAACCTCTCCATCCTGAAGTTTCTTCATCTCTTCCTGGATCTGCCGCTTCTCTCTTTCCTTTTTCTGAATTTCATCGATCTCTTTCTTCCAGCTCATGTACTCCTCTGTCGGCTGGGAAAGTGCTTCTAATGTCAGTACCCGCTGAATTTCTTCCTTCATTTCCTGCAACGGAAGACGATCCTGCTGTAAAGTATCACAACGCTCCTCCAGTCTGCGGATTCTCTGACGCATACTGGTTTCACCGATATATGCCCGCACTGCCTGCTCATCCTCGACGCGGAGGGAACGTGCCCGCCTTGTATAACTTTCCGGGTTGATGTGCTGCAGACGGTATCCCTGATACAACATACAGTCCGCTGTGATTCCGATGGTCTGCTCACGAAGCTCATCTATCCCATCGCATTTGATCACATTTCCAAGGAAGAAATCAATATACGCCCGGACATACTCCTCTTTCGCCAGCACTTCCTCTGCAAGAGAACCTTCCTTTGCCTTTTTATCACTGGAAAGCACCTTCTCCGTATCCAGCACTGCTGCCCGCGAAAACCGCTTCTTATCCATTTCCTGATAAATTTCCATGGCATCTTTCACATAGTTCGGTTCCACTACGAGCAGAAGCTTATTATTGCCCATATATCCCTCAATCGCATTGTGCCATTTTTCATCCCGCACATCCAGAAGATCTGCAAGGATCTGTACCGGAACAAGCCTGCCACAACGCTCCTGCAGCCGGGTACGAAGTTCATATTTTGCTTCCTCCACTTCCTTCGGATACGCCTTACGCCCCTGCTTTAACTCCTTTAATTCCTCTCTTGCATCCTTTTCTTCTTTCTTGATGACTCTTAACTTTGCTTCTGCATCCTTCAGATCCTCCCCCAGTTCTTCCCGGATCTGTGCAAGGCTTGTCTGAAGCCGCTTCAAAGTCTCCTCATCCAGTGCCACAGTTTCAAATTTCTCAATATCCCAAAGCGTCTGATTCGGAGTCACATCTTTTGATTTCCATGCTGCAAGTCCTGCTGCCGTCCTCTGCCATTTTGCACGGCTCAGCTGCAAATGCTCCAGCATCTCATTCACATTTCCAAGTTTCTGCTCCAACGCAGAATACCCGCTGTTGGCGATCCTTAACAGCACTTCCTCATACTGTCCCTGAACCGTCTGCTGCTTTGTCTCCAGTTCTGCTTTTGCCTGCTCCTGCCGACCGATATCTTCCTGACTCTCTTTGATCTTATCCCGCAGTTCCTGCAGTTTCGCCTCCAGTCGTAAGATTTCCAGCCGGTCGATCTGATACTGATCATTTTCAACTTCCTTCACCTGGGTCTGATACACGGCATATCTGTCACGGATCTCTTCCAAATGCCGGATCTCCTTCAGCGTCTCCTCGATCTTGCTCCGCATTCTTCCATACTGCATCACACTTTCCTGCAGATCCTCAATATGGATATCCTGCTCCATACAAATATATTCTTTCACAAAATCTTCCAGCTTGATATTCATCTTAAACGGGATTGCACGCTTAAACAGCCGTGGAAATTTTTCCATATCCAGCCCGCCTAAATAAATGTCATAAAGCTGCTTGCGGAATCTTTCATTACTCGGCCCACAGTAAAAGTCCGTCGTACTGAAATTTCTCTGCAAATATTCCCGGATCTCTCCTGTTGTCAGACACCGCTTATCTGCCCGGTAATCATTTTCCAGAAGCCCGCCTTTGTGCCAGAAGAAAAGACGGCTGATCTCATTTGTAGCTGTCTCTACATCAAATACAACCCCGACGCACTGACTCTGCCGGCTTTCCGTTTCTGTAAATTCCAGCACGATCGTACTGGAGAAATTTTTATTTCTCAAATACTGGGACTCATTGTTCTCACCAATGTTCACCATTCCCCGCAGATACTCAATCAGTGACCGGTCTGAATCATCCGCAGCCGCCTTATTAAAAAATCCTCTTCCGTCTGTATTCGCATACAGAACAAGCTGCATCGCATCGATCACGGTTGACTTTCCACTTCCTGAATGCCCTGTAAAGAAATTGATTCCTTCGTGAAAGCTTAATATTTTTCTGTCTATATAATGCCAGTTATTCAGGCATATCTTCGATAGTGCCTTGAACTGCTGTCTCGTCTCCACTGTATTCCTCCTCACTGAACGTACCTAAAAGTTCCCTTACATCATCACCCACAAGAACGGTATTGATACACGGATAAATGACCATCCTCGAATTTTCATCCAGCTCTTCCATGACATCCAACGGCTCTAAAATCTGATACTTTTTCAGCAGTGCGATCGTCTTACGCATTTCCGTCGGAGACGGCATCCCGGTCAGAATATGAAAATCTCCTGCCTTTCCATTGATCATCCCGAGTGTCACCACCACATGATTGCTCGATGATACACTTGCCATCTGCTCATCATAAAGGATCTTCAGAATCAGAATATAGATCGTTGCAAGCCTTGAAAGCTTCTCTCCCCATAATGCTTCTTCCTGAATATAGATCAGCCCCATATGCACATTCTGCCGGAGTGTGATCCCCGCAATCCGGAAATATTCTTTCAGGAAATCCAGATGCCGGTCTGCAAACCGGTACTCCCTCACCGGAACCATCCTTCCTGCCCGGCGGTCATATTTCCTTTCCAGCAGAAATGTCTGACGCAGCAATAACTGGATCAGGTCTCTCATATCATCCTGCTCTTCCTCATTTAGTAAATCATAATATTCTATCATCAGGGCCTCCTCTGTATAAATTTCAGATCCGGATAACGATACCTGCCGTTCTCCACCATCCTGTCTTCTTCATTCAACGCAGCATATTTGCTGTTCCGACGTGTACTGTAATCATACGCAAGGATCAGTTTTTCAAAATCCTCATCCGTCATATCCTTCATTGCCCCTGCATCCATGATATCCCCGGTCATATGAGCCTGGATAAATTCTTCGATCTCCGCCCGGCTGTATCGCATCTGAATCCGGTTCATCTTCAGTACCTCTTCACGGTTCAGATCTTCCGTCTCCTCTTCCGTTTCCATCTTACTGATGAAATCCGTCCGACTCTTTCTTCTCTTATACAAAGATTTCTCTGACAGGATCTCCAGATAAGAAAGATTCATCCGTTCCGCTGTCTTCCGCAGCTTCTCCTCCTTCTTTGCACCGTTCTCCTCTGCCGAAATCCGATTCAGAAGCTGTACCACCAGCCCCTTTGTATCCGTCTCACCGCTGAGCAGATAGTTCAGACGTGTCACCGTGGCACGCACGTATTTTGTATGCTCTTTATCCATATTGGCAATCCGGTGTTCAATATCATCAAATCCACGCTCAATCTGATCCAGGATCTCCAGCACATCTTCTTTCTCATCCCCGGTAGCTTTCGCTCTTGCACGCACGCTTTCGATCCATTCATCATTCTCCCGCATTTCCCGGAGACATTTCTTAATATCCATCTTGTAAATATAAAAATTATCCGAAGTCTTAAGAATATGATATTTCTTCCGCACAACCTCTTCCACGTATCCGTCCAAATGCTCCCGAAGCAGTTCACCATACGTCTTCTTATCCAACAGCCGCTCAAAAAACTTATCCATATTATGAAGCATATCCTGCAGGGCTTTGTTCAACTTCTTTGTATTCACCAGGGCAGTCCGCAGCATATTCAGGTTGACTTTCGGATTATTCTGAAATGAATACAACGTAGCATAGACATTCTGAATATAAAGATCTGTCTCTTCCAGCTCCTGCGAAGACAGCTTCTCAAATGCCTCAATAAAAATCGCCGCATAATCCGGGATCACGATATTCGTTGTCAGTGAAGTATAATCTTCAATTTTTTTTAACCAGCCCGTCTTCACCAGCCAGTTCAGAATCCGGGAAGAAGTAGTCTCCAGCAGATCCAGCTCCGTCTCTGACTCCTCACGCTCCAGCCTGATCCTCTTCTGCGTATTCATATCATTTAAGATCTGCAGGCAGACTTCTCTCGTCAGGAAATAATTGCTGTACTCATATTCCTGATTAATGCACAGCAGTGATTCTATATAAATTTCTCTATTCACCGAGCGGAATAAGCTCCAAAATGTATCCGGGATTTCATAATGTGACTGCATACTGACTCCTTACTGTCTTTTTCTTTACCGCCTTTTCTCACGTCGTTCTGTTTTTTTATTATACCACAGATTCAGCCCGCCTGCCTGACTACTTTCTCTTTCCCCATCTCTGCATCACAAGCACATACACGACTGCCGCCCCGGTACTCGCCATGGTTGCCAGTATCCCTCCGCCTATGATCCCTGCCGGATCAGCACTTCCATACTGACTCCTGTAAGCAATAACATTGACCGGGATCAGTTGCAGCGAAGAAATATTCAGGATCAGAAAGATACACATTTCATCTCCTGCCACCCCTCTTTTTCTCACTGGCCCAAAAGCTCTGCCAAGTCTTCTGTCCTCCTCCAGCTCTCCCAGTGCTTCCATGGCTTTCAGTCCTGCAGGAGTTGCCGCCCAGCCAAGTCCAAGAATATTTGCAATGAAATTGATTGCGATCTGTTCATTTGCTTTATTTCCCACCGGAAGCTGCGGGAAAAGGAACCGGATCACCGGACGCAGCTTTTCCGCAGCCTTTTTTACAAGTCCCGCTTTCTCCGCAATCTCCATGATCCCACACCAAAATGCCATCACTCCCAGCATCGTAATGCACAATGACACTGCATCTTTTGACGAATCCAGTGCCGCATTTGTCAGCTCCGGCATTTTCCCGTTCCATGCCCCGAAAATAATTCCGATCAGGATCATCCCCGCCCACAGACCATTTAACAACTTTACGCCCCCTTTTTCTTACGCTCTTGTGTCATTATTGTGCATAGTTCCACATATACGTTTCAACCACATCGAACGGTGCAGGTCCTACACTCAGCACTGCCCGGTGAAACTCTTTCTGACTGAAATCCTCTCCCATTTTTTCCGCCCAGCATTTCTTCAATTCCAGAAATTTGACATATCCAATATAATATTTCAGATAATTGCCCGGTGAACCAAGGATCAGATCGTAGATTTTCTGTATCGTTTCTGCATCTGAAATTCCGTATTTTGCAAAAAAGGCTGTCGTATCTATCCTGCTCCAGCCATCATAATGGATTCCCATATCTGCCAGTGCATATAATGCAAGGATCACGGAACCATTTTTCTGCAGGATCGTAGCCTGTTCTTTCGGAAGTGGTGTCAGATAATAACTACACATTTCCGCATAAGTTGCCCATCCCTCCACATAACCGCCAAAATTGAAAATACTTCTGACTGGATCAGGATCTGTACTTTCATAAAAGATTGTCTGATATAAATGCCCCGGATACCCTTCATGGGCAAGCGTTGTGAAGAGCGACAGATCATCCCGCATCTGCCCCTGATTGATATAGATCACATTTTCCCTGCTGTTGTCGATTGCAGGAATCATATAAAAAGCCGGACTTAAATGTTCTTCCATTTCCTTCGGAACATACTTTACTTCCAATGTAGTGTCCGGTGTCTCCGGGAATGCTTTTTCTATCCCATCCGACAATTTTTTCAGGATCAGTTCCGCTGTCCCCTGCTTCATATCTGCCGCAGATTCTTTCGCTTCTTCCACCTTTGCCCCCAGTACGCCCTCCATGGCAGTAATGTCATCTTCCATCTGTCTGCGTGTCAGTTCTTCCAACTGCACGATCGATTCCTTCGTTCCCACGGACTGATCCACCAACATCTGATAATATTCCTGCCCCTGTGGCAGCCCACACAGACCTTCCTCATTTTTTCCTGTTCCTTTCAGTTCACGTACTGCTGCCATCAGCCTTTCATAAGCAGGACAGACCACTTCTTCTATAACCTGTGCATTTTTTTTCGTATACTCGCCCATCTCCTCTTCCGTAAATTTTCCGCTTTCCCGCATCCGCTCCACAAAAGTAGAATAGAGATAATTTCCGTTTCCCATATCCAGAAATGCCTGACATTGTTCTATCACTGCATCTGCCAGTTTCTCTGACATAAAAAGTCCTTTCTCCGATTTTCCCCGCTCAAATGCAATTACTTCATCAAAATAATTTCCTGTTGATCTCATCAGATCCAGGTATGTATCAGCATCCTCTTTTTCATAAAACCGGTATTCCGAAAGCACTACCGGAAGCTGGGTCTGCACACCGCTGACTGT
>ERZ791734.2698-NODE-2698-length-10654-cov-4.234173_pt1 | contig 10654 bp, 9 predicted proteins | sample MGYA00509953_ERZ791734 | MGnify/ENA primary metagenome ERZ791734 (study PRJEB30046, sample SAMN00792038) | human gut metagenome | study: EMG produced TPA metagenomics assembly of the A metagenome-wide association study of gut microbiota in type 2...
CGTATGACGCGCCGGTGCTGCTGCTCGACGAGCCGTTTCGCGCTCTGGATGCGGCGCTGCGTGCGCGTGTGATCGCGTGCATCGCCGCCGAGACGCAGGGCAGGACGCTCGTGCTCGCCACGCACGACCCCGCCGACGCCGATGCGCTCGGCTGCACGGTGTATGCGTATGCCGGCGGCACGTTTCGCTGCGGCGTACCGTGAAGTGCAAAACGCACCAAAACGCAGAAAAAACAGCTCGCTCTGATGGAGCGGGCTGTTTTTGCACATCTGCTCAGTCGCGCAGCGCATGGCCGCACCCGGACATAGAACAAACCCCAGACGGCAAGCCGCCTGGGGTTCGTCGGCTTGCTGCGCAAGCGCGTGCCATGGAAACCGAGGCGGGCCTTGCCCCCTCGGGCTCCCCCGCTGCTCTGTCGTCCCACGCTCGCGCCGCGTTTCTTGCCCGGATATAGAACAAACCCCAGATGGTGTTACCCATCTGGGGTTCGTTCAATAGAGAGGAGAATATGAGGAGGGAGAAACTAGCAAATTAAGAGATGTCGTTCGTGTCGACGAGCTTGACTTTGACGTCGAACGTTTTGCCGTCGCGATAGATGGTCAGGGTGACGGTGTCGCCCACCTGCAAGCCATCCTTGACGGCGCTGACATCGTAGGTGGTGGTCACGGCCTTGCCGTTGACCGCCAGAAGCATGTCGCCGGACTGGATGCCCTTCTTCTCGGCGTCCGAGCCCTCAGCGACGTCGCTGATATAAAGCCCCTCGGGCAGATCATAGTAGTCCGAAGCGGCGGAGGAGATCGCGCCCACGGTGATGCCGATGCTCACGCGGCCGGAAACGCGGCCGTCTGCCAGCAGGGCATTGACGATCGGCCGGATGACCGCCGTCGGGATCGCGAAGCCGATGCCCTCCACGCCGGTGGACAGGGCCTTCATGTTCGTGATGCCGATCACCTGCCCATACATATTGATGAGCGGGCCGCCGGAGTTGCCCTCGTTGATGGCGGCATTGGTCTGCAGGAGGGTCATGCTGTGCCCGTTGTAGACCATGTCACGGTTGATGGCGGAGATGATGCCGTTGGTCATCGTCCAGCGCAGCTGCTCGCCGAGCGGGTTGCCGATGGACACGACGTCATCGCCGACCTGCAGGGAGCTGGAGTCGCCGAATTCGGCGGGGGTGAGCCCCTGTGCGTCGATCTTGAGCACGGCGATGTCGCTCACGGCGTCTGCGCCGACGAGCGCACCCGTATACTCGGTGCCGTCCGACGTGGTCACGGTGACGCTCTTCGCGCCGTCGAGCACGTGCGTGTTCGTGACGATGTAGCCATCGCTCGTGAGCACGATGCCCGTGCCGGTGCTGTACTCGCCGCGGCGGATGTCGGCATGGATGCCGACAACGGACGGCAGGCACTTGGTATACACGCTCTGCAGCGAGAGCGCGCTGCCGCCGGCGGGCTGGAGCGCCATGGTCACGCCGGGATCTGTCGGCGCGCCCGGCAGCTCGTTCTTGCCGGTGACGGTGGTGTCATCGTCCGCATCGTCCTGTGGGATCGTCACGCTGCCGTGCTGCCCGGGATCGACGGAGGGAGCAGAGTCCCGTCCGCGCGCCGCGAACACATAACACGAGGCGACGATCAGCACCAACACGCCGAGAATGATCATCGTGATCTTCAGGCCCTGATGGGACTTCTTCTTCGGTGCGGCGGTCTGCGACGGGCTCCAGTAAGAGTCGTAGCAGCCGCTGCCGGAAGCTTCGCTGCGGGGCGCGGAATAGCCGGCCTCATACCAGTCGGACTCCGGTTTGCGAACGTTGTCGTACATGTTGGTGTCCCTCCCAAGGAACGATTTGATGATAACACACGATTTTGTGCTGCTTATGAATGGAAAACGAACATTCTATGAATTCCGCGAACAATTCATGAACTCTTGCGCCCGCCCCGACGGCCGGTGTTTTCGGGCTTTGCGGTAGGCTTGGGCGCGGGCTTTGCGAGCGTGAGCGTGAACACGAACTCCGTCTCCCCGTCACGGCTCGTGACGGCGATGTCCTCCCCGTGCGCATCGAGGATGCTCTTGACCAGATACAGCCCGAGGCCCACGCCGTCGCGGTCAAGGCTGCGGCTGCGGTCGGACTTGTGGAAGCGGTCGAAGATGAACGGCAGGTCGTCGGCGGGGATGGTCTCGCCGTGGTCGCGCACGGAGACGTAGGCCTTGCCCTCCGACTTCCAGAGCGAGACGCACAGCGTGCTGCCGGGCGCGGCAAATTTGACGGCGTTGTCCATCAGATTATAAAGTACGCGCGTGATGGCGTCCGGGTCGCCGAGCACGAGCATCGGATCCTCCGGAAGCTGGAGGTCGACGTCGAGCTGCTTGTCGTTGGCGCGCGCCTCAAAGCTGAGCATGGTGCTGACGATCCTGTCCGAGATGTCAAATTCGCGCCGGCGCGTCAGATCCTCGCCCGTGCTCTCCACGCGCGACATGTCCAGCATGCTGCGCACAAGGCGCGAGAGGCGGCGCGTCTCGTCGGCAATGGTGACAAGGTACTTGTCCTCCTGATCCTTGGGGATCGTGCCGTCGAGAATGCCGTCGGCAAAGCCGGCGATGGTGGTCATGGGCGTCTTGAGCTCGTGCGAGACGTTGGCAATGAAGGCGTTGCGGCGCTCCTCACTCGTCTCGAGCGAGTCCGCCATGGTGTTGAACGCCGAGATGAGCGCGCCGACCTCGTCGGTGCGTCCGTCATCCGTGACGCGGGCGGAAAAATCTCCGTGTGCGAATTTCTTGGCGGCGACGGCCATCTCGTCGAGCGGCTGCGCCATGCGCTTGCTCGTCACGAGCGAGAGCAGCAGCGCGATCATCATCACGGCTGCGGACGCGGCGAGAAATACCCACACGAACGTGCGCCAGCCGTCGATGATCGTGGCGCTGTTGGTCGTCACGAACACGTAGCCGACGATGCGCGCGGCCGAGCCGATGTTGATCGGCTGGGCGACGACGTAGTGTGCGGAGCTGTAAAACCCGCCGAGGCTCGTGATGAGATTGAGCTTGCCGTCGCTGCGCAGCTGTGTCATGGCACTGCCGGTGAGCGTGCGGCCGAGGTGCTCGCAGGCAATGTTCCGGCACGAGCAGGACACGACCGTCCCATCGGTGTCGGTGATGAAGATGTGGTTTCCGGTCGACTGTGCAAGCGTGCTGATGACCATGCGCAGGTCCCAGCTCGTAAGCTCGCCGCTGCGCACGAGCGCCTGCGCCGCATGGCTGACCTCCTCGGCGTTGGAGACCATGTTGCCGCGGTATTCGCTGATGACATAGCTGCGGCCGAGAAACACGAACGCCGTGCCGAGGATCAGAAAGCTGAAGAGCACCATGGCGGCGGTCGCGGCGAAGTTCTTGAAATAGATGCTCTTCACTTACGTCTCTTCCGCTTCGAACTTATAGCCCACGCCCCAGACGGTCTTGAGCGCCCACTTGTCGGACACGCCCTCGAGCTTTTCGCGCAGACGCTTGATGTGCACGTCCACGGTGCGGCTGTCGCCGAAGTAGTCAAAGCCCCACACCTCGTCGAGCAGCTGGTTGCGGGTGTAGACGCGGTTGGGCGTCGCCGCAAGGTGGTACAAAAGCTCCATCTCCTTGGGCGGCGTGTCGATCTTTTTGCCGTCCACGATCAGCTCATAGGAGTCGAGGTTGATGACGAGCTTGTCGAAGGTGAGCTTCTTGCTCTGGGGCTTGCCGTCGTCGCCGGTGCGGCGCAGCACGGCGTGCACGCGCGCAAGCAGCTCCTTGACCTCGAAGGGCTTGACGATGTAGTCGTCCGCGCCCATCTCCAGACCGGAGACCTTGTCCTCGGTCTCGCCCTTGGCGGTGAGCATGATGATGGGCATTTTCATGGTCTTGCGCAGCTCGCGGCAGACCTGCCAGCCGTCCATCACGGGCAGCATGATATCGAGCAGCACAAGGTCGGGCTGGATCTCCTTGGCCATCTCGACGGCCTTGCCGCCGTCGGCCGCGTGCGACACCTCAAAGCCGTCCTTCTGCAGGTACAGGCGCAGCAATTCCGCGATGTTGATATCGTCCTCCACGACGAGCACTTTCTGGCTCATGTGTTGTTGCCTCCTTCACCGGCGCGGTGCGCCGGGCATAATGATCCAATGGTGCATCCTATTATAAACAATCGGCACGATTTTTTCATGTCCAATCTGTAAAATCCGCGCCCGCACGGCTGCGCGGCGCTCCCGGCGCGCAAAAGGCATTTACAAGACCGCGAAAATGTTGTATGGTTAACTGTAAACCTATTTTTGAACGAACAGCGAGGCAACCGCATGAACACCTATGGCGAACGTGTAAAAGTGACGATTTTCGGCGAGTCGCACGGCCCGGCGATCGGCGTCGTGCTCGACGGCGTCCCGGCAGGAGAGGCCGTTGACATGGACGCCGTGCGCATCCAGATGCGCCGGCGCGCCCCCGGCTCGTCCGACCTGACGACCCACCGCTCCGAGACCGATGACCCGCTCGTGATGAGCGGCATCCTCAACGGCGTGACGACCGGCGCGCCCATCTCGGCCATCTTCCGCAACAAGGACCAGAACAGCGCGGCCTACCATCCGGAGATCCCGCGCCCGAGCCACGCGGACTATGCCGCGACCGTGCGCTTCGGCGGCCACGCCGACCTGCGCGGCGGCGGCCCGTTCAGCGGCCGGCTCACAGCGTGCCTCGTGTTCGCCGGGGCGGTCTGCCGCCAGATCCTTGAGCGCCGCGGCATCACGATCACGGCCAACGCCGTGCGCGTCGGTCAGGCGACGGGCAAGGAGCTCAACTTCGACATGAAGCGCGCCATCCTCGATGCGCGCAGCGCCGGTGACTCCGTCGGCAGCGAGCTTGAGTGCGTCGTCACGGGCGTGCCCGCCGGCGTCGGCGGGCTGCTCTTCGGCGGCATGGAGAGCCGCATCGCCGGCATGCTCTACGCCATCCCCGGCGTGAAGGGCGTGGAGTTCGGCCGCGGCTTCGCCCTTGCCGAAATGCGCGGCAGTGAGGCAAACGACCCCATCCGCCTGCAAAACGGGCGCATCACCATGGCATCCAACAACGCCGGCGGCATCAACGGCGGCATCACCAACGGCATGCCGCTCGTCGTGCGCATGGCCCTGCGGCCGACGCCCTCGATCGCGTGCGAGCAGCCGTCGGTCGACCTCGCGACCATGGAGGAGACGCCGCTGCGCATCAACGGCCGGCACGACCCGTGCCTTGCCCCGCGCGCGATCCCCGTCATGGAGGCCGCGCTCGCCTGCTGCGTGCTCGACGCCATGCTCGACAGCGCCGCCACGATCTGAGAAAGGAGCCCATCATGGACGAACACAAAACCCCCGAAGAAATCATCAACGACAACGCCGCGCCGGACGCCCCGGAGACCGATGCGCCCGAAGCGTGCGCGCAGCCGGAAGAAGTCACGGCCGGCGAAGCCGGTACTGCCGAAGTCCCCGTTGGCGAAGCCGATGCTGCCGAAGCCCCCGCGCCGGCAGAGAAAAAGCCCATGAGCGTCCGCGCGCGTCACGCGCTCCGGCGCGGTGTGGCCGGTCTGCTGGCGGCCATCGTGCTGCTGGCGGTGTCCGGCTTCGGCGTGTTCCGCATCGCCCGCGGCGCGCAGGAGATCGCCGGCACGTTCAACAGTGACCCCGGCACGTTCGTGCAGCATGACATTGTCTTTATCCTCAACACGTTTTCCGACCCCAACGGCGGCAGCGCGCAGTACGGCGTTGTGCCCATCGGCGGCAAGCTCGTGGCCTTCCGCTTCCCCGCGCGCTGGAACGCCTCGGTCAAGACCATTGCCGACGCGACGACAAGCGTTCTCTCCGGCCAGAGCTACTCGGTCGACAGCTTCATCCGCGTCACCGGTACGGTCAAGACCATGCCGGAGGCCGTCTCGTCCGCGCTCTACGACTGGTACACGGAAAACCACGCCTACTTGCAGCAGATCGGCGCCATCGGCGACAGCGACGACGCGGCCGACTACCTGCCCGACGAGATCGTGCGCGTGGACACCGTCGGCAGCATCCCGCAGGGCTGGGTCGAGGGGCTGACGGTCGCCGCCGTCGCCTGCCTGATCTACGCCATCGTGGTGCTCATCCGCATCCTCTGCGGCAAGTATGAGCAGGAAAAGCTGCCGGACATCACCTTCGAGCTCGTGGACATGACGCCCGAGACGGAAGACGCCCCGGAGGCGGATGCTGCGCCGGAGACCAAACCTGAAACCGAACCTGAAACCGAGCCGGAGGCCGAGACCACGCAGCCCGAAAAAAACGAAGAAACCGAGGACACGCCTGATGCCTGATCACAAACTTTGCGTGCCGTGCCTGTTCGGGCTCGAGGGTCCGCTCGGCAACGAGCTGCGCCACATGGGGCTGCGCGACGTCATGCCTGAAAACGGCCGCGTGCGCTGCACCGGCTCGGACGCGGACATTGCGCGCATGAACATCCGCTGCCGCTTCGGCGAGCGCGTGCTGCTCGAGCTGGGCAGCTTCCCCGCCCCGACGTTCGACGCGCTCTTTGAGGGCGTCAAGGCGCTGCCGTGGGCGGACTATCTGCCGGCGGACGCGGCCTTCCCCGTCAAGGGCTACAGTCTGGAATCGGCGCTGCACTCCGTGCCCGACTGCCAGAAGATCATCAAAAAAGCCGTCGTCGAGTCGCTCAAGCGGCGCTACCGCGTCGGCTGGTTCGCCGAGACCGGCGTCTTGTATCAGATCCAGTTCTCGCTCGTGCATGACACGGCCACACTTTACCTCGACACGACCGGCACACCGCTGCACAAGCGCGGCTACCGTCCGGCACACGTGGCGGCGCCCCTGCGCGAGACGCTGGCCGCCGCGCTCGTGGACATCGCGGGCTACCGCGGCCGGGGTGACTTCTGCGACCCGTTTTGCGGCAGCGGCACCATCGCCATCGAGGCGGCACTGGCCGCGAAAGGCCGCGCCCCCGGTATCCGGCGCGACTTTGCGGCCATGCAGTGGGCGTGGCTGGACAAGGCCGTCTGGCAGGATGCGCGCGAGCAGGCGCGTGCGCGGGAATTTCACGGCGACTACCACATCTTCGCATCCGACATCGACCCCCGCGCCGTCGCCATGGCGCGCGACAACGCCCGCCGCGCCGGTGTGGACGACTGCATCACGTTCGCCGTCGCCGACGCGCGGGAATTTAACCGCACGACCGAGCGCGGCGTCATCGTCACGAACCCGCCCTACGGTGAGCGCCTGATGGAAAAGCGCGAGGCCGAGGCGCTCTACGCCGCCTTCGGCGCGGCCTACGCCAAGACCGCGCACTGGAAGCTCTACCTCCTGAGCTCGCACACGGAGTTTGAGCGCACGTTCGGCCGTCCGGCGGACAAGAAGCGCAAGCTCTACAACGGCACGCTCCGCTGCGATCTGTTCCAGTACACGAAGGACGTGTGAAGCGGCAGGCCGGTGCATATGCTCACACCGGTAGTTAAAAATCCGCAAATATTCACGATTTTCCCCTTGCGCGTCCGCGCCGCACGCGGTATAGTTGTTGTATTATTTTGTCGAAAGTGCAGGAATTCACTATGAAACATCTGTTCATCGTCAATCCCGTCGCCGGCGGCAAGGACCGGCGCGAATACGTTGCCGAGCAGGCGCGCCGCGCGCTTGAGGGCAGCGAAGACGCTTACGAGATCTATGTCACGACCGCGCCCATGGATGCATGCGCCAAGATCGCCGCGGAGGCGGCCTCCGGCGAGGAGCTGCGGGTGTATGCCTGCGGCGGCGACGGCACGCTCAACGAGTGCGTCAACGGCGCCGCCGGCCGCAGCAACGTCGCCGTGACGCACTTCCCCTGCGGCACGGGCAACGACTTCATCAAGATGTTCGGCGAGGAAAAGGCGCGCTTCTCCGACCTTGCCGACCTCGTGCACGGCGAGGTGCGCCCCTTCGACATCATCGAGTGCTGCGGGCGCTACGCGCTCAACATCTGCTCGGTCGGCATCGACGCGCGCATCGGCACGGAGGTGCACCAGTATCACGACAGCTACATTTTCTCCGCCGTGGCGAACCTCTTCAAGGGCATCGCCCAGCCGCTGACCGTGCGCGGCTGCGGCATGGAGTATTCCGGCGGCACGTCGCTCATCTGCGCGTGCAACGGCCGGTTCTACGGCGGCGGCTTCAACCCCATCCCCGACTCCATGCCCGACAACGGCAAGCTGGAGTTTCTCGTCGTGCGCGATGTCTCGCGCCTGACGTTCATCCGGCTCGTCGGCAAATACGCCAAGGGTCGCTACCGCGAACTGGAGCAGTACATCACGCACCTTGAGGGCGACCACCTCGAGATCGACAGCGAAAACGAGATCGTCGTCAACATCGACGGCGAGGCGCTCTACGGCAAGCACGTGAATTTCGACCTCATCCCCGGCGGCGTGAACTTCCTCGTGCCGGCGAATATGGCCTTCTTCCACCCCGAGACCGCAGGCGGCCACGAGACACGCGAATTTGTCCATACCTGACGAAAAACGCGGTCATAAAACGTTTACAAAAAAATTTCGCCAGGGGCTTGATAATCCGAAAAATTGTGGTATAGTATGATGCGTTAGCACTCCGAGGAATTGAGTGCTAACGCATCGCTTTTTTGTATTCAATATTAGGAGGCATATAGATTATGAAACTCAAACCGTTGGCAGACCGTGTGATCCTCAAGCAGTTCAAGGCCGAGGAAAAGACCAAGAGCGGCCTGATCCTGGCAGCATCCGCGCAGGAGAAGCCCGAGATGTTCGAGGTCGTCGAAGTCGGCCCGGGCGGCATGGTGGACGGCAACGAAGTGAAGATGACCGTCGCCGCCGGTGACCGCGTGATCGTCGGCAAGTACTCCGGCACCACCGTGAAGGTGGACGGCGAGGAGTATTCCATCGTGCGCCAGAGCGACATTCTGGCCGTCGTCGAGTAAGACACTACTGCTTGGATTCATTAGGAGGCTATCATTATGGCAAAACAGATCATTTATGGTGAAGAAGCACGCAAGGCGCTGCAGCGCGGCGTGGATCAGCTGGCTGATACCGTCAAGATCACCCTCGGCCCCAAGGGCCGCAACGTGGTGCTGGGCAAGAAGTTCGGCGCTCCGCTGATCACGAACGACGGTGTGACGATCGCAAAGGAGATCGAGCTTGAGGACGCGTTCGAGAACATGGGCGCGCAGCTCATCCGCGAAGTGAGCACCAAGACCAACGACGTCGCCGGCGACGGCACCACCTCCGCCACCGTGCTGGCGCAGGCGATGATCCGCGAGGGTCTGAAGAACCTCGCCGCCGGTGCAAACCCGATGGTCATGCGCCGCGGCATCCAGAAGGCGACCGAGGCGGCCGTCGATGCCATCCGCACCAACTCCCAGCCCGTGAGCGGCAGCGGCGACATCGCGCGTGTCGGCGCGATCTCGTCCGGTGACGAGCACATCGGCAAGCTCATTGCCGAGGCCATGGAGAAAGTCAGCCAGAACGGCGTCATCACCGTCGAGGAGAGCAAGACCGCCGAGACCTATTCCGAGGTCGTCGAGGGCATGCAGTTCGACCGCGGCTATGTCACCCCGTACATGGTCACCGACAACGACAAGATGGAGGCCGTCATCGACGACGCGCTCATCCTCATCACCGATAAGAAGATCTCGAACATTCAGGAGATCCTGCCGGTGCTCGAGGCCGTGCTGAATGCCGGCAAGAAGCTCGTCATCATCGCCGACGACATCGAGGGCGAGGCGCTGGCCACCATCATCCTCAACAAGCTGCGCGGCACGTTCACCTGCGTGTGCGTCAAGGCCCCCGGCTTCGGCGACCGCCGCAAGGAAATGCTGCAGGATATCGCCATCCTGACCGGCGGTCAGGTCATCTCGACCGACCTCGGCATGGAGCTCAAGGACACCACGCTGGCACAGCTTGGCCACGCGCGTCAGGTCAAGGTCACCAAGGAGACCACGACCATCGTCGAGGGTGCCGGCGCTAAGGACGACATCCAGAGCCGCATCGCACAGATCCGCGCCCAGATCGAGACGACCACCTCCGAGTATGACAAGGAGAAGCTGCAGGAGCGTCTGGCAAAGCTCTCCGGCGGTGTTGCGGTCATCAAGGTCGGCGCTGCGACCGAGACCGAGATGAAGGAAAAGAAGCTGCGCATCGAGGACGCGCTCAACGCGACCCGCGCGGCTGTTGAAGAGGGCGTTGTCGCCGGCGGCGGCACGGCATATGTCGTGGCCAGCAAGGCCGCACAGGCGACGGCTGCCAAGCTCTCCGGTGACGAGAAGACCGGTGCGAACATCATCGCTGCCGCGCTGCGCGCCCCGATCTGCCAGATCGCGGCCAACGCCGGTGTCGAGGGTGCGGTCATCCTCGACAAGGTCAGCAAGAGCAAGAGCGTCAATTACGGCTACGACGCCGCGCACGACACCTTCGGCGACATGATCGACAACGGCATCGTCGACCCGACCAAGGTCTGCCGCAGCGCACTCGAGAACGCCGCATCCGTCTCCTCCATGGTCCTGACCACCGAGTCCCTCGTGGCCGACCTGCCCGAGAAGGCCGCTCCGGCCGCTCCGGCTGCCCCGGACATGGGCGGCATGTACTAATCCCCCCCTGCCCCGCAAAACAACAGACAAAGCAAGATCCGGCGCCCGCGATGCGGGC
>ERZ791734.2708-NODE-2708-length-10632-cov-3.930510_pt1 | contig 10632 bp, 6 predicted proteins | sample MGYA00509953_ERZ791734 | MGnify/ENA primary metagenome ERZ791734 (study PRJEB30046, sample SAMN00792038) | human gut metagenome | study: EMG produced TPA metagenomics assembly of the A metagenome-wide association study of gut microbiota in type 2...
GTAGCCCTTCATGGCGATGAGAGTGGCCGCCCAGGCGACCATCGGAATGGCGCAGAACAGGACGATAACGACCACATTCATGCCCGGAGTGTACGGGTCATACTGGGTGGGCAGGTTGTTCAGACCGATAAAGGTCACGGCAATGCCGACGACGGTGGCGGACAAGCTGGAAACGAGCTTATCCACCAGGCTGAACAGCGTACCCATGATGCCCGGAATATACTTGCCGGAGCGGTAGGTCTCGTAGTCGGAGCAGTCGGCAACCATCGGAATGGGCATGTCGGCAGTAGCGTAGTATGCGCCGTAGCCGATGCCGAAGAACAGGATGAACAGAATCGTGTACAGGTTGATGGACAGACCATTCTCGCCCAGCAGGCTCAGATGGAATGCATCACCGTGACCCCACAGCAGCAGCAGGACCAGCACGCCGACATAGCAGGCCAGCGCCACGCTGACATACTTCGTCAGGCTGGCCTTCTGGCCCTTCTTCTGGCTGGTACGCACAGAGAGAATGAAGAACGGCACACTGCAGGCGTAGCCCAGCACCATCATGGGCAGGTACAGCCCATCGTAAGCACCCATCATGCAGCCGTAGAGCATGCACAGAACCGTGGTGTTGTTGGCGATGGAGAGCGCCAGCTTCGTGCCAGCGCCCGCGATCATCAAACGCTGCATGGGTTTGTTTTCCCGGATGATCTGCAGATACTCGCTGACCTTGACCTTCTCGGTCTTTTCGCCGCCGATGCCGAAGTACTTGGGCTGATCCTTCTCCCAGATGCCGATGATGGCCAGGATGGTCAGCGCAATGGACATCACAATGCCCACGGGGGCCAGCGTGCGGAAGAAGCCCGCAGAGGAATAGCCGCCCTCATAGTTTTTGGCAAGGATGGGAGCCAGGAACTGCATAACGCCCATGCCCAGCAGACTGCCGACGGTGTTGAAGATCGTGAACAGCGGGCGCTGCTTGGGGTCGTTGGTCAGAACCGTCTGACCGGAACGGGTGCAGCTGGTCTGGAAGGTGTAGCCGATGACCCAGACAAAATACAGGCCCACAAACGCGGCATAGCGTGCCCACATCATCGTATCGGGGATCATCGGGGTGATGCCGTACAGCACCAGAATGCTGGCGGCCATGATAAGGTTGCCGATGGCCATGAACGGGCGGAATTTGCCGAACTTACCGTTCGTGCGGTCCATCAGCGCACCGATGATCGGGTCGGTGATAGCGTCGCACAGGCGCATGGCCGTGACCATGACCGAGGCAAACAGAGTGCCCAGCGCCAGTACATTGCTGCCGAAGGTGGCAATGTAGGAAAGCACAAGGACGTAATAAACATTCGTGGCACCGTTGTTCAGCGGAAACAGTACCAGCTGGTAAAGTTTGGCGCGATTGACGCTGGACGCTTTTGCATTTTCGCTCATGGGCTGCTCCTTGTTGTGGAAAAAGAAATCTTACTCAAAAGTCCCCGCCGGGGCCGGCGGGGAGCTTGCGGAAATTCTGTAGAAATCAGGCTTTCTTAGAGGCTTTCAGGGATTTTTTGAAATCCTTGTAGGCCTTGTATTCTTCGGTCTTGCGGAACTTGATGCCGCCAATGATCCACATCACGATGCCCAGCAGGCAGAAGAAGGTGAAGGCACAGGCAATGATGATGCTCATGGTGACAACCGTCGGGCGGGTGACCTTGATGGTGGTGTCGGCACCCACGCCGTTCATGCCGCAGGAGTTGGCGATGGCATACAGGTTGTGGTGGCAGGCCTCGCGCATGGCGGTGACGATGACGGGGTCGTTCTTGTACTTGGGCAGGGTGTCGGTGACGAAGGACATCATGGCATCGTAGATGGACACACCGGCCAGAACGCCGTCGGGACCGTTGACATACTGGGTCAGAACGTTATCGGTGATGACCATGCCGTCGCAGCCCCACTCGTTGCGCAGGATACCGGTGACCAGACCGTAGTTGCCGCCGGACCAGACAGCGCCCCAGCGGGTGTAGGCGATCATAACGCCGTTGGCGTTGCCGACCTCAACAGGAGCCTGGAAGGCTTTCAGGTAGACTTCACGGGCAGCCTGCTCGTTCAGCCAGACGCCCAGACCGATACGGTCCTGCTCGCAGTCGTTCAGGGCAAAGTGCTTCATAACAACGTGGACGCCCTTGTCCTGAATTGCCTTGACTTCGTAAGCGGACATCATGCCGGAGAGGAAGCCGTCCTCGGAGTAGTACTCGAAGTTACGGCCGCCGTAGGGGGTGCGGTGAATGTTGTTGCCGGGGCCGTACAGGCAGGCGATGTCGGCTTCTAGGCAGTTGTTGCCGATGACCTTGCCGATCTCGGTCATGATCTCGGTGTTGAAGGTGGCAGCCATAACGTCCTCAGAGGTGAAGGCGGTGGCGGTCAGCTGGCTCTTATCGTTGCCCAGCAGGCTGGCGGTCAGACCCTGGGGGCCGTTCTCGTCACGGGTGCCGGGGGCTTCCACGCTCTTGACGGGCATGGTCCAGTGGAAGGCGTCGCCGATCAGGGAGTTCATCTCGTCGAAGGTCATCTGATCCAGCAACTCGTCCCACTTGGGATCGTTGTAGTCCAGACCGATCATGTCGTACAGCTTGACGCCGTTCTTGGCGCCGAGGGTGGGCATATCAACGCTCTCGTAGTCGGCAGGATCGTAGCGGATGTCCTTCAGGTCCTTCTTGAGCAGCTCGGTCAGGGCCAGCTTGACGGTTTCGGTGGGCAGGGTGCCGTTCCAGTCAGAGCGGCTCAGCCAGGTGACAGTCTCATCAATGCCCTCGTACAGGTTGGGGTCGGCGCTGGACAGCTGGTTGGTGATGGCGGTGCCGTTTTCGCTGGTGGCATAGGTGGTGGTGTCGAGGGCGTCCTCGGTCCAGGTGTAGGTCAGGTCGGCGTTGCCGTCGGCGGTCATCTTGCCGTTGGTGGACTCCACGGTGTAGCCCTTGGCAGCCAGAATGTTGTTGACAGCGTTGTGGGCATCGGTGGCGGCGGTGAAGTAGTAGTCACCGGCGTCGAGGATGTAGGTGCCGGCGCCGTAGGTGTCGTAGGAAGCGATATCGCGCTTGTTGACGGTCATGGACAGCGTCTCGGAAGCGCCCGGCTCGATCATGCCGGTCTTGCCGAAGCCGACCAGAGAAACGGCAGACTTCTCGACGCCGTTTTCCTTGTCGTAGTCGGTGTAGGGGCTCTGGACATAGACCTGCACGGTCTTTTTGCCGGCCATGTCGCCGGTGTTGGTGACCTTGACGGTGACGGTGTAGGTGTCATCGGCGGCATTGTAGCTGACGTTCATGTCGCTGATGTCGAAGTTGGTGTAGCTCATGCCGTAGCCGAAGGGGTAAGCCACGATGTCGCCGTAGGCGTAGTCGCCTGCGTTGCCGTTGCCGGTGACGAAGTCCTCGTAGCGGGTCTCGTAGTACTTGTAGCCCACATAGATGCCTTCCTGGTAGATCATGTAGGACTTAGCCTTGGCGGACACATCGCCGCCCTCGACATAGCCTTCGTAGGTGGTGGGGGTGAAGTTCCACATGGCGGGGGCGCTGAAGTTGTCGTAGCAGTAGGTATCGACCAGGCTGCCGGAGGGGTTGACCTTGCCGGTCAGGATCTCGGCCACGGCATTGATGCCGGAGATGCCCACGTCACCGATCCACAGTGCGGCGTCGATGTCGTACTCGTTGTTCTTGAGGAAATCGACCTGCAGGGCGTTGGCGGAGTTGATCAGCAAGATGGTCTTTTTGACGGTGCCGTTTTTCTTCATCTCGGCAACGTTCTGCAGCATAGCCTTCTCGTTCTCGTCGAGCGCCAGATAGTTGACCTCGCCGTAGGAAAGGTCAGCACCCTCGCCGCCGACGCGGGACAGGGTCACGATAGCGGCATCGCCGTACTGGGCAACGCTGTCCTTGACCTCGTCGGTGTAGACATCCCAAGGCACCTCGGCGGTGACCTCACTGGATTTGGCGACGGTGCCGCTCTTGGAGCGGGCGTAGTCCTTGCCGGCGCCGACGGTGTAGAAGTCCCACAGGGTGGGGTTGACGGTGACACCGACCTTTTCGAGGGCGGTGCGCAGGGTGTCGGCGGTGGAGGCATCAATGTTGCCGGAGCCGGTGCCGCCGTACACGAGGTTGACGCTGCTGCTGGAGAAGGTGCTGACCTTAGCGTCGGCAGCCAGAGGCAGCGCATTGTTGTTGTTCATCAGCAGGGCAGCGCCCTCGGCCTCGACCTGCTGGGTCAAAGCCAGACCGTAGTTGACCATCTCCTCGGCGGAGTTGAAGTCACTGGTGTAATACTGGGCGTTGGCGTCCTCGTTCTGCAGCTTCCAGAAGCTGCCGCCGAAACGGGCCGCCATGGTGTTGTCGAACTTTTGCAGAAGGATGCTAAGCGGGATCGAAACGATCATCACCACGGCGCAGATGATTGCCAGAATCTTCCACGGCGTAATGTGCTTACGCTTGGTCTTTTTGTAGGCCTTTTTCAAGGTCTGCTTTTGCATTTTCAGATCATCCATTACCTTTTTCTCCTTGTTTTATATAAAACAGCCGCACGGTGCGGCGTGTTTCAAAAGAATACGATGCGATTTCCGGGAGGTTTGTAGGGGCCGGGCATGCCCGGCCCGCGGCTTTCCCGCAAATGCTCGTCTGCCATTCGGCTGCGGGCCGCACATGTGCGGCCCCTACAGCTTGGCGAAATTTACACCCAGTTTGCGCTGGTGGAGTTTTTCTTAGTCAGCTTGTAGTCCGGGTTCGGGGCATCGACCTTGCGGAAAACGGCATCGTCGATGCTGTCCCCTGCCACGGCCTGGACTTTCGTCTCGCCGTTCAGCTTGACACGGAACTTGAAGATGTGCTCGCCCTCCTGCTCGGCCAGCTTTTCGCCGTTGACATAAAGGCTTACCTGCTTCTGGTTGGAGTAGACCTTGACCTCGATTTCATTCTCGGTGCGGTCCGCATAGCGCTTCGAGCAGATATGCACGAACGGCTCGTCGCTCCACCACGCTTTATAGATGTAGAAGCTGTCCTTCTTGGTCTTGCGGTCAAACGTGACCAGGCCCTTGTGGTTCATACCCGGCTCGCCGCCCTGGTCGCGGGCGTCGGCGGCAAAGTCGTACATGTTCCAGACGTGGGTCGCCCACAGCCATTTGTGGCGGTCAAAGCAGCGGAGCATGTACTCATGGTAGATGGCCTGGTATTCCTCGGTGTGGTCACCGCGGCGGGGATGGCTGCTGTGCAGGTTCGGCATACCCTCGGCGCCGTACTCGCTGAAGCCGAGCGCGCGGTTCGGGTAGCAGAGGTGGAAGAAGTCCATCCAGAGGTCGTTTAAAAAGAGGCCCGGCACGTACCAGCCCAGATACAGGTTCCAGCTGACGAGATCCGTGATATGCGCTACCGGGTTGAAGGGGCCGCACATCGCATAGCAGGCCAGCGTCGTCAGGCGGGTCTTGTCCATCTCATGGCAGAGATCGTTCAGCACATGATGGTTGTCGCGCATGTCGCGGTTGTCCTTCGTCGAGATCGTGATCTCGTTCGAGACGCCCCAGCAGACGATGCAGGCGTGGTTGTAGTTCTGGACGATCAGCTCCTTCATCTGGCTGATCGTGTTTTCACGGCCGTTGGGCATGTGCTCGGAAATGTAGGGGATCTCAGCCCAGACGACCATGCCGGCCTCATCGCAGAGGTCGTAGAAGTACTGGTCATGCTGGTAGTGCGCCAGACGGATCGTGTTCGCGCCCAGCTCCTTGATGAGCTGCATATCCTCGTCGTGCATCTCGCGCGTGATGGCATTGCCCAGACCCTTGCGGTCCTGATGGCGGGAGACGCCGTGCAGCGGATACGGGCGGCCATTGAGGAAGAAGCCCTGCTTGGGGTCAACCGAGAAGCTGCGCACGCCGAAGCGCTGGCGTACCTCGTCCTGTACCTCACCGTTCAGCACCAGACGCACCGCGCAGGTGTAGAGATACGGGTCGCGGACGCCGTCCCACAGGTGCGGGTGCTCCAGTGTGACCGTCGTGTCCCGGCCCTTGCCGGTCAGCACCTCGGCACCGGTGGCGTCGTAAATCGAGAACTCGACCTCTCCGTCGCCCTCCATCCAGGTCTTGACCTCGATGTCAGCGTTTGCGCCGTTGACAGCGGGCGTGATCTGCACGCCCGGGCCGCCGAGGTAACCCAGCGCGATGTGGTTCCGGTTGACGACCAGCAGGCTGACGTCGCGGTAGATGCCGCCGTAGAAGGTGAAGTCCGCCTTCTGGGGGTAGACGCGGTCATTTTTGCTGTTGTCCGCCTCCACGATCAGCTCATTGCTGTCGGCCAGCAGCGCCGTGACATCCGCACGGAAGGTGGAGTAGCCGCCGTCGTGGCGGGCGGCCTCCACCCCATTCAGCGTGACCTTGGCGCTGGCATTCACGCCCTCAAACTGCAGCCAGACCTGTTGGGTATTCTTGTCAAAAGCGGGCGCCGCAAACCGCGTCTTGTAGATGCAGGTGCCGCGCCAGTAGTCGTTGCCGCCGTCCTGGCCGTCGATGTTGTTCCAGGTGTGCGGCAGGTCCACGGCAGCGGTCTTACCGTCAGGGCCGGTGAACTGCCAGTTCTTCATCAGCTTGGTCGTGCTTCGCATTGCGCCCTCCTGTGTTGTTTTTTACTGTATCTGTATTGTACAGAACTGTTAAATTTCTGGCAATAGGTTTGCGAAAAGTGGTATTTCTGGCGGGATATTCGGTTTTTGGGGTACAAAAAAGGCCGCCCGTTCTTTGTACATCTTGCACAAAAAACAGGCGGTATTTTTTCTTTCATCCCCTGGTGAGCGGCATCACGATCTTGACGGCGAACAGCTCTCCGCGGGGCTCTGTCGCCATGGTGCCGCTGTATTTCTGCACGACACGGCGGGCAACCTTCAGCTCATAGCTGTGGCGGCGTCCGTGGTCGGACTGGCTGCCGGACAGCGCCGGGCCGATGACGTTGATGACCGCGAAGCCCTGCCGCCTGCATACAAGCAGGTCGATCATGCGGCGGTCATTCTGCTGCTGGGCTGCAGCGTCGATGGCCTGGTCGAGCAGGTTCGAGAACAGCGCGTACAGGTCACCCGGCTCGATGGCCGCAAGGCAGGTGCCATCGGCCACGCAGTTCAGGCGGATGCGCTGGGCCTCACACAGCAGGCTCTTTTCGGTCAGGACGACGTCCAGCACCTCATTGCCGGTGGCAGCGTTGGCGTCGTACATCCGGGCCGCCTGCTCGGCCTCGTCAAGGCTCCGCGTTGTGGCCTCGTCGGGCTGCAGGCGGCGCAGATCGGCGATTTGAACCTTGAGCTCATGGCACTTGCGGTTGATGATCTGCACGTTCTGCCGTGCGATCTGGTACTGCTTGCGCTGGCGGTCATACAGAAGGTTCAGTGCGTCCATCTCCTTCTGCATGGCCGCTTTTTTGAAAAGCTCGGTCTGTAAATAGAGCAGCGTCACGCAGTAAAACTGGGTCAGCATCGACGGCGCGACTACCGCCGATGGCTGCAGCCCGACGCGCAGACTGGTTTGCAGTGCAAAAAACTGAAAGACGAATATCGCGCCCAGAAGTCCGGCACTGCCCAACTGGCGAGGGCCGATGTGGTAGATGCCGTCCTCCGGCATCGTGCGCGCCATGGTATACCGGACCGTCACACAGCAGGCAATGGTAAAGCCCAGCTGCCCCAGCAGCATCGGCGTGCTGTGCAGCGGCAGATGGCGCATTCCAAGCGCCTGCGCCGTCCAGATCAGAACGCGCCACAGCTCATAGGCCGACTCCGTCGTCAGGACGATCCAAATGCTGCAATATGCGCTGGCCGACCAATCCAGCAGCGTGCAGAGATGGGTTGACACCGCAGCCCAGATGAAATAACCGCCGTAAACCACCAGCAGCATCGTCGGATTGGCGTGGCCGCTGTTGGCCCAGATGATGACCTGCGCAAGCGGCACTGCCGCGATAAAATTCAGGGCGGTGCGCATGGTAAAATTCCTGCGTTTTTTCAGCGGCAGCCAGTAGGCCAGCTCCGCACCGCACAGGCCGACAGCACAAACCACCCATGTCAGAAGTGTATCCACCTACAGCGCACCCCCGACATAGGCCGCCAGCGCGGCCAGAAAAGCCGTGCGCTGGCGGCGGCTGATCTCCAGCCGTTCCTCCCCCACCTGCACCAGATCATCCTGCACGCCCCTGACGTGGCGCAGGTTGACCAGATAGCACTGGTTGCAGCGCGCAAAGTGGTAGGCGGCCAGATCCTTTTCGGCCTTCAGCAGACTGCCGCGCACCGACCAGGTATCCGTGGCCGTGTGATAGTGCAAAAGGCGGTCCCGCGTTTCCAGATAAAGGATGTCGTCGGTATCCAGCAGCTGCACCCCGCCGCTGACCTGCAAGGCCACCTGCCCGCCGCGGCGGCGCTGGATGCGCTGCAAGGCGCGCTCCAGCTTGGTGCTGAACTGGTAGTAGCTGACGGGCTTGAGCACAAAGTCGAGCGCGTCGACCTCATACCCGCGGATGGCATACTGTGCCATGTTGGTGACGAACACGAGCACCACCTCCGGGTCCTGCCTGCGGATGCGCTCCGCCGTCGGCATACCGCCGAGCGTTGGCATCTCAATATCCAGAAAGATGATGTCAAACCCGGGGCGGTACGGCTCCACAAGCTGTGCCCCGTCCGAGAAGGCGGTCACGTCCAGCTGGTGTCCGCTCTCCTGCGCATACTGCGCGATGAACCCGCAGAGCTGCGCCCGCATGGCGTCGTTGTCCTCGACCACGGCGATTTTCGCCATCTGCTGTGCCTCCTTTCCAGCATAAGCCTGCCTATTGCATATATATTTATTATGGCAAAAGACAGCAAAAAAAGCAACACCTTTGCAGGAAAAGGTGCTGCCGTTATGATAAATTTTATACCAGCATGACGAGTGTGCCCGCGACAAGCACGGCCAGACCTGTCAGAGCCTTTCTGCTCAGGCGCTCATGGAACACGATGTAGGAGAACAGCACCGTGACCAGAATGCTCAGTTTATCGATGGGCGCGACGAGGCTGGCCGGGCCGAGCTGCAGCGCTTTGTAATAGCACAGCCAGCTGGCACCCGTCGCCAGGCCCGACAGACAGATGAAGCCAAGCTCATTTGGGGGCACCGCCTTCACCTGGCCCTGCTTGCCCTGCACAAACACCATGATCCACGCCATGATGAGCACCACGCCGGTGCGCAGCGCCGTACCGAGATTGGACTCGACCCCGGTGATGCCGACCTTGCCCAGGATCGAGGTCAGCGCCGCAAAAATGGCCGAACCGAACGCCGCCAACATCCAGCCGTTTTCCTCTTTCTGGACGCCGCCCTTTTTCTCGATCATCAGGAACGTGCCGGCGGCGATCAGCACAACACCGATGCCCCTGGTCAAGGTCACACTCTCGCCCAGCAGCAGTGCAGCCAGCAAGATCGTCATGACCGTGCTGCTCTTGTCGATGGGCACGACCTTATCGATTGGCCCGCGCTGCAAGGCATAAAAATAGCACAGCCAGCTGGCACCCGTAGCCAGACCCGACAGCCCCAGGAATACCAGACTTCTTGCCGGGATGCTGGCAATCGTCCCCTGCGAGCCGACCACAAACACCATGATCCACGCAAAAATCAGCACAATGATCGTGCGGATGGCCGTGGCCACGGTGGAATCCGTTTTGCGAATGCCGCATTTTGCCAGAATGGATGTCAGGCCCGCGAACAGCGCAGAGCCGACTGCGTACAATAACCACATACAAATCGCCTCATTCAGCACTATTGTACGCGCTTTGCCAGTCTTGTGCAACCTGCTTTTGTACAAATCACGTTTTTACGCAAAAGCCGCACCCCGCGCAGAGACCGGGGTGCGGCTTCGTACTTATTCGCTCAATTCATGTGCCAGCACCGGCAGAAAAATCGTGGCGACCAGCACAGCCAGTGCGGCCACGACCAGCAGCGCGTAGATCGTGCTGCGCAGCGTGCGGTTGTATTTCTTTTTGTATTGCAGACACTCGCGCTCCTTGGCGACAGCCTCGGCGGAAGGGATCTGCACCGTGCGCGGCGTCGGGACCTGTCTGGGCATATAGGCTCCTTATTCCTGATCTTCGCGGGGACGGCGCTTTTGCAGCAGGGCTGCCAGCTCGGGGCTGACCTGCACGGCCCTGCGCACCTGCTGCGGTGTGCAGCAGGTGTTCATCAGTCGTCAGCGGTCCGGCTCACAGTCGAGGATCGACGGGATGTCCGCCCAGCGGTCTGCCTCGGCGGTGTAACGCTCATGCAGCCAGGCGACGGCCTTATCCAAGCCCGCCTGGTCGCCGTCAAACAGCTGCGTCTCGATCTTTTCCTCGGCGGTATGCTCGATGCTCCACGGGCCGGGCCAGACCTCGGCGCAGAGGGCCTCGCGCTTTTTCTTGCCGCTCCCGTCGCTCGGGTCGGGCACCTTGATGGGGGTGATGACATAGCGCATACCGCCCTCTGCCCCGGAATACGGGTTGCCGTTGTGGAACCAGTGATAGATCGGGAATGCGTCAAGCATGGTCGGCACCTCTTTTTGCACAAATAAAAATACCCCGAAGCGAAACGCCTCGGGGTATTTTGGAGCGGGATACGAGTCTCGAACTCGCCACCTACTGCTTGGGAAGCAGTCA
>ERZ791734.2713-NODE-2713-length-10605-cov-3.894218_pt1 | contig 10605 bp, 8 predicted proteins | sample MGYA00509953_ERZ791734 | MGnify/ENA primary metagenome ERZ791734 (study PRJEB30046, sample SAMN00792038) | human gut metagenome | study: EMG produced TPA metagenomics assembly of the A metagenome-wide association study of gut microbiota in type 2...
GCTTTGGGGCGAGTTTACTCGCTCATCGCTAATTTTTTCGCGAAAATTCCAATCTTTTGAAAATTTCAATTTCAGTTTTAATTTTTCAAGCACAACTGCTATACTTATTTATATAATTTCTAATTTTAGTGGAGAAGAATATGGGCGCATCTTATGATAAACTGTGGCATCTTTTAATCGATCGCCACATGAGCAAGACACAACTAATAAAGGAAGCTCACATCAGTACCAATGCAATGGCTCATCTTGGAAAAAATGAAGATGTACGAGTTGAAGTGCTAGTAAAGATATGCAACGCTTTAAGTTGCGAAGTCGACGACATAATAGTGTTTTCCTCACACGGCTTCTCCCCGTTCCCGTTTTGCGGCGGTCGTCAGATACCGGCGGTACTGGATGCTGAAGCCATGCACCTTATAACCTGTACAGCACTCTGCACAGTCTGTCCAACAATTGCGCTTTGATCATAACCAGAGGCCTTCAGGATATTCCTACATAAAAATCACATCGTATAGTTTGTTTGCAAATACCTTGTGCATTTCGGCATTCGGATGGTTCAAACCGTTTGCCAGCAAAGCAGTTGTATCTACTCCCTGTGATTCGAGGAGCTGCCATTCGGCATATGCATCTGCAATCGGAATATCCAGTTGGTTGGCAATCTCTCTGATTTTGGCAACATAGGCATCCATGTGCCCAGCCTTTTGCAGGTTTTCAAAATATCTGTGAATATACCACCAAAATCCCCAGAAACCTTTTACACGATGCTTACACAGCATTCCGGGTGTCATGAGTACTGTTTCAATATTGCTTTCACGCAACCGAATCAGAATTTGCTCCATATTCTTTTCGTATTCTTGTAACGCCGAGTCTCCCTTGTAGGCGTTGGTTACATCGTTAGTACCAAACATAACACAGCAAAAGTCCGGTTGCTTTTCCAGAACATCTTGCTGTATTCTGGCAAGACCGTCTTTGGAAAAATTACCACCCACTCCGGCATTGACAATTGAAACCTCCTGCCCTATCTCTTCCCTAATTCGGTTTCTTAGTATGTTCCAGAACACCCATTCTTCGTGGCGAACAGATTCCTTATGCCCATTAGCAAATTCAAACTGACCATCCGTTATACTGTCACCAAAAAAGCAAAGCACTGGACACTCGCCATTTTTGATTTTTTGTGCAATTTTAAGCATGTTCACTCTCCTTGTATTATAGGAAGCTTTGGTTACTCCCGCACTTCTAGTTCAATAAATTGATCTTCCAGATTAGGAGCGCTTCTTTCAGCAGGCGAACCCGGCGCTCCTCAGCATCTTCGAAGGAACAGGCACCCAAGATGCCGTTACCCATCGCAAAAGAAGGCGCCGCAGCCTGACTCCAGATTGCTGTCCAATTCATGTTACCTGTTCTGCGATGGTCAAAGATATACCACTGACCCTTTACGCACACCATGCCCCCGTGGCTGTTGCCCATGGGGTAAGCGGCGTTCATCAGCTTCCGGCCATTCAGGCCGATATCACTGGAAGAATGGATCGGACCTTTGTGACTGAATCCCTTGTCCGGAAAAAGGCTCATGGCATAGTTCAGACCGGTTATGTCAGTAGCTGGGTAGACGAGGTAATACCACTTTCCGATATGGCGGATGGAAGGTTCTTCCCAATAGTTCGGCCTCTTCGGATTGAAGTCAGCCGGCAAAATAATAGTCGTCTCCCCAATGATCGTCAACATATCGGAGCTTAAGAGCATGAGTGAATGAAAGTGTTGTTGTTCCGAAACACTCTTTGAGGCCAATGTACGCAGAACCTTTTTATTCTTTTTTCATATATTTCCTCCTTTATTTCTGTAGGATTTGTGCTAAATATATAATAAACAATTCGGAAGTTCTGGACAATGTCAAAAGGTTACCCTGTTTATATAAAGTGTATCAAAATATGCATTTCTGCGTTTTTACAATGGGATAGCAAGAAAATGTTACATATATTGCTGATATTCGGATAAAAGTTACCACGAATCATGCTGTAGGAAAAACACAAGTGACCTTTTTTGTTTATATGTTGCAGTCTTATGATACTGTTGTGCAACATGCATTTGCCATATTAACAAACGCCGTCTTCATTCGGGAGAATTCCGAATGAAGGCGGCGTTGTTTCTGATATGTTATTTTACCCCTTCTCAAACTCCTTCGCCACATCCTGCAGCAGCTGTCTGATGGGCAGGTGCTGGGGGCAGACACGCTCGCACTGGCCGCAGCGGATGCAGTCCGAGGCGCGGGAGCCGGGCCCGGTGTGGACATCCTCATAGTAGTAGTCCGCGTTCCAGTCGTGGTGGGTGTGCTTCGTGTTCATGATGGCAAACAGGTCGGGGATGGAGATATGCTTCGGGCAGCCTTCGGTGCAGTAGCGGCAGGACGTGCAGGGGATCAGGTCCTTTTTATGGAAGATCTCCTGCACCCGGTTCACGGCGGCCAGCTCGGCATCGTTCAGCGGCGTAAAGTCCTTCATGTAGCTCAGGTTGTCCCGCATCTGCTCCATGCTGCTCATGCCGGACAGCACCATCAGCATACCGGGGAAGCCCGCGGCAAACCGGATGGCATAGCTGGCGGGGCTGCCGCCGTGCAGGGCATCCAGCACGGCTTTTGCGTCGTCGGGCAGGTTGACAAGGCTGCCGCCCTTGACCGGCTCCATGACCAGCACGGGCTTGCCATGCCTGCGGCAGACCTCATAGCACTTGCGGCTCTGGACGGCCACGTCGTCATAGTCCAGATAATTGAACTGGATCTGCACGACCTCGATGGCCGGATAGTCGGTCAGAATCTGCTCCAGCACGGCGGCGCGGTCATGGAACGAGATGCCCACATGGCGGACCTTGCCCTCGGCCTTGAGGGCGAAGGCCGTCTCATAGGCACGGCAGTCCCTGAAGTGCTGGTAGTTTGTCGTGCTTTGGGAGTGCATTAAATAAAAGTCAAAGTAGTCCACGCCGCAGGCTGCAAGCTGGCTCTCAAAGAACGGGCGGATGTCCTCTTCCTTTTTAAAATAGGACCCGCTCAGCTTGTCGGTCAGGACATAGTCCTCCCGCGGGTAACGGCTGGTCAGGCACTCCTTCAGGGCCAGCTCGCTCTTGCCCTGAAGGTAGCCGTGGGCCGTGTCAAAATAATTGAAGCCCTGCTCCAAAAAGCAGTCCACCATCTGTTTCGTCTGCTCCATATCGACGTCCTCGCCGATCATGGGCAGGCGCATACAGCCGAAGCCGAAATTCTTCCTGATCTTTTCCATTTGTAAATGCTCCTTTCGCAAGGTTTACCTTTCACGGATCTCTCCGGGGGAGGTTTTTCTCTTGGCCCCCTCTGCGAGGGGGCTCCGCCCGCAGGCGGTGGGGGAGAGAACCTTGCGGCAATCCGAAGCATTTCGGGCTATTGCAAGGTTCTCTCCCTCCGCCCCTTCGGGGCACCTCCCTCGCAGAGGGAGGCATGAATCTTTACGCCAGCTCAAACATCCCGTGATACAGCTGGTAATACTCGCCCTTTTTGGCCAGCAGCTCGTCGTGGGTGCCGCGCTCGATGATATGGCCGTGCTCCAGCACGATGATGGCGTCCGCGTTGCGCACCGTGGAAAGCCGGTGCGCGATGACAAACACCGTGCGGCCCTCCATCAGGCCGTCCATGCCCTTCTGGATCAACGCCTCGGTGCGGGTGTCGATGCTCGACGTGGCCTCGTCCAGAATCAGCACCGGCGGGTCGGCGACGGCGGCGCGGGCGATGGCCAGCAGCTGGCGCTGTCCCTGGCTCAGGTTTGCGCCGTTGCTCGTCACCATCGTGTTGTAGCCCTGCGGCAGACGGCGGATGAAGGAGTCGGCGTTCGCAATTTTGGCCGCCTTTTCAATTTCCGCCTGCGTCGCGTCCAGCTTGCCGAAGCGGATGTTGTCCGCCACCGTGCCGGTGAACAGGTGGGTGTCCTGCAAGACAACGCCCAGCGAGCGGCGCAGGTCGTTTTTCTTGATGAGCCGTACATCCATGCCGTCGTAGGTGATGGACCCGCCCGACACCTCATAAAAGCGGTTGATGAGGTTGGTAATCGTGGTCTTGCCCGCGCCCGTGGAGCCGACAAAGGCAATTTTTTGCCCCGGCTTGGCGTAGAGCGAGAGGTTCTGCAGAATCATCCGGTCCGGCGTATAGCCAAAGCTGACGTCGTGGAACCGCACGTCGCCGTGCAGCGGCTCGAGCGGGACGTCGGGGCGGCGGCGGTCACACCAGGCCCAGCGGCCCGTGCTCCCGGCGCACTCGGTCAGCGTACCGTCGCTGTTTTCCCGCACGCTGACCAGCTCCACCGTGCCCTCGTCGATCTCCGGCTTTTCCTCCATGACCGTGAAGATACGCTCCGCGCCCGCCAGCGCCGCCAGCAGGAAGTTGCCCTGCTGGGTCAGCTGGTTGATGGGCAGCGTCGTCTGGCGCACAAAGACCAGATAGCTGGCCAGGCTGCCGAGGTCGGACCAGCCCCACATGACCATGAGGCCGCCGACCACCGCAATGACCGCGTAGTTCAGGTAGCCGATGCTGACGACGGCGGGAATCATCGTGGCGGCGTAGCTCTGCGCGCCGGTGCCTGCCTCGCGCAGCTTCTCATTGCGGGCGGCAAAGGCGGCCATGTCGGCCTGCTGGTGGTTGAACACCTTGACGACCTTCTGCCCGGCGATCATCTCCTCCATGTAGGCGTCCAGCTCACCGAGGCTGGCCTGCTGGCGCGCATAAAAGGCGCGGCTGCGCTGTGTCGAGTAGTTGATATACCAGAACATGGCAATATAGCCAACGACCACCAGCAGCGAGAGCCGCCAGTTGAGGACGAACAGCAAAAGCAGCGTGCCTGCGACCTGAATAAAGGTCTGGATGACCACCGCAAAGCTGTTGTTCAGCGCGTCCGAGATCGTGTCCACGTCGTTCGTGAACAGGCTCATCAGATCGCCCTTGCGGTTCGTGTCAAAGTAGTGCAGCGGCAGCGTCTGCAGATGTGCGAACAGGTCGCGGCGGATGTCCTGCAAAATCTTCTGCGCGGCACGGACCATGAGCTGGGTGTAGCCCAAGGTAGACAGTGCGCCGACGATGTAGATGCCCGCGGTCAGCGCCACGACGCCGGCCAGATAGGCGGCGCTGCCGTTTTCCAGCACGCCGTTGACGATGGGGCGGATCATGTAGGTGCCCAGCAGCGCGGCCAGCGCACTGACCGCCGCCAGCAGGCCGACGACGCCGAGCATGATTTTGTGGCGGCCCAGATAGTCCATGAAGCGGCGCAGCGTGTGCCGCAGGTCCTGCGGGCGCTTACCGCCGAATGGCTTCGCCATCTGCGTCGCCCCCTTTCATCTGGGAATGGTAAATTTCCTGATAGATCGTATCTTTTGCCAGCAGCTCGTCATGCGTGCCCACGGCATGCAGCCGCCCGTCGTCCAGAATGACGATGAGGTCGGCGCTCTGCACCGATGTGATGCGCTGGGCAATGATGAACTTGGTCACGCTGCCCAGTCCGGCCAGCGCATGGCGGATGCCCGACTCCGTCGCCGTGTCCACGGCGCTGGTGGAGTCGTCAAAAATCAGCACCTTCGGGTGCTTGAGCAGCGTCCGTGCGATGCAGAGGCGCTGCTTCTGCCCGCCCGAGACGTTGCACCCGCCCTGGCCCAGGTCGGTGTCAAGGCCGTCGGGCATCCGGGACAAAAATTCGTCCGCACGGGCGGCGCGGCAGGCGGCCCAGAGGTCGTCGTCCGTCGCGTCGGGATCGCCCCATTTCAGGTTGTCGCGGATCGTGCCGGAGAACAGCAGGTTCTTTTGCAGCACGATGCCGACGGCGTCCCGCAGGGCGTTCACGTCGTAGCCGCGGACGTCGCGCCCGCCGACCCGGACCGTGCCCTCGGTGGCGTCGTACAGGCGCGGAATCAGCTGGACGAGCGTCGTTTTGGCCGCGCCCGTGCCGCCGATGATGCCCACCGTCGCACCTGCCGGGATGTGGAGCGTGATGTCGGAGAGGGCATTTTTCTCCGCTTTGGCGTTGTATTTGAAGCTGACGTGGTCAAAGTCGATTTGGCCGTCGGGGATGGTGTCCACCGGTGCGGCGGCATTCGCAAGGTCGGGCGTCTCGGTCAGGACCTCACGGATGCGGCGGGCGCTGGCCAGCGAGCGGGACATCTGCAGAAAGACGCCGGAGAACATCATGACCGAGTTGAGCACCTGCAAAACATAGCTCAAAAACGCCGTCAGCTGGCCGACGGACATCGTGCCGACGAGGATATAATTGCCGCCGAACCAAAGGATGCAGACGATGGCCGTATACATGACGGTCTGGAACGCAGGCAGGTTGAGGACGGCATAGCGGAAGGTTTCCGTCGAAGCATCGCTCAATTCCGTGTTGACGGTGTCAAACTGGGTGTTCTCGTAGTCGCCGCGGACGAACGCCTTGATGGCGCGGATGGCAGTCAGGGACTCTTGGATGCGGCCATTCAGGTGATCCACGGCGCTCTGCTGGCGGCCATAGAGCGGGCCGACCTTTGTGACGATCCAGGCGAGGACGGCGGCCAGGATCGGCGTTGTGACGAGGAATACAATCGTCAGCCGCGGGCTGAGCACGCAGGCCATCGCCAGCCCCATGCAGAGCATGACCGGGCTGCGCACCAGCGGACGCAGACCGGCGTTGACGGCGTTGAGCATGACCGTGACGTCGGTGGTCATGCGGGTGACGAGGGACGCATCGGAGAAGCGGTCAAGGTTGGCGAAGTCGAATTTCTGCACGGCGGCATACTCCGCCATGCGCAGCTCCGCCGCGAACCCGTTTGCGAACCGCGCCGCGTACCGCGCATACAGCAGCCCCGTGATAAGCGCAAGCACCGCGCACAAAATCATCAGCCAGCCCTGCCGGAAGATGACGGCCATATTATGGGCGGGCACGCCGTCATCCACGAGGGTGGACATCAGGACGGGGATGACCATTTCAAAGATACATTCAATAAAGATCAGCCCCACCGCCGCGAACAGATCGCGCCGGTACGGGCGGGCATAACGGAAGATTTTGCGCAGATCCTGCATGGGTGGCTCCTTGAGGTGGGGGGTAGGATGGTTGTTGAGGAAGGGCGGCGGTGAATGTTGTAGGGGGCGGCGTCCCCGACGCCCCGCGGAATGAGCGGCGGCGCGAACAACCCGGGAGGGATGAATCTCTCCCCTACAGGCGGAACGTTGACGGGATTTGACGTGAAGTTACGGAGGGGTCAAGACCCCTCCCTACGGAGCAATAGATACATGGGCGGTAATGGCAAGGCTGCGGGCCGGGCATGCCCGGCCCCTACGGGGTGCCACAAATGGGTTGCGAACGAGAGGGGCAAGGGAGGGCGGCAGCCCGCCCCTTTGCAGTGGGCGGGTGGTTGCCCGTTGATGGGTTGCCGCGGTAGGTTGCGGGCGGCATATATGCCGCCCCTACAAAGCAGCCGTTAAAAACATCGGGGGTTCGGGGGCGCTTGGCGGCGCACAACGAGCGCCGCCAGTTTGCTTCGCAAACACGCTCGTGCGGTTGTTTGCCCCGCAGGGGCAAACATTGCTCGCTCCCCAGTTTCGCTGCGCTCAACTGTGGCCCCGCGCTCGCAACCCCGCAACACCCGAATTTAAGGTGGAGGAAGGGGCGGGGGCGTTAAGAACGAAAAGTAATACTGCTTTCGTTTAGCCCCCGCCCCTTCCGACTTCCGCTTTGGGGTTCTTAGGGGCGTGCAGCCCCTAAGGCGCGGGTCCGCTGCGTCGAAACAGCGGCAGTTTTCTTTGGTTCTTTCTTTTGCTGTCAAAAGAAAGAACAACCTCCCGGGGGGCTGCCGTTACCCCTTCAGTCGTTTCTCCGGCAGCTGACTCACCACAATCGCGCCGAACATCAGCGCGCAGCCGCACAGCTCGGTGGCAGAGAGCGTCTCGCCCAGGATCAACCAACCGGCCAGGGCGCTGAACACACTCTCGAGACACATCGCCAGACTGGCAATCGTCGGGTCCAGCTCCTTCTGGCCGACGATCTGCAGCGTGTAGGCCACGCCGCTGGACATGATGCCGCAATAGGCAATCGAGACCGCCGCGGCGCGGAACTGGTCGGGCGACGGGGCCTCAAAGACAAACGCGAAGATCGTGGACAAAACCGAGACCACAAAGAACTGCACAAAGCTCAACTGGATGCCGTCGAGCTGCGGGCTGAAATGGTTGACCAGCATGATCTGCGCCGTGAACAGGATCGCACAGACCAAAAGCTGCCACTCGCCGCCGGTCAGGCTCAGCGTGTCGCGCCCGGCCAGACAGAGCAGATACAGCCCCACCACGCTGGCCGCGACACAGCACCACAGCTTGACGCCGGGGCGGCTGCCCAGGAAAACCCCCGCCACCGGCACCAGCACAACGTAGAGCGCCGTCATAAAGCCCGCCTTGGCCGTGCTGGTCGTGCCAATGCCCATCTGCTGCGCGGCGGACGCCGCAAACAGCGCCACACCGCAGAAAATACCGCCGCGCAGCAGCACTTTTTTGTTCTGCCAGAAGCCCGGCTCCGCGGCGGGGTTCGTTTTGCCCACCTTGCGCAGCACGGCCATCAGGCCCAGCAGAAACGCACAGGCCAGCCAGCTGCGGCTGGCCAGAAACGTGTACGGGCCCATATAATCGCTGCCGACGCTCTGTGCGACAAAGGCCGTGCCCCAGATGAATGCGCAGGCCATAAGCATCAGCGTGTTGCGCAGCTGTTTTTTATCCATGTTCCAATTCCCCTCTGTGTTGTGCGGTCCCTGCAATACAAACCAAAAAGCCGCCCTGCCGCAAGCGGCACGGGCGGCATTGCTGCCGTTATCAGCCGGTCGTCGTATCGTCGCCGTAGGTGTTCAGCTCGGTGCTGCCCAGACCCTCGACCTTCAGGCCGCCGGTGACATAATACTTGTTGCCGTTGTCATAGCTGATCGTGATTTTGTACTGCTTGCCCGCGGTCAGGCCGGTCACGTTGTACTGGTAATTGGCACCGTCGGCGCAGTAGTAGATCGTCGAGTCCGGCACGTAGCTGGTCATCGTCTTGTCGTCAGACAGCTCCCAGAACGCGATCTTGAAGTACATATATTTCTCGTTGCTGGCCTCGGTGGTGGCGTAGCCGGTCACGGTCATGCTGTCACCGCCCGCCACGAAATACTCGGTGGAGCGGTTGGCAATGCCGTTAAAAGAGATATACAGCGTGTTCTCTACCGGGTAGGTCACAACGCGGGCCGCGGTGGTGTCCATCTCGGCAGGGAACTCCACGCTGCCGCCGGCGGGCGCTTTTGTGGTGGTGTCGGTGTCATCCTCGTCGGATTCCTCGACCAGGCCCAGCTTGTGGACCAGATGCACGACCATATCCTGGGCGACCTGCTTCGGGGAGCAGGCCGTCAGGCTGACTGCCAGCAGCACGGCCATTGCCAGTGCCGCGAGCTTGCGGGTAAGTTTCATATCGCAGACCTCCGTGGGTGTCATTGCAAAAATACACAGCCTATTATACCGCAATTTTCCGCCATGTACAAGCGTTCCGCGCGTTTTTACACATTTGTTTTCGGCTGCCATTCCTTGACAAAATCGATGAGCAGCGACGACACCGTGACCGTAACGAGGGAAAACGCGATGCGCCGGAACGGGATGTAGGACAGCGACGCGAACAGGACGGTCAGATCGGTGAACAGGTAGGCGCGGGAGAGCCGCCACCCGGTCAGCTTATGGATGACAAGGGCGAGGGCGTCGTCGCCGCCGCTGGACCCGCCCTGCCGCACGATGAGCCCCACGCCGACGCCGACGAACACGCCGCCCAGCAGCGCCGCCGCCAGCGGCCAGGGCGTCAGGTCGGGCAGCATGGGGGGCAGGCATTCCCAGATCCTATAGAACCCGGCCAGGCTCACGCTGGCCACCCCTGCCGAGAGCAAAAAGTCCCACCCGAGGAATTTGAACGCCAGCGCGTAGCTGGCCGCGTCGAGCAGGGGCGACGCCACCGACGCGGGCACGCCGAGCCAATGGTTGATGAGCAGCACCAGGCCGATGATGCCGCCCTCGGTGATGGCGGTGCGCTGGTGGATATTATGGATGCCGAACGACAGGATGGCCGTGCCCAGCAGGATCATAGCGATCCGTTTGGCGGTAAACCGGCCCAGCGCATGGCGGATTTTTTGTTGGAGCGTTTGTTTTGGCATAGTATACCTCCTGACAGTGATATACCCAGTATACCACATGGCGTCAAGTGGCCGGAAACAGCCCCCGTAGGGGCCGGGCATGCCCGGCCCGCGGCCTTGCCATTGCTGCCCCTTTATCTTTTGCATCGTAGGGAGGGGTCTTGACCCCCCGGGGCGTCGGGGACGCCGCCCCCTACAATGTTCCGCAAGGCTTCTCCTTGTCGCAAAAGGGCACGGCGGCCTGGGGGCAGGCCGCCCTACATCCCACTTTTCCACAGTCCATAGGGCGGGGTGCCCTCACCCCGCCGCAGCTTCGCCGCTGCCGCCCGTTTTCGGGTTATTCCGCACAAAAAGCAGGGGTTCGCGCGCTCGCGCTCCCCTGCCGTTCCTCTTACTGCAATGCTCTTATTTCCCCGCCAGCAGCACCGCCAGCACGGCCTTTTCCACGTA
>ERZ791734.2716-NODE-2716-length-10585-cov-22.267142_pt1 | contig 10585 bp, 13 predicted proteins | sample MGYA00509953_ERZ791734 | MGnify/ENA primary metagenome ERZ791734 (study PRJEB30046, sample SAMN00792038) | human gut metagenome | study: EMG produced TPA metagenomics assembly of the A metagenome-wide association study of gut microbiota in type 2...
GACAGCGATTGCAAAAGTCCCGACAGCGATTGCAAAAGTCCCGACAGCGATTGCATTTTTTCGGGACAAAAATATGCATGGTCTATCGCGGATGCTTCATGTATCGCAGATATCACAGATATTTTGGATATTTGAAGAATAGCCGCGCCCACGAAGGACACGGCATAGCCTTCATTCTGTGGCTTTTTTCTTCTTTCGCTTTGGCTTTTCATTGACGACGATCACAGGATCAGCGGCTTCTTTCTGCGGTTTCCAGGTGATTGTAATCTTCGTATCTTTCAGCGTCTGCATGGTCGGGATCGCCCAGCTGATTTTCAGATCATCGAAGAATGTATATGCGTCGGTGTACTCGCGGAAAAGGTTCTTCTTTTCCTTGCCGTCTGTGCCGGTGTCAATTACGCCGGTGAAGGCACGACGCAGCACGACGTTTTTATCGCCGATTCTGATTTTGCTGTCAATCCTTGCTTGAACGTCGGGAAGGTTGTCGATGATCGTCGCGCAGGATACGGAATGCTTGACGCGCTTGCTGCCTTTCTCGCCTTCCTGCCCGAAGTCGCCTTGCTGCTGCATGGTACGAATCAGATATTCAAGAATCGACTTTGCTGATTCATTCTTGCATAGCTGGATATTTCCGTGAATCAAGTCGCTGTGACCGAAATTAGGATTATACTTCTGTCGTCCACGTGCATTCTTTTCGCGGTTCGCTGCTACGCCTTGCGCGACGTGTGCAAGGAATGGCGACGATAATTCATAACTATCGGTATCCTTGTCATAGCCACGAAACGTAAACATAGCATAGTATGATCCATTCGGCATTACGCCGATTGCCTTGCTGCATTCTTCATATCGCTGCTTTATGTCTATGTGATCGACAAATTGCCCAGCTTCTTCAATCAAGTCAATTCGCTTTGCGGCTTGCTGATCGCCTTCTTTGCTGCCCTTGAAACTCCTGGTTCGGTTGGATGTTCTGATTCCCAGGTGTTTGCATAGTGCTGCGCGTGATACGCGATAGATGCAGCCGTTATTGATGATGTCGGGATTCTCACGATACAAGTCTGCAAGGATCTTGTAATTAGTGTTCAAAAACCAACGGTCGCCGGTGAACGGTGTAAATGCGCCTTTCTTCATTTCGAAGATTCGCACGCCTGCGTCTGTGGCTTTTCCGTCTGCGTCAAACAGATCTTCGACGTTTTCAACGCCTTCAATAGCAGCAGGAAGATTTCCGACGACGTGTGCGCCTGCGTCTTGATGATATGGCGACAGCGCGTTCATGTATTCCTTGTCCGTGATGATGTACGTATTTGATCCAATGTCGGTCACGATTCCTTCAGATGCAGCCTTGTCTTTCTGCGAAGGATTGTGATAGATCGCGTTGACTGCTTTGTAACAGTCGTCCAGCGTTAAATTGATGCGGATATATCTGTCCCCTGTGGTCATGTTTGTAATCACGTAAACAGAATACTGCAATGCTGCTTTGAATGCGTCGAAGTGACTGTGAAACGTATCTTCACGCATGGACGCGATACGCCTTTCAAGTGCCGTCGGCTTCGCTGTATGCGGAAGTGTGATCACACTTTTTTGAATTTGATAATAGCTGCTGTTTTCCCCGAATTCGCTTTTCATTTCTTCAAGCGTTTTCATGGTATCGTCATAAGCCTTTACGCTGACGAATGCAGTTTTGGATATGAAGTTGAAGATCATTGCTTCGCTGATCGCGTCTGCATCCTTGCGCAGCGACGCAGGCAGTTGGGAATACAGCAGCTTTAATTCACGTTCGTCACGCGGATCAATCAGCTGAATGGGCGCACGGTCGCGCACTCTCTGCATTCCGTCATAATGTGCAAGGATTTCTTCTTCTGTCCATACTTTCAAGGCAGCTGATCCTCCTTCCAGGTATCTTCTTGATAGTGCTTCGTCAACCATTCGCCGACGATATCATTCATCAGATCGGTGATTGTTTCGCGGCGCAACCATGCTTGATATGCGATCTGCTTTTTCCAGGCAAGCGGCATTTTCAGATTGAAGTTATACGTCTGCTTCGTATCGGTCGCGCCTGGGACTTCTTGCGGATCTGTGATGTGATGCAGATCGTCGGTGGGTGTGCTGGGACTGCTGAAAAGTCCGTCAATCCCGGTAGTGAAGTCTTGCTGCTTCTTGTTTGCCATAGTGATATAACCCCTTTCTATCATTCGCCTTCCTGGGCGATGTATTCGTCGATGAATGCAGCATAGTCGGCTGCTACGGCTGTTTTGCTGTGGCTCTTGAAGATACTTTCGTGCATTGCCTGGGCTTCACGGATTGCCACAGCTTCACGGATCGGCTGCGCGTACAAATGCACGTTCTGCTGTTTGGCGATGCTGCTGATCATGTCTGCGAATTGCCTTGTCAGCACGGCACGTCCTGCCTTGCGACAGATCAGCATACCGGCGACACGCAGCTGCGGATTACTGAAGCGGCGCACTTTGCCGATTGTGTCGAATAGCTGCCCCACGCCTTCAAGGCTGTAAATGTCCGCGCCCACAGGAATGATCACGTCCGTCGCTGCTGTCAGCGCGTTTAGCGTGATGATGCCTATAGCCGGTGGGCAGTCGATCACGATATGATCATAGCCGTCGATCTTCTGAAGGGCTTCACGCAGAAGGTATTCACGTCCCAGGTCGGTGAATTCTCTGTCTGCGCCGATTAGATTCGCGCTGCTGCTGATCACGTCGCCCTGGTCGACACGCTGGATCACGTCCGTCGCGCCCTTCAGCATATCATACACGCCTGGTCGATTCTTCGCCGCTTGCATCGTGCCGGTGATGCTGCCTTGCGGATCAGCGTCGATCACAAGCACGCTATGCCCACGCAGCTGCAAGCCGGTCGCAAGTGCGTGTGCTGTGGTTGTCTTGCCCACGCCGCCTTTTTGATTGATGATCGCCGTAATTCTTGCCACGTTTCCACGTCCCTTCGTCTATATTAAATTATGTATGCAATCTATCATAGACACGACAGATATACCCGATACTTTGTATATCTGCCGTGCCTGGGATATTATGCGCCGATGCTGTCCAGGAAGGCAGCGACTTCGTCGGGCTTCAGCCCATAGTGCTGCTTGCTGTCGATCCATGCGCACAGCCGGTGCTTTGCAGCGCGTCGATCACACGCATGAAGTTTTCCTTTTCAGCGTCGGTCGACTGATCGTAATAGTCGCAGATCCTCTTGATATCGTTTTCCATGTTCTTTCGTCCTTTCCTTGTGTGAAGATCGGACGTGTGGTATAATAACCACAGTCCCTTGTGGATCGTCGCAGCTGTTCACTTTCGCCGGTGCTGCGGCGGCTTTTTTGTATGCAATGCGCGGTATCGGTCGCGCCGGTTGCCGTTATTCGACAGGATTCTGATTCACCCAGGCGATCAGATCTTCTTTACTGATTCGCCACAGCTTGCCGCCGCCTGGACGCGTCGCGTGAAGATCGCCGCGCTTGATATGGCGACGGATCGTATTGTGATGCATTCCCAACGCTTCAGCAGCTTCGTCGATGCTGTAGAAGGGCTTTTCAAGATTCATGATGATCTGTCGTGCGTTCTGCGGTCTGCCGCCTGGGTGCTTCATTGTTTCGGTCATTTTGCTGCCCCTTTCAAAGTCTGTACAAACTGAAGGACTGCTGCTGCCTGGGCTGCGTTCATGGACGCGATCAGCTGCTGCGCCTTCTGCTGGTCGGTGATGCCTTCGCTGAAGATGTGATCGTAAATCATCTGTTCGCTGTGGCTGTTCTGCTTGTCGATGTTGTGGGCATAGATTTCGGTTGTAGCAGGATCAGCGTGCCGTGCATGGGTTTGTGCTTCTTGAATGGTCGCGCCTGCCTTCAGCAGCATAGTAACGGATGTGTGACGCAGGCTGTGCGCCGTGATCCTGTCGCTGTCGTATCCTGCGCCCTTCAGAACGTCCTTGATCAGACGGCTGAAGCCTGGTTCGGTGATGCGCTGATCTTTTGCGCGGTTGCTGGTAGAAGTGAAAAGCGGATCGCCCTTCTTCACGTTCTCGCGGCACAGAAGGTATTCACGCAGCGCGTCCGCGACGGCAGGCACGATCTTCTTGTAATCGTCCTTTTCGTCGTGTCCTTTGCCCTGGATAAAAAGCACCATTTCCCCAGCGACAGTCTTGATATCGCCGACGTTCGCGGTCTGCATTTCGCAGATACGCAAGCCTGCCGTGATCGCAAGCATCATGATCGCATAATTGCGCTTTCCTTGCGTCGTCCTGCGGTCGATGCTCTGAAGGACTGCTTTCACGTCGCCTTCCTGCAATGGGTCTTTGTGGCTGTTGTCGCGCTTGATCTTCGCGCCCTTGATATTATCGCCGACGTTCGGATAAAGCCCTTCAGACGCAGTCCATTTGAAGAAATGCTTCACAGCACGCAGATACTGCGCACGCGTTCCAGCTGACAACGTGCCGCCGGTGCGGTCGCTGATTTCATGATCAAGATCATTCGCATAACGCACGATATCTTCACGCTGTGGCTGTGTGATGCCGTTGTCGTGCATCCATGCGACGAAGTGACGCAGGCATACTTCATAGCCCTTCATGGTCGTATCTTTCACCCTGGTATAAGCAGTAAAGCGTGCAAACAGATCTGAAGCGAACGTCGTGCCGGTGATCGCGTTCCCATTCATAATGATCAAGTCCTTCATGCCTGCATCCCCCTTTCATCGTCTATTATACAGTTATGGTTAACAAAAGTCAAGAACAAATTCAAAGACAATATGCGATATGTGATGCATTGATGATAGCAGGGATACGACAGATAATACCCAGTACGAAGTGTCGCAAACAACACTTCTGCTGGGCTGCTGCGCAGGCTGTGACGGCTTCTGCTGCGTCGGTCGACAATCCTTCGTCCTTCGCTGCGGCGCGTCCTGGGCGCGTTTCTGTGCGTCTATGAAGACATAGAAAAAGGGCTGCGCGATCACAGCCCAGGATTATTATTGATCAGCTTCAGAACGTCGTCAAGCGGCACGATAGCAAGCCATTTTTCGCGGTTCTTACGATATAGGACGATCGGCAGCGCGTGTCCGTTTGCGTCCCTGGTTGCCTGGTGCATAGCGTCGTAAATGCTGAAGCGTTCCTTGCGTTTGACTTCGACGTGCAAAGGAATGTCACAGATCGACGCGCTGATATCGGGATTGTCGATGCCGCCGACGAAGGTTTGATCGTTTCTGTGTGCATCGATGCCTGCGTCGATCAGCTTTTGCAGCACTTCCCTTTCGCCGGTGTTTCCCTTGCGTTTACTGTTCATTCGTCGTCCCCATAGATCGACGATTCGTGCCGGTTCTTGAATAACAGATCGCTGATCATGTCGATTTGAAATAATGGACGATGATCGTCGACGTGATCACGGAATAGATCACGATTCAAGTCCATGAATGCGCCGAACGCAGGCACGACGCACTTTTCCCAGGTCTGCCGGTCGATTTTCGTGCCGCAATGCGGACACGTCGCCGCCTTCCTGCCGTTCCAGTCGTCACGTTCGTATACTTCCCAGCTGCCGCCGCAGTATTCGCAGCTGATCTTCATATAAGCCATAAATTCACCCCTTTATGCGGATATGCCGCGTCTGTTGATCACGCGATCAAAGGCATAACGCAGCGCGTCGATTGTGTGGTTATCTCGATCGGGAACGTCTGCAAGGAATTCGCCGTCTTTGGTGGTTTCGTATTCATAGCCGGTGAATTCGCGGTATGCGTTCGGTGTCCGTGCTGGATCTATGATGATCCGTCGGGACTGAAGCCATTTGATGCCGTACAGCACAGATCCAGGATACTTCTTGCACGCACGCACGAACACGCCTTCATTGCGAAGATCTGCGATGCTTTTCGGCTCTGCTGCGTCTGCAAAGATCGCGCCGCTATCTTCAAATAGTCCGTCGCTGTACAGATCATAACGCTTCGCCTTGATCGCTTCGGCAAAATCGCGGTTGCTGCAATGCTTGCGATAGATTTCATCCAGCAGCATGATCGTATCGTGCTTGTGGTTGTATGAAGCGCGGATCAATACCACAGGATCGACGCTGAAGCCCCAGTCGATGCCCTGGTGAATGTAATCGGCATTGTTTTGTATTTCTTCGTCGGTGATCGTGCGGATCTCGATATTCGGAAACACTTCGCCGCCGCTGCCGACTGCTTCGCCCAGGTATTCATGTCGGTACGCGCTTTCGTTTACGCTGCGCAGTCTTTCAGCTTCAGCGATGAAGTTTTCGCCCAGCCATTCGGGCGGTATCATGCGATAGTCGGTGCGGAAGATCGTCGCCTTCGCATTCGGCTGCAAGATATACTTGTTCGCCCAGTTATTCAAGCTGATCGGTGGATTGAAGCTATTGAACACGCAGAAGTCGTCGCCGCCGCGCACAACAGACTGAAGCACGCTGCGCACCATTCTTTCGCCGGTCAATTCTGCGAATTCTTCAAACCATACATAACGGAAACGTCCGCGCCTGGGCTTGATCGACTTCAGCTTGCTGGGATCGTCCAGCCCACGGAATACAATCTGTTGCCCAGTCGGCTTGTAGATAAATTGCATCGGTGATACGTTCGCGATCCATAGTGCCGACGCGCCCAGCTGATCGATCGCCCATTGTATTTGACTGAAAACTGATTCGCGCATAGTACCGGCGACACGTCGGAAGATGATCGCGTTCGCGGTCTGATCGTGCATCATGCCGTCGACGATCTCGATCGACACGAAGGACGACTTGCAGCTGCCGCGTCCCCCAGGAAGGTGATACACTTCATGCAGCCCTTGCGCGATATCCTGGTGCAATGGAAGGTAACAAGGCGCGATCACAGATTCGACGCTGATCCGTTCCGTCTGTGTGGCTGCTCTTGTCGCTGCGACTGCCCTTGCCCTTTTCTTCAGCTGATCATAATACATTCGTCGCACTTTCCGCAGCTTCAAGCGTGCGCATGATGTCGGTGATCTCTGTCAGCTTCAATCCGTATTCAAGCAAAGATCGCGCCGCTGATATTCTCGCGCTGCTGCTTTCGTCGTGATTCTCGCAGATCTCGCGCAGCGTACACAAGGCAGGATTCAAAGACTGCTGCGCTTGCCTGGTCGCTTCGTCCACCAACTGACTGAAGGCGGCAGTATATTCCTTCATGAAGTCGGGATCAGACAGATACGCACGCAGCGTCCTTTCGCTGATTCCTGCCGCCGATGCTGCTGCCGCTTTGGTCGGCTGCGTCAATAATGCCTGCAATGCTTTCGCCTGGTTCGGTGTCACTTCATGATCACGCTGCCTTCGTTGCCGGTTTCTGCCGATTTCTGCCGCATAGATTCGGCTTTGCGTTCCCAGTATGCAGCCCTGGACGCTGCACGCTGTTCCTTGTGATCCTGCGCCCACTTGCGATTGTATTCGCGTCGCGCCTGGATCGCGGCTTCACTCATTGTCTGCTGTGGCTGTTTCATGATGCCCACGTCCTTTCTGATATCCCTTGTATTTTGGATATCTCTTGCACGTCTATTATATCATGTATTCCTTGTATTTGCAATTGTTGTTGTATCTGTGATTGCTTCTAATGCAAATTATCTGCATAATTTAACATAGAAATTCGCGACAGTGATCCTCCACTTTGAAGTGATCTTGAAGCGATTCTGAAGTAATGCCACAGGATCAAGCAGCTGCCGCCGACTGTATAGGCAGTATTTCGCGCTGTGACGCGTTTTGTGAAGCTGGTCGATAAATATATCGTCCTGCGTCGTGAAGCCCTCCAGCACGCCGATATCGGTGTATAATTGCGCACTTACAACCACGATCGCAAGATCGGATTAAACAAACGTTTTACGTTTGCCCTGCTTGCGAATTGCGCTTCTTGCTAAATTCGCCCTGCTTGCTGCTATCAAAAAAGGCAAGGGACGCGATGCTCTTGCCGATGATCACGATCGTCTTGCCTTCCATACTTCTTCATAGCCGGTCATAACGCCGGTGATCATGTTCATGAATAGCGGATGAAACTTGCACACGCCGGTCGCCTGGTCGATGATCTCGCGCCCTTCTGCGTCGTGCAGTTTCCAGTCGTCCGCGATTGTGCCGATATCCTGGGCGATAGACTTCCAGTATTCTTCGCTGTAATCTTCGCCGGTTGTCGTCGGCACGTCCTTGTATCGATCTGCAAGCGTGAAGATCTGCCGAAACAATCTTTTGAAGCTGACTTCGTCAAGCGTGTATTCGTCGCGGATCTTCTCTTGCTGTGGCTCTGTTGCTGCGAATGCCTTCAATGATTCCAGCATGATCATTCACCCCTTTTCACTTGTTTCTGCGATCGGGATCGACGTACTTCGGATCGACTTCAAAATAATCGTACTTCGGATAATACTTGAAGCCTGCATAATACGACGACGTGCCGTATCTATTCTTCAAGCAAACCAATTCGACAGTACGCGGATTCGCAGCTTTCGCGATTCTGATCTTGTCGCGCTTCTCTTTGGTCTTTCCCGAATCGTTATTGAAGATAGGATCTGACAAGGCTTGCAGCTGCAATCCCCACACGACGTCTGCATCGTATTCGATTTCGCCGCAGCCCTTGAATGATTCAAAGTCGATCGGCAGCAAATAGTTTCCACGATTCACGCTGCTGATCACGATCATAACAAGGTCGTGCGACTTCTGAAAGTTCTTCAGCATACCGGCGACTTTCTTGATCTTGTCGTATTCCTGCCGGTTATCTTCTTCTGCATTCGTGACTTGCAGATAGTCGATGATAACCACAGGATTGATCCCTTCGTGCGTGTCCATGAAGGCTTGTATATACTTCAGAATGTCCGCGACTGTGATATCGAAATTGCATTCGACGACGTGCATCCTGTTCCCCACGGCTGCGCTATATGCTTCGGCAGACTTCAGAAGCACGTCGCGCTTTTCGCCGCGTCGCATTTCGATAGCAGACGCAGCCTGCGCCCAGGTGATCGGATCAGCTTGTGCGGATGTCCTTGCAAGGCTTTTCAGCGTCATTTCAAGGCGTGTCTGTTCAAGACTGAAGTAAAGAACGTGATCGCCTGCCTTTGCAAGATTGTCTGCGATGTTATGGACGAATGTCGTCTTGCCCAGGCTGCTGATCGCGCCCAGGACGTACAGCCCAGGATACAAGCTGCCGCACTTTTCGTCCAGGTTGGTGAAGCCGGTCTTGCGATCCTTGAAGCCGATAAACTTCTGAATGTCTGCTATGATGCCGCCTTCGATATACTTCGTCACGCCGTCGGGATCTGGATCGTCTGCCGTCGGCATGATCATTCGCGGCTTTTGCTTCAGACGTTCTTCAAGCCCAGGATCAGCGACGCGGACTGTCTGCCCTGTGACTTCTTCCCAGGTCTTGCCCTGGTCGACGATCTGTGGCGCGTTCATGGCTTCTTTATGCTGCCGCATTCCTTCGTCGATACGCTGGGCGAATGCTTCGTCGTACTGCTTCATCTGTGGCATTCCTTCCTTTGGTGGATTCCAGCCCTTCGCCTTTGCACGTCCATACAGTTTCTTGCCTGCTTCGGGATCAAGTGCCTTCCAGGAATTCCACCAACGATCAATTTGCTTTCTGCCGCCGTACTTGCTACCTGCGCTGCGGCTGAAGTAGTCGAATAGATCCACGCTGAAGCCCAGGGACTTCAAGCAGATACCGACGAACGTCCATTCATCCATAGCTACAGGATCAAGAACGCGCAGCATATCGTGAATGTTTGCTTTCAGATAGTCGTCCCAGTCTGTCGAAGGCATTGCCACAGCTGAAGACGCAGCCGTCGCCCTGGTCGCTGCTTCTTTCTCGCGCTTCGGTGCTGCGATATACTTGTCGTGCAGCTGCGGCAGCTTGCCGGTGATATCGCCGACGTTCGCGCTGCTCTTGTAGACGTTGCCGGTGATCGCGAAATATCTGCCGCCGTGATAGATCTCAACGCAGCCGTATCGACTGCCTTCCAGCTTGTCGCCGGTATAGTGTCCGATAAAGTGATACCCTTCGCCGCTTTTGCTATATTCGCAGTACGTTCCAAGCTGCATGAAGTCGCCCAGGACTTCGGCAGGCACTTCGTCGCCGCCGTGATCGCTGCCGCCGTCAAGGTCGATCCCTGTCCAGCCGTCGCCCAGCATAAAGCCGATACCGACGCACGGTGCGGTCGTCTGCTGTCCTTGCTTGTTTGTATAGGTCGCTGATCTGCCGATGAAGGCGCAGGCTTCTTTGAACGTTGCCCAGGTCGTCGGATCGTTGCTGCGTGCGCCGGTTGCCTGGTGGACGTTGATCGGTGTCTTGTCAGCTGCCCAGCATACCCAGCGCGGCGCGTCCTGCATTTCCTTCGGGATCAGATGAAAGTCGGGATGATTCGGATCGTATTTCATGCGCGTTTCCTTTCTTCGGCTCTTTCAGCCGGTTTCAGTATACCACGGAAATACACCCAGCGGCAGCGTCAGCGTGTTGCCGCTGCGTGTGGTTATTACGTACTACGTACTACTTATTAGAAAGATTTGAAGGGCGAAAAACTCAGTAAAATCAAGGCTTTCAGCGATTGCCCGATGACAGCGATTGCAAAAGTCCCGACAGCGATTGCAAAAGTCCCGACAGCGATTGCA
>ERZ791734.2719-NODE-2719-length-10571-cov-16.780430_pt1 | contig 10571 bp, 13 predicted proteins | sample MGYA00509953_ERZ791734 | MGnify/ENA primary metagenome ERZ791734 (study PRJEB30046, sample SAMN00792038) | human gut metagenome | study: EMG produced TPA metagenomics assembly of the A metagenome-wide association study of gut microbiota in type 2...
GGTACAAAAAATCGAAAAAACTCTCACCCAAAACGCAAAATTTTTCAAAAAAATTGAGAGCCGCCAAAAAGCAGCTCTCATGGAGTGGATATTCTGTTATTGCTTCCGTGATAATCGGAAAACGGATAGCCTTCCTGCCGTCACCAGCAGCACCGGCAGGGCGTAGGCGATGTACTGCGCTGCGCCGCCGTGGACGATGAGCAGATTGTAGATGGCGTGTAGGGTGATGACCGCGCCCAGCAGCCCGCAGGTGCCCGCGATCTTCAGCCACGTCCGCCACCATGTATATGCAAGTCCGCCGCCCACGATCAGACCGCAGAGGACGTGCATGGCTCCCGTGCCGAAGCCGCGGAAGAAGATGAAGGAGAAGCGGTCCGCGCCGTTCTGAATGAGATAGCACACGTTCTCAAACGTGGCGAAGGCGAGAGCCACGGTGATGGCGGCAGCCTTGATTTTATCGCCCTCCGGCTCAAACACCAGCAGATAGAACGCCAGCGGCAGTAGCTTCATCATTTCCTCCACCACCGGTGCGATCTCCGCTGTGGCGGCAAGGGTGTCCGCCTGACACACCGCCGCGAGGAAGGTATTGATATAGGCCGAAATCAGGCATACCCCCATCCCTGCAATGCAGAATAGGAAGAAGCGGAGCTGCCGCCTGCCCATACACAGGGCAGCCACCAGCAGGGGAGATACCATGCAGAGGAAGATGTTTTCAATATAGGTCATGCGTCCACCGCCTTTCTCGTGGCGGGCAGCAGCCCCAGAATGGCAAGCGTCAGCAGCATATCGCACCAGAAGGTGGGCCTTGCCGGAGAGGTATCCGGCCAGAAGCAGCCCGCCGTCCAAAGCAGATACTCTGCAAACGCAAAGCACAGCACGCCGATGTGAAACCACCGCATATTCCGCGCCGCACCTGTCTGCCCATTGGCGTAGACCAGCCCTCGAATGGCGCAGAAGGAGAGCCATATCATCATGCCGCACCAGATCATGTTGGAGAGGATGTCCCCGAAGGTACAGTAGAACGCCAGCAGCGGCACGCCGAACGCAGCCGCGAGCCATGCCCTGCGGCAGCGGAAGCTGCGCTCGTCCTGACTGGCGAGCGTTGCTTGCAAAATGCGCAGGAAAATTACGCTCGCCACCCAGCCGAACTCCGACACATAAAAGACCCGGGGCGTGGTGTCGAACAGCAGAAGATACAGCGTCCAGTAGAGCGCACCGAGGGCAAAGCAGCCATAGAAGCACAGCAGCAGAAAAAACGACTGTCTGCCGCTTTTGCGGTAGGCGATACCCGAAAGCAGCGCGCCGACGAACGTGGTCAGCAGTTGCAGCAGGTTCTCAATCAGCTCCATGCGCATCCTCGCTTTCCTTGTCCTGCCCGTCCTCACGGCTCATCTGCCGCAGCCGGAAGCACAGAACGGTCACGCACACACCAAGTAAAAACGCCAGCAGTCCAATGACGATGTATCCCAAGGCAGCACCACCGCCATACATGCTGGCCGCCGTTTCAAAGCCGGAATAATCGCCTGTCCGGATGCTCTCGGCAATACCGGGCATGGCGAGGGACGCGCCGATGAGCAGCACAAGGCACGCCGCCACGACGGAAGCCATGGTGATCGTATTGCGCCGCCGCCGTTTCTCCCGCTCAATTTTGGCGATGCGCCGCTTAGTCTCCGCGACGCGCTCTTCATGACTCCGCATTTGTAATCCCCTCCCGTTCCAGCAGCCTTCGCAGGCTCTCTTTTCCGCGATACACCATGTTGGTGATCTGCTTCACCGTTTTTCCCGTGACCTCCGCCGCCTGCGCGTAGCTCATGCCTTCAAAATAGGTGAGATAGAGGACTTCCCGATAGTCCGGGTTCATTTCGCCCATGCAGAAATGCAGGATGCGGTTTCGCTCCTCCGTCCAGATGACCTCCTCCGCCAGCAGCCGCCCGTCCGGCTCGCCGGTCAGCGTATCGAGGCTGAACAAGGTCTTTCGTTTGCTCTTATGGCGCAGTGCCATATTCCGCGCCGCCTTGTAGAGATATGCCTTGAAGCCGCCGTCCCGGATGCGGGGCTTTTTCGTGAACAGATAGGCGAAAACGTCCAGCATCAGCTCCTCGGACTCGTGAACGTCGTGCAAATAGCCGTCGATATACAGAATCAGGGGGTCGCCGTATTTTTTCATCAGGGCATTAAGCCCTTCGTCGTCGCCGCTAAGATATTGGCGGTATAGGGTTTCATCGCAGACCATCGCACTCACTTCCTTTTTGCGGATGCTTCCAATTCCAATGCGGAGGGGATTCGTCAGGTGCTTGTCCTGCCGGAATCGCAATGCTGCCCCTTGAAGCGCGGGTCGGACGGCTTTTCCGCGTTTTCCGGAATCGCCCATGAACGCCCGAACCGAGACGCGCCAGGGATCCGCCCCTCGGCGCAATACTGATTGACCCGACGCTCCGACACACCCCAACGGTAGGACGCCTTCCGAATGGAGATATAGCCCTTGATCCCGTTCATACCGCACCTCCGCATGGATAATACTCAATTCAATACATTATATACGAATATCCGAATAAAAGCAAGCTCACACGGACGACTTTGCACGAAGTAATGATTTTTGTACTCAATACTTTTCAATCCGGATTTAAAAGAGTATAATATCCTGTTAGATGGAATGCTCATGTCGTTCCCAACAACATCACAAGGATTTTATTCCGGAGAGGAGACACAAGTTATGAAATTAAAGGAATTACAGGACGCTATGATTGCCGCTATGAAGGCAAAAGATAAATTCAGAAAGGACGCCATCGCCGACCTCGTATCCGCAGTCAAGAAGAAGGGGATTGACGCAGGCTGCCGCGAAAACATCCCTGACGACATGGCAATCGAGGCAATCTTAAAGGAGATAAAAACAGTAAAGGAGCAGATAGACACCTGCCCTGCCGACAGAACAGAGCTTCTCGCCGACTACAAGAAGAAGTATGAGATTATGAGCGAGTTCGCTCCTAAGATGCTCTCCGCCGAGGAGGTTGCCGCAATTCTCAACGAGAAGTTCGCCGATGTGCTCGCCACCAGGAACAAAGGTCAGATAATGAAGGCTGTCATGGGCGAGTTAAAGGGCAAAGCAGACGGCAAGGTTATCAATCAAGTGGTGGCGGAGCTTACAAAGTAGTCTGTGCCCGCACAAATAAAGATACAGACGAAGCATTTTATTTTGTTCCGGCAAATTAACGGCCCCGCCGGGTATGAAGCCACTTAATATGACATCTATACCCGGACGGGGCTGATTTTTACCATTGCTTGGGTATATAAGGCATTTATTTATGCTTTATACCCAATTTTAAGGCACTTCTCCTGTAAAACAGGGTATAAAAACAAAAATTGCCCGCCGTATACCCATAGGTGTCTTTGATTATTGAGGTTTTGGGTATATGTGTGATATTTTTTCCTGATATACCCATACATATTATTAAATAAAATCCTGCGGGACAACTACCCCTGGATTTTCAGATTATATTTCAATTAGTTGTTTGAAGGATGCGGCATATACTGATAGAGCTGCATCGCCGTTGACGCAATCGGCATACTCTGTAATATCACCGTACCCGGACCATACACAACCGTGTTAAATAATCCCTCACCACCGAACAGCACATTGCCAACACCCTTGATTGTCTTTACCTCCATGCGGCAGCTCTCAGACATCGCAGCCACATATCCTGTATCAACAATCTTGCAGTCACCTGCCGGAATCTCATACTCATGTGCCGAACCGTCAATCTCAAGGAACACGATTCCGTTTCCGGTGAATTTTCTCATAAGGAAGCCCTCTCCCCCGAACAAGCCTCTTCCAAGCTTCTGCTGGATATACACCTCACTGCCCACATTTCCATAGTGTGCAAGATATGACCCCTTCTGCACTATAATACCCTTTCCCGGTGTAATCTCCACAGCCCTGATAGAACCAGGAAACTTTGACGAGAATGCTATCTCCCCTTCCCGCCTTGCCGCATATGTGTTGGTAAATGCACTCTCATTGGTAAACATTCTGCCAAACATCCTGCCAAGCCCGCCTGCCTTCGTCTGCATCTCAATCTCATCATCCATCCATGACATCGCACCGGCTTCACACTCAATCTGCTCTCCCGCTGATAATCTCACCTTGAGCACCGGAAGATTATCGCCATCAATCCTGTAATTCATACTTTACCTCTTTTCCGAGATCTTGCCTCTTTTGAAATTTTATGTTTTCGCTACTCATTCATAGTACACTGAACCGCGGGATTTTCCAAGCTATTTTTTAATATTTCATCACACTGATTTACCTCTTAAGCATATCGATAAACTCCGAAAACGAATCCGCCGCCTTGTAGGTTACAGGTGCAAAACCCGTCTCCATTTTCTCTCTTTTTCCGCCAGCAGCTCAGCCGACGGTGTCGGCTTAATAATAGAATTATCCTGTACTGTCATTTTCGCATTAACCTCCTGGCGCATATTGTATCAAATATGCTTATGTTTTGTTTACAGCTTCCTCACCGGATGCCTGATAACCGTTTTCCATTTTTCAGGGACGACTCGTCGCGCGTCGGACATGTATATTTCGTGATGCCTCCGCAAACCGCTGAAATCATTCTCATATCCGTTTTCACTCAGATAATCGTCCATGATTTTAATTGTGTCAGGCTCCGAGTCAAAGGCCCCATGGTGCATGATCTGCACACATAGTCCCTCCTCAATCGTCAAAAATTCTGCCCTAGAGCAGTCCGTCTTTTTCTTTTCACCTGCCACCCTTACAGCCCAATCAAAATCGGCTTTTGTTATAAAATCAGGCAGACGGATTACGGACAGCCACTCAAAGGCATCCTTATCACCGTAATCCACGCCGTCTGTCCCCTTCTGCCACCAAAATCCCTCTAGCGGCGGCACTACATACTCAAAATATCCTTCTATTTTATGCTCCGTCCTGTAACTCATTTTCAGCGTGTAGGCAACCGCATACAGGACACCGATTGCCCGCTGATAGTCACCGCCCTCAACATTCGGATTGCCTTTTCCTCTTACCGCAGCAAAATTCATCGGCGGAATACTTACAATTTCCGGTCTGTTTTTCGGCATATAGTACTCTTTGTATTCCTTTTTATAATCAAATGCCATCGGCTTCACCTGCGCTCTCAAGAATCTCACTCTGCTTCTTCCTGCTGAAACCTCCAAGCACCAGATTATACGATTTATCCAGCAAATCCTTTAACAGTTCATCTTCTATTTCACCATTCGGATTGACGGAATTCCAGTGCTGTTTGTTCATATAATAGCCTGGAATGATGTCATCGTACTGCCCTCGCAGGAAGCTTCCCTCCTCCGGCTCCAATTTTAACGTGATATACTTCGGTTCATTCTTCCCACTAAGACACACCGCCGCAAACATCTTCCCGCCTATCGCGTAGCGAATCCAGTTCCACTGTGGCGGCAGCTTCGTGACGCCCGGCTTTTTCATCAGATAATCGTCCAACCAGACATACCGCATCTGTCTTACAGCCGACCATATTTTACACTGGTCAAGCCTGACTCCACAGTCCCCCTGATTCTCGTCGTAGGCAAATTCCACCAGCCTCGTGCACGGAAATTCACTGCACTCTCCGCAATGCTCCAGCCCCTTGCCCTCACAGCAGCTCTTTACGGGGCAGGCACCCCAAAAAGGATTGTCGATATTTACACAGCCCTTGCATTTGCCGTTTTTCTGCCACTCACATCTCCCACACAAAATACCACATCTTGATTCCATACACTTCTCTCCTCTTCCGTCATTTGCCGTTGTTTGCTTCTTATCCGTCATTTGCAGTTGCCATACCTTTTCCGTTATTTTCCGCTGCCATACTTCTTTTCCATCCGCAAAATGCTCTGCAAAAGCTCCGCCCTCAGTTCCTTTGGCTCGAGCAATTCCGCCTTATCCCGAAAGGTCAAAAGCCACGTCAGCAGATTTTCTTTGCTTGTGTAGTCCGCCTGAAAAAGAAGCGTCCCATCCTTCTGCTCCTCAAAGCAATTTGCTCCAAATTCCTCGACAAGCCTCCATTTGCAGTCCGCCTCAAACAACGCCTTCACCTTAATTCCACCCGGAAATACCCTCTCATCCCTCAAATCAGGCAGGACGGCTTCCCTGCCTGAAAAAACATTCTCCGACATCTGCACCTTGTCCATGCGGTTCAGTTTGAAAAGGCGAAAATCCTCCCTGCTTTTACACCAGCCCCACACATACCAGCTCGACCAGCGAAAAATAAGGTAATACGGCTCAATCGCGCGGTCAGACTCCCCACTCGGAGCATAATAAAAGAACTGCAGTTCCCTGTTCTGCTCTATCGCCCCTCTTATGAGCTCGATTTTTTCTGCAAGCGAATCCTTGTACCACGAGGACAAATCAATCAGTATCGACTGATCTCCCATCAAAAAATCGGACGAGCCCACCGACAGCTTTTCCATCAACTGTCCATATTTGTTGGTTCCGTTCACGCTGTCAAGGCTTCTTAGCCCCGCGAGAATGTCCTGCATTTCCGCGCGCGTCAGCATGGTTCTGTCGATTTTGTAGCCCGCCATGATTGAGATTCCGCCGTTTATTCCCTGCCTCGTCGCAATCGGTATGCCAGCCCTGCACAAATCCTCAATGTCCCTGTTTATGGTGCGCCTCGACACCTCAAACATCTCCGACAAATAAGGAGCCGTGACGGATTCCTTCTGTAACAGTATGGATAAAATTCCCAGTTGCCTATCTATCTTCATGATTTCTCCTTTGCATAACGATATTATCACAGCAAACACGACACCTGTATGTCATGTTTCCATTATACATAAAAAATTGTGGAGAGTGGGGGATTTATAAGAAAAAATGAATGCCGACCGAGCCGGCAGGCGAGATACGAACCCGCTTATACAATAAGCGGGTTCGAGAAGCTCCGCTTCTCTATTGCAAAAAGGGTATCTCCGATGGAGATACCCTTTTGCAATAAAAAAAGCGCGAGACGGGAATCGAACCCGCGACCCCCTCCTTGGCAAGGAGGTGCTCCACCGCTGAGCCACTCGCGCATTGTACTTTGTAAGCTGTCTGTCGCACTCACAAGGACAAGTAGTATATTACTACATGTCCCCGGAAATGTCAACAGCTTTTTAAATTTTTTTTATTTTTCTATTGATACTATTTTCTTCCTGTGTCCCTCTTTTTGCCCTGCGGCTCAATACATTTCTCAGTGCCTTCACCGTATTCACCATTGCCACTGTAAATGCCGCTGTCTGCACCGTCTCCACAAGAACATAGTAATATCCAACTGAATCCTTGAGTATCGTGACGCCATTTTGCAGTTCTTCAGAAAATAACCGGATAAACGCATCCGTTCTTGGAAAAACATAGCCAAATATCCTTATGATGACATATATCGCCCATGACACTGCAAGCACGCGCACCAGCTCTTTTTTGCCGGCAAATCTATTTCGTGAAAGCCTTGCCACAGTCATAATTATCAAGACAGCAAGTGATATGAGAAGTACCAACGCTACGACAAGCTGCACAGGGTTCAGGCTGCTGCCAAATTCCGCCCAGTAAATAATGCTGGCTATGACAAGCCCGCGCGACACTCCCGCTGCCATCCTTACATACAAATTCAGACAGAAGTACAGCGTCCACATACACCATAGCCCCGCATTTTTCTTAAATATAATGCACTCTGCCCCGCATATAATAAAAGGCAGGGAAAATATGAGTGCCATTATGCCTCCGAGCAGAAACATAGACATTATTCCGACTATCGCTCCGACGCCCATAAGCACCATCCCCACAATAAATCTTTTGGTAATAATGCTCTTAGCTGTGTCCGTATGCTCTGCTTCTGCTGCCTGTCCGCTTCCCCTGCCGGCATCTCACCTTTCACCAGCTCATCCAATGACACACCGAATATTGTGCTGAGCTTTACCAGTTTATCCAAATCAGGAACCGCACTATTATTCTCCCATTTAGACACCGACTGTCTGGACACACTAAGCTGCTCCGCTAAATCCCCCTGCGAAAGCTTTTTCTCCTTGCGCAGGTTGTATATTGTTTCGCCTAAATTCATCTTCGACCACCCCTGTCTATATTGTTTTCATACTCAGATACTAAAGCATTTATGAAAAAAAGTCTATCAAACCGGCTTTAAAATTCAGCAACCAGCGGTTGCACCCCACTTAAACACGGCACTTTTTAGTATTTTACTATGAAACCATTTTATAATTAAATCTCCTCCCTGATATATACCCCCTCGTCAGTTATACAGCTCCCCAAGCGTTGTCTCACCCCAACTGTAATTGGTAAGGTAGCTTCCTTTAAAGAGCTGTGAATACTTTTCGTTTCCGGTAAGATAATCGTACAGATCGCAGTTGACCTGCTCACATATAATACGTCTTTTTCCGTCCACTGCCTCAACGACATCCGCAATCTCATATTCCTCAAGAAGATTTTTGAGCCGGAGTGCGACCTTGCGGTACCGTGAATATATAACCGGACTTGCAGGCTCATCCTCCCAGAGAAAGCTTATCGCCTCCTCCGAGGTCACAAATCCGCCGCGCCTGTCGACGAGCAGGGCAAAAAGCTCCTTGGATTTCTTATTTCTGAAGGCTATCGGTCTGCCATCAACAAACACGTCAAAATATCCGAACGTCCTTATCGTGACCTTATGACCGTCGCAGGACAATTTCTCTGTTACATTTTCATCCTCCATTTCAGAACTGCCTGACAGATATGCTTGATTTTCAGGCACTATATACAGCATAATATATCTGGAGGATACATTATCCGAGGTCTTCTGTGTGCATACAGCCCGCACCCTCTTCACCTTCTTAGAGCTTACATCCTTATAGGTGAATTCTTCCTCGCCATCCCTAAGGAGCTTCTCGAAGGCTTCATATTCTGTGGCACTGCGTTCGACAAAATTCTCAATCGGTGTACCCTTCTTCATAAGCTCGTTCCACTCATCAGCCGAATATCCAAAAAATCCGCACACATTCTCGCTCGAATACAGCGGTAAAACATAGCCATCCGCAGTCACCTTAAACGCCGCAACGCCATCCGTGAACTGCCGCATAAGCTGTGTCATATTCTCCTTCAGGCTCTCATTTTCGTTTCTCAGCCGCTCTGTTTCTGTCAGATCAACAAGCCTGCGGCAACAATAAAAACTTATATTTTCATCTATTTTAAGAAAAATACCGCTGTATGCCCTTATATGTCCATCTGATGATCTCGCGTGATAATTGATAATTAATGGCTGCTCTGTATCCTGTATCTCTCTTCTGTTAGCGGCAAATTCAGCAAAAAATTTCTGCACTCTCTCCACATCCTCAGCAGCAACTGTATCTTTTATCCACTTTCCGGTTGCATCTGCAAGCTGCATGGGGATATTTTCAAGCCATGTAAACATTGGCGAATTATTGCTGTACAGACACTTTACGGTATCTGCCGCAAAATTATATTCAAAGATCTTATCATACACCTCAGACAACGCTTTAATATATCTTCTGTTCTCCCTGTCCTTTCTTGCAAGCTGTCTATGTGTGACATCCATACACGCGCTCTGGAACTCCTCGGTGCCATCTTCGTTTATCACCTTCGTAACCCATCCGAACACATGCGCCCTGCTGCCGTCGAATCTGAGCAAGGTCATCTCGCCCGCCACCGGAGCCCCAGCCCTGTATACCTTATTAAGATATACCGAAAACCTGTGTCTCTCCTCTATCGGAATCAGTAGGAACAGATTATTCTTATACATTTCATAATAGTCTGCTTCGCCGTCCTTTTTCCCGGAAAAATGTAACAAATCCAGCATATTTTTATTAATATATGTAATTCTAGGCTGCTTCTCACAGGTATATTTTATAAAGCCGCAAGGAACAGTATCATTTAAGAAGCTTAGATTATTATTAGACACAATGCTCTTATCTGCACATGTAAAATCCGAATTCAATACTGTATGCTGCATGTCGTCATAGGTATCTGTGATGTCAACAACCACGGAATACCCTGTAAGCTTTCCGTCCTTCCCACGCTTTACATTCACGGAATCCTTCACAAAAATAATATTTCCATCCTTCTTTTTGATATGATACTTCTCCGAATAAGCTCCCTCATCGCCTCTCATCATCCTACGCAAAAAAGACAGGTATTTCTCCCTGTCATCCTCGCATAAAAGTCCTGTATATCCGTATTCGCTATCCGTCAGCTCATTTTTTGAATATCCTGTCATTCGGCATAAGCTGTCACTTACAAATCTAAGCTTTTGGGCATCGGATATATCATACTCGTGATATCCACTAATATTATCTAAAATTTCAAACGCTCCCACACAAATACTCCAACTGAAATATGATATGAGGGTCGAAAGGTATTCTGCCCCTCATCCGGTATCCTGCACATAAAATATAAATATCAGCATAAAAGCACAATATTATCTTATGCATATCTACCATTATATACTCTCACCGTCATGATGGCTACCCTTTTCTAAGCTCCGTCTTTTTTATTTTCCCGCTTATTGTTTTAGGCATTGCCGACACAAACTCTACAAGACGCACCCACTTAT
>ERZ791734.2721-NODE-2721-length-10570-cov-8.513457_pt1 | contig 10570 bp, 9 predicted proteins | sample MGYA00509953_ERZ791734 | MGnify/ENA primary metagenome ERZ791734 (study PRJEB30046, sample SAMN00792038) | human gut metagenome | study: EMG produced TPA metagenomics assembly of the A metagenome-wide association study of gut microbiota in type 2...
TTTTGCGTTAGCTGTGAATTTGGCAATGGACGCTGTAACGGAGGTGCAGTAATGCGAACAGAAAAAGAAATGTATGATTTAATATTAGATATTGCAAAGAATGATGAAAGAATTAGGGCAATATATCTTAATGGATCCAGAACAAATCCAAATGTACCGAAAGACATTTTTCAAGACTATGATGTGGTTTATGTAGTAACAGAAACGTTCCCATTTATTGATGATAAGGCTTGGATTAAGCGATTCGGAGAAATTTTGTATATGCAATATCCAGATGAACATCCTGATTATCCGAGTGATAAAGAAAATTCCTATGGTTGGTTAATGCAGTTTACAGATGGAAATCGTATCGATTTGCATGTTGAAACAATTAGTCACGCACAAGAGAATATTATGAATGATAGCTTGTGTAAAGTCCTATTGGATAAAGACAATTGTTTACCGGAGATTTTGCCTTCATCTGATAAAAATTATTGGATACATAAGCCTACTTTAGAACAGTATCAGTGTACTTGTAGTGAGTTTTGGTGGTGCTTAAATAGTGTGGCAAAAGGTCTGTGGCGTGAAGAAATCCCGTATGTACAAGATATGCTGAATTTTGTTGTCAGAAAACAGTTGGAGAGAATGCTTTCTTGGAAAGTGGGTATAATGACGAATTTCTCAGTCAGCGTTGGTAAGTCGGCAAAGTATATGTACAAATGGGTTTCGGCACAGGAATGGGAAAAGTATTTACAGACTTATTGCGGAGCAGATGTTGAAGCTATTTGGCAGTCGGTGGAGTGTATGTGTTTACTATTTGTAGAAACTGCTACATGGGTAGCAGGAGAACTTCACTATGAGTATAATGATACAGAAGCAAATAATGGTATGTATTTTTTACGATCAGTAAAAGATTTACCAAAGGATGCAGGTGAGGTACTGTAGGGAATTGCTGAAGTTATGATATATTTGATTCTAGTTAGGGATATTTGTATAAGTAAAGGCTGGTGGTGTAAATAAACATTGCAATTAAAAATGCTGATATAAACCATACGTGCTATTGAATTTGTAATATATGATTTTATAGCTATTGGATATGATTTATTGTGGTTATACAAAGGATAATATTCATTTATATCAAGTTATGCAGAAGTTTTTATACACGAAAGAGGTAAAAATGTTAGAAAGTTTAATGACAAATCCTTATGCATGGGCCTTTTTGGGAGCGTGTACAATTTTCTCAGTTGTATTTGGAATATGGCAATGGTATAAATCAAAAAGAAAAAAGGAATTATCTTGTTATAAAAATTCTTATACAATAGTAAAAGGTGGAAAAAGCCTTTTGCCAGATTTGGAACTTAAGTATAAAAATGAACAAATACAAGAATTAGTAATAACAAAATATGCCATATGGAATAGCGGGAATGAGGTTTTGCAGAGGTCAGATATTGTAGAGATTAAACCACTTCAAGTGTCTTGCACAGCAGAAAACACTAGAATTTTGGATGTGAAAATTTTACAGGAAAGTGATGAGACAAATCAATTTGTAATTGCAGATGTGGATAAGGAACATGCAAGAATTGAATTTGATTATGCAGATCCAAAAGATGGAATTGTGATTCAAATTATGCACACCGGGGAATCACAGGACATTATGGTTGAGTGTAAGATAAAAGGTGGAAAGAAGGTCAAAATTTTAAATAAGGATAAAAAGCGTAAATATAATAAGTTTGTAGAAAATGTCATGGTAATTGGTTTGGGTATCATGTTTTTTATTATGTTATTTTTTATGTTACTAACTATTCTTGTTAGTATTATGAGCATGGGGCAAAAGTTTTGGGAAAGTCTTATTTCGGTTGTTGGTTCAGGGGCTTGCGTTTTGACTATGGGTGTAACATATTATAAATTGTTAAAAGATGTGTATTATATAAATATACCAAGTGGATTGAGAAAAACTATAGGAAATGATGAATTTTATAAGTAGCATATTGAATCGGTGCCAAAACGGTGCCAAGAAATCTTGCAAATAAAAATAGAACATGTAAAATCAACGAAATTATGCAGATTTTAGCCATAAAAAGCATAGAAAATATATCAAAAAACGCTATTCATATAGCGTGAAGGTGGACGTACAGTAGGTTCAGGTGCTGTTGCTACAATCATTGAGTAATCATAGCTTGATATAATTAATTGCCCGGGAGGCTTTGCCTCCCGGGCTTTTTTGCTCTTTGTCATGAATGTAGGGGATAAAACCGCAATTTACATTGATGCAACCAACGGTTTACAAAAAAATAACTAAAAAGAAACTAAAAATACATAGTCAAACAGTGAAAAAATTAGTATATTAGAGATATAAGGTAAACAAAGTACAAAAACGGTAAGCAAATGTATTTTGTGTAAAATATTAGGGGAGTAAAGGTACGTATATGATATGTTCGGAAAGATTGGCACAATTACGTAGAGAACATGATTATACACAGGAACAGCTTGCAGAGCTTATGGGGGTATCACGACAGACAATAAGTAAATGGGAAACCGGTGCGGCAAATCCTGATATTGAAAAGCTGATGCAGCTTAGTAAATTGTATAATTGTTCAGTTGATTACATGGTTGGCAACAAAATCAACAGTAAGCAAAACGAGGAATTTAAGCCACAAAGTAAGAAAAAGAATAATATTAAAAAATATGGATTAGCAATAATATTTTTGTTGATATTAGCAGTGTCTGTTATATCTGTTATACGTCTGTCAGCAAATGATAAGAAAACTAACAGTACAGTGGATTTTTTAACTGATGAGGATTCAGAGAAAATAACCGATAATGATTTGATAATTTTTTCAGATAAAGAGAAACTTGAAAAAGAAGTGGGATTTCCGGTAGATGAGTTTACATATTTTAATATGGAAAATGTGCAGTTTAAATCATACGACAGAATAATTGCTATTTTAGAGTGTCAAGAGATTTTAAGAAGGACAGTAAAGATAACATTTTATAAATCAAGAGATTCTTTTGATATTGTAAATAAATATTTTGTTAAAGCAAAATCATACATATTTAATAATCAATATGTAAAGATAAACGAAAAAACAGTTTGCGGGGTAGATGTAACTTTAAGAGGGTATGACACACCACATGAAAAAATACCTGTTCAGGGAATTGTTTGGAATGCCAATGGATATTACTATGCAATTTACAGCGATAAGTATCTGGATATGAAAGAAGTAGAAGAATTGATTGGTAGAATTGTAAGTACAAAGGAGTATCAGGTAGGTAATTAAATGTATAAATATAATAAAGGAGAAAATTATGGGGTATAACGAAAGACTAATTGAACTGAGAAAGAAAAATAATTATACACAGGAAGAGCTTGCAGGAATAATAGGAGTATCGAGGCAGGCGATAAGCAAATGGGAATCAGGAATGGCCAATCCGGATATAGAAAAGTTGATAAAATTAAGTGAACTTTATGGTTGTTCTATTGATTATATTGTTGGCAATGATAATAAAATAGATGAAAACAGGACAAATGATGAGTTAAATAAAAATATTGATGAAGCGAATAATTCGGAAAATAATAATGACAATATTGATAAGAGAAAAAAGAAAATAAATATAATAATAGGTTGTCTTTCGGCAGCCGTAATTATATCAATAATAGTAAATATGTTTGCAGTCAGTACAGCTTCAAATGCTGTAAAAGAGAAGAAAAAAATTGAAGTTGAGTTAGAAGTATATTCAGCAGCGGCTGTGGCAGATGTCACCCCGGTAAGTGATGTGATAATTTATCCGAATAAAAAAGGTCTTGAAAAAGAAATGGGATTTTCGGTAGGGGAGTTTACACATTTTGACTGTGGCGATATAAAATATGAGACGTATGCCGGTGTAGTTGCTATTTTACAGGAAGAGGCCGTACTTAATAACTGGATGAGAGTTACTTTTTATAAAACAAGGGAGTCTTATGATATTATAAATCGTTATCTGATTAAGGCACGCTCGTATGTATACAACAATGAAAATGTGTCCAAAAACTTAAATGAAGAAATCAACGGAGTTGATGTGCTTATAAGAGGTGGGGACAAAAAGAAAGAAGATGATTACGTAATGAGTGCATCTTGGACTGCCAACGGTTTTAATTATGTTGTGTATGCTGAAAAATATGTTCATATGGATGAATTAAAACAACTTGTGGTTGATGTTATGGAATCAGAAGAATATAAAGCAGGAAAGTAAAATGATTGCAAATTGGGTTTTAATTCATAAACATAAAATAGAAGGCATAGCTTGCAGAGAGTTTTTCTGTAAGCTATGTCTTTTTAACTTCATTTAAAGTTAAAGCTTTATATTTTAGTCATGATAAGAAACGATAGATAAAGTGCTGACACAGGAGGCGGTTATTTATGGGAAAAATGGCTAAAAGTAAAGAATTAATAATAGCAGTTTTTGTTTTTGTAAGTGTTGTTATTACAACGGTAATTTTGGCAGTTTGTGCGGTTTCAGAAAGAGAGAATGAAAAAAATATGCAAAGACAATTGTCGGCAGAAAATAAAATTCAAAGTGTTATTGAGCCAAAGAGTATTGAATATTTACAGGAAACAGGAGAGGAATATGCTGAAATTATGACTGATTCATTTATGCTTACAGAGAATACAAAAGACACAATGAAAGAAGCTGCAAAAGAGATTTCGTGCTGGGGAGACAGCATGATGGAGGGATGTGGAAAAGGATTTGCGGTGATAAATAATAACGGATTATATAAAGATATAGATTTTTGCTTAAAAAAGAGCGGAAATAATATAATAATACAAGTTAAAAGCGGCGTTAAATATATTTGCAACGATACTATCGACAATTATGAAAAATGGGTTATTTCATATACAAAAGATTTAAGAATTCCAATGATGCTTTATACAGCAGCTATTAACAGCATTTTTTATTTCTTATTGCGGCAGCACTTATTTTTATCAGAAATGGTGTGACAAGCGGATTTTTATTAAATCTTATTTTTTGCATAATAATAACACCAGTAATTTCACTTACGCTTACAAAAAATGATATATCAGAGCGAAAATGCAATGGTGGTTGCAGATGCATTGCAAAGAGTACAATAGCAAATCTCATTTCAAGATTTTTTGATGTGAGTGAAGGGCAGGTGCTTGTAGGTGGTGTTGATGTAAGAAATATAAAGAAAGAGACACTTATGTATAATGTGTCGTTTGTATTTCAGAACAGCCGTTTAATTAAGGGTACAATTCTGGAAAATGTGCGTATGTCACGTCCGAAGGCTTCAAGAGAGAAAGTAATTAAGGCTCTCCAAGCATTACAGTGTATGGATATAATTAAAAACTTCCGAACGAAGTTGATACGGTAATAGGAACAAACGGTGTCTACCTTTCGGGCGGCGAACAACAAAGAATAGCTATAGCCAGAATAATGCTTAAAGATTCACCGATTGTAATACTTGATGAGGCGACTGCGTTTGCGGACCCTGATAACGAAGTGATGGTGCAGAAAGCTTTTTCGGAGCTTGCAAAAAACAGGACTGTCATTATGATTGCCCACGTTTGGAGAACAGAAAATTTAATATTTGTATTTAATAAAATATATTTTATATATTGAAAATAACATTGATATGATGTATAATGCAGTTACTATAAAAAGTGAGTATAAAAATATAGTAACGGAGGTGCTTATGAAGATAAGTTCAGAAGCCAGATTTACTACATTTGAGGCAGTCAGCATGATTGTTGGAAACAGTATCGGAACGGGAATAATTGCAGTTCCGTATCTTGCGACAAAGAATAGCATGCTTGATGTTGTGTGGATGGTGGTAATCGCATATTGTATCAATGTTATTCTTCATTTAATAATAGCGGAGCTTTCATACAATAATGGCGGTGTCCAGCTTGTAAAGAGCTTTGAAGGTGAACTTTTTCACGGAAAGATGAAAAAGGTATTCAGCTGGATTATATTTGCGGTATACGGGATTGCAATTATGATAGGCATAAGCGGCAATATTAACGGCGGTGCACAGATTTTTGTCAACTGGTTTGGTATTCCGTTTGCGGCTGCACAGGTTATATATTATGTAATTGCAGGAATAGTAGTTTTTATCGGAATGAAAGCAGTCGGAATAGCACAGAAGTATGCAGTAATTCTTCTTATGGGAATTGTTGCGGTTATGACTATGGCTACATTTATGCATCCGCTTAATTCATTTTACACAGCTGATTTTCATTGGAATAATCTTCTGGCATTATACAGCATGGTTGTGTTTGCAACATCAGCCAATCAGGCAGTTATACAGGTCGTAAAGGGGCTTGATGGTGATGCAAAAAAGATTCGCAAGTCTATTTTTATAGGATTTGCACTTTCATCTGTTTTTGTACTTGTTGTAACCATGTCTGTACTTATGGGAACAAAAGGAACACTTGACAAAGAACTTGCATATATGCAGCTTGGAGAAAGTATTGGCAGCTGGGCTATGATTCTTGCGGGAATATTTTCATTATTTGCACTTCTGACTACTTTCTGGTCTAATACACTGGCATTAAGAGATGTTGTGCATGAGCAGACAGGCATAGGCAACAGAGTGAGCTGGCTTGCAGCTACTATTCCGTGTATTTTATTTGCGATATTCGGCGTTAACAGTTTTATTATTTTGACGAGAATTATGAGCGGCGTTGTGGTACTTGTAAGTATCATGCTCGTTCTTACATACGGAAAGTCAAGAAAGAAAGCAGGAAGCAGCCCTATCTGCGGTGTTGTTGGAACAGTTCCGTTTCAGGTGCTTATGGTTGTATCAACTGTTATTTCAGCAATAGGTGCTTTGATTCCGTTAAGTTAAGGAGGAATGAGATATGTTTTGCGGTGATGGGTTAAGACAGAAAGACGAAGAGACTTTTTTGCTGGAAATTCCTGAAAACAGGGATTATAAGATATTGCAGCTTACAGATTTGCATCTCGGATTTGGATTATTTTCGCATAAAAAAGATAAGATGGCACTTGATGCCGTAACAAAGATAATTAATAGAACTTCACCTGACCTTATTGTTTTTACGGGAGATACAATATTTCCGTTTTTACCAAAGGTGGGTACTATGAACAATAAAAAGCAGGCGGAGAGATTTATAAGGTTTATAGATAGGTTTAAGATTCCTTATACACTTGTGTTTGGCAATCATGACTGTGAGATGGGTGCAAAATGTGGTCGTGAGCAGCTTGCAGATATTTTTACAAAAGGAAAATATTGTATCTTTTCAAAAGGAAGAAAAGATATATTTGGCGTTGGCAATTTCTTTATAAACCTTACTGACAAACAGGAAAATGTGCTTATGCCGCTTGTTATGCTTGATTCCAATATGTATGGCGACGGCTGGTTTTTCAGCGGATTTGACTGTATACATGAGGACCAGACTGAGTGGTGCATGAACAGATTAAGCAAACTGAAAAAAATAAATCCGGATATAAAAGCGATGGCATTTTTCCATATGCCTGTGAGGGAATTTAAGGAAGCTTACGAGAAGATGAAGCTTGGGGATAAAAGCGTAATTTACGAACACGGAAGCATAGCCGAAAAAGATGAATATTTTGGTATATCATATAAAAAGGGTGACTTTTTTAAAAAGGCTGTGGAAAACGGCATCATAAAATGGATGTTTTGTGGACATGACCACCTTAATACACTGTCGTTGACATATAAAGGGATACGGCTGACATATGGAATGTCTATAGACTGTCTTGGCTATAATGGCATATCAAAAAGCTATATACAGCGTGGAGGAACACTTATTACAAGAAAAATTGATGGAAGAGTTGATATAAAGATGATTCCGCTTACAAGAACAGTTTCAACAAGAGTCAGAGGGGAAAGTAAAAATCAACAACATTAAAAATAATAAAGGAGTAGTCATGAAAAGTACATTAATAAAAGACACAACAAAATCAGAAAGAATCCAGCTTGTGAAGCAGTGGGAAGAGACAGAAGGATGCGAGAGCAGCGGGATTGATCTGCTTGAATTTTTCAGGGATTATATAGACGGAGTTAAAGAAATCGCGGAAGTTAATGCGGAGTTTAACGCAAGATATATATCTGAGATTCCTGATGAAGATTCAGGTATGAGTTGTGGAATGGGAATGAGAAGATGATATATGTAAGAGATTTATTAAAACTTGATACATTCAAAGACTTTGAGCTTGTAAGCGGTGAGAATGGTCTTGACAGAGGCGTTTCATGGCCAAATGTTGCACAGACTGTAAGTATAAGAGAATGGCTTGTCGGAGGAGATGTTATTCTTATGAGTGGCGTAGGCTTAAAGATAACAGATGAATTTCTTACGGATATAGTAATACAGGCGGCGGATGGAAGAGCAGCATGTATTATTATGCTTATTAATCCTGAGCATATAGCATCAATTCCACAGGCTGCGATAGACGAGGCTGTGAAAAGAGGCCTTGCGGTTTTTGCGGCACCGTGGGAGACAAAGCTTTCAAGGGTTATAGGAAGTGTATCTATGCTTGTATCCAATGACAGGCTTGAAGAACGCATGCATAGTGAATTTCTTGACAGACTTTTATCAGGTGAGATAAATCATGACGATTCGGCATATCGCCAATCTATGGAAAAATATGGATTGCTTGGAAAAAAAGCCGTGGCAGTTATTGATTATAAATTTGATGAAAAATATCTACAGACAGAGAATCAGGCATATCATAATGACCGTGTTATGCGGAAAATGATAAGTCTTTTTGAGCGGTATTTTGGAAAGATTAACTACCTTAATCAATATAACCGGCAGGCTTTTATTATCTCCGCTGATAATACAGAAGAAAAAGATATTGTAAATGCTATACGTACAATATATAACATATTTATAAAGGAAAATAAACATGTACATGTGCGTATAGGCATAGGTGAGATTGCACAGGGGTTAGAAGGATTAAAGAAAAGTTATGATCAGTCAAGAATTGCAAGAAAGACAATAAACAAAAGCGGAGTAATGTTTTATAAAGAACTTGGGATATATCAGCTTTTATTTTACATTGATGACACATCAAAAATAGATGATTATGTAAAAGAAATTCTTAATCCGCTTCTTATTTATGATAAGAAGAACAATCAGAATCTTATAGATACGCTGAGAGAATATTTAAAGTGCGGACAGAATGTTTCGCAGGCATCACAGAATCTTTATATACACAGAAATACTATGATAAAAAGAGTTGAAAAAATTGAAGAGCTGCTTGGCTGCTCTATAAAGAATGCTGAAGTTACCAATCAGCTTTATAATGCAGTAAAGATATATGATTTATTTCTAAAAAAATAGAGTCATAAAAACACAAATGATAAAGAAGATAATGGTGGATGTGCATATTGTGCATTAAAAGAGGTAAAATATATGCAGTATGCACATTGAAAATTATTATATAAAATAGTATTATTCAGACATCGAGAGACAACGGAGTCCCTATAAAGGACACGTTGTCTCTTTTTTTACGCAGGCAACGAGCCAAAGTCCGTAATTGCACGGAAATTTGGCGACTGCAGCGATAGCCAGAGAGATTCGTTTTATCATAAAAAGTATTCAAGCCGGCAAGAACTTGATGATTTAACGGATTCAGATTAATTGAGGAGATGAATTAAAATGGAAAATGAAAAATCACCATTGACGGTAGGCATTAACCAGAAGATGTCGGTTGGCGAACTTTTATTATTCGCAGTACAGCATCTTATGGGTATAACATTTTTACTTGCAGTTCCAGGAATTATCGGTGCTGCGTGCGGACTTACATCTGCTGATATTGGATATATGGTTCAGTCATGTTTCATAACAGCAGGTCTTGTGACAATACTTCAGTCAATATTTATATTAAAACTTCCGGCAGTTCACGGACCAACGGCGGTATTTATGTCAGCAATACTTACAACAGGTGCTGCATATGGACTTGGAACAGCTTATGGCTCAATGTTAATTGCAGGCATAGTAGTTGCAGTATTATCAATACCTATTGGTAATATTGGTGTAATTGGTAAACTTACAAAAATACTTACATCACCACTTGTATTTGGTACATTAATGTTAATTATTGGTACACAGCTTGCAGAGATTGCAATACCGGGATGTTTCGGAACAGCAGGAACTGCTTATTATCCTTGGGTAAATCTTCTTTCAGCAGTTATAACAATTGTAGTTGCAGCAGGATTTATGCTTTTTGGAAAGAAAGGTCTTATGAAGAGAGGTGCTCTTTTATGGGCAATCATAGTAGGAACAATCTTTTATGCAATATTCGGACACATTGATTTCAGTTCAGTTGCACAGGCAAAGCTTGTAGGACTTCCAAAGATTATGCCATATGGTTTTGGTGTGAATGTCGGTGTTGTAATACTTATGCTTCTTGCATATCTTCATTCAGTATCAGAGGCACTTGGAATGTACAGCCTTATCGCAGGCTGGGATGGACAGCAGGTTGATGAACACAGGGCAAACGGTGGTATATTCGGACTTGCAGTCGGCAATATTGTCGGTACACTTGTCGGTGGATGTAGGACGGATTTTGCGGACATTCAAAATAAAAAAGAATGTGGAGGTAACAG
>ERZ791734.2755-NODE-2755-length-10430-cov-21.076627_pt1 | contig 10430 bp, 9 predicted proteins | sample MGYA00509953_ERZ791734 | MGnify/ENA primary metagenome ERZ791734 (study PRJEB30046, sample SAMN00792038) | human gut metagenome | study: EMG produced TPA metagenomics assembly of the A metagenome-wide association study of gut microbiota in type 2...
TTTCCAAAGTCGAAAGCGTAACCTTTCCAAAGTCGAAAGCGTTTTCCAAAGTCGAAAGCGTAACCTTTCCAAAGTCGAAAGCGTTTTCCAAAGTCGAAAACGTAAAATTATAAATAGTTGTAAATCAATTTATTATAAATGTTAAAAAAAACTCCTTGCTTTAGCTAAAGAATTAATTGCTCTTTTCTGCTAAAGAAATAGAAGAAAATGACCAAAAAATACTCCGAAAACCAAAAACCTCTGCAAAAAATGACTTTCAAACACAAAAAACGAATAGGGAAAATAAATCAAAAATTAAAAACAGACTGTTTTAAAGCTGTTTTAAGGGTTCTTTTGTGCTCGACGAGTCATCCCCTCGGATTTTGATAAAAGTTCCAAATTGGGCAAAAAAACAAGCCAATAAAATATGTTTTAGAAGCAGATATCATTCGCATTGCAATTGTATCCCGATGAGATTTTTTCAAGAAGCTTTGTAGCTGCTTGCGTGAGTAAACATTTTTTAGGATTGATATTGTAAACTAATTTCATATATTACTTCCCTAATGGTAGCTTTGTTGATGAGGGAAATGGAACGAAGTGTAATGTGATTAGCAAGAAGAGTTCACGTAAATTGTGAACTTAATAACGCAAAGCGTTATATATTAGATAGTTATAAAATACATAATATTTTTTAGGTAGAATTTTGGTAGAATTTATATAATTAATATCTTAATTTAAAATGATTTATAAGGTGGAATATTAAAAATATTCTAATTTATAAATGCCATATAATCAGCATATTAATTTTTCATATATTGTTTTTTGGTGGAAAATAGGTGGAATTATTAATATTAACTATCTTTGTTGCAATAAAATAGATAATTAAATGGCAGAGGAATATAAAAGTATAAAGATTAAAGAGGATGTAAAGAATAGACTTGATAGATATAAAAAGAGATGCAGTTATTCAGACTGCCTGGATGAGATGCTTGGGTATTTCGAGCTGACCGGCGTAGAGCCCCGTCTTGGTCAAACACCTCCAGTTGCTACTTTTGTTTCTACCATGAAGTCTGGCAATGCTGTTTTATTGAAGAGAATGGATGATCTGATAAAGATTCTACGTAATATTGAGATTAATAAGATTGATCCCATATTACATAGTGTTGAGGATGGATTTTTCTCGGATAGAAGTAATACTCCAGAAGTAGGGTTAAGTGTTTCTGAGGAGGAATTATACCAGGTAATACAAATGAATGAGAAATTGAAATCGGATATACGAAATAAAGATATACTTATACAAAAACTTCGGTCGGATGCTATTGAAAATAATGTTATTCAGGATATTATATCTGATATTGAAGAACTATTATCTGACAGAATTCTTTCTTCTAATAAAGACGGTTTCTTTCTATTGTCTCGCGAGCATAGGGATCAACTAATAAGAAAAATTAGAACATATATCAATGTATAGCAAATTGCATCGTCCAGAAAAAAATGAGTTGGGAGTGTCAGTTAATGCAGGCAGTTGTGTTAAATTGGCTCATTACTTGGATAAGGAATCTGGTATTGGAAAATTCTTTTTTTCGCAAAATCAGGATAGTGTGCCTTTGACCGAAGTAATACAAAAAATAGACAACAATAAGAAAACACTTAAAAACAATCAAGATAAATTCTACATGTTATCCTACAATCCTTCACAAAGGGAAATTGCCCATTTGATTAAAGAGGTGACAGGAAAAGATAACGTGGTAGCTCTTTCTTCACTGACGGATAAGGAGATTGAAAAAGTTGTCTCTGAATTCCAAGATTACGTAAGGGACTGTATGGATATATATGCTAGGAATTTTAATAGAAATAAGGATTTGTCAAGTGAAGATCTTCTCTGGTTTGGAAGAGTGGAAACTGAACGGCATTATACATATCTTGATGAAGAGGTTAAGGATGGCTTAAGAAGTAAGGGAGACTTGAAAGAAGGATTGCAGCTTCATGCTCATGTTATAGTTTCCAGGATGGACGTTACTCAGACCATATCATTGTCGCCTCTGGCTAAAAGTATGGGAAATGTTAATGTTCTTAATGGGAAAGCTGTGAAAAATGGTTTCAGCATGAAAGGTTGGCAGGTAGACTGCTTTCAGCATTTCGGTAATAAATATGGATATATAGCAAATGCAGATGAACGCTTTTACTATCACGATAGCAGTTATTCCAGCTATAAAAATAAGATTCAGAATAAGATTATACATGAGGTAATGGAGGATATGAAAGAGGAGAGGCAATTTATGACTGGTGCAAGAAATATTACTCTAATTCTTCATCCAACAAAGAAATCTGTCAAGTTGTATTTAAAGCAAAAAATTAAAAATATTTTATTGGAAAATGAGTCAGTGATATGAGTTTGATTTTTATTGAATGTTTGTTTCTTTCTGCATGTTTGATTTTTCTTATGGGCATTAATCCGTTTGTAAGAAAATGGAAAAATCTTGTATTGTATGCTTGTGGAGGTTTTTTTCTTACTTTGATAGTTTCGTACGTATTTCTCTGTTTTTTTGAGGTTCAATTATCCTTTTATTTGATTGTTGTTTTTTCATTATTTTTTGTTACCAAATATTTGCTCAATGAATCTGGTGTCGAGAAAGCCAAGCCTAGAAAAGACGAAGATACATTTATTCTTGGCAGCGAAAGCGGTCAGCTTGAATTCTATTATCCACGTGATAATTTCATGGTTTTGGGGGGTGCCGGTTCCGGTAAGACTGCCTCGATAGGTAAGCCCATTCTTGAACAGTATATACGTTATGGATGGGCAGGATTCATCTATGATTATAAAGATTATGATTATACGAAGACTGCTTGGAACCTGGTGCAGAAGTATAAATATCCTTATAAGTTCTATTATATAAGTTTCACGGATATGTCACGTACATATAGATTTAACATTCTTAATAAAAATGTGATTCGTAATGAAACTATGCTCTTCCAGGCGATGACGGACTTCTTTAATGCAATGAAACCTGAGAAAGGTAATACTGATGAATGGTTTCAGGCTGCGCTTGGATTACTTTGCGGTGTGGCGGTGAGATTCTATAAATTTCAGGGTGATTACGAGAAGTATTGCACCCTTCCGCATATTCTCAATTTCATCCTAATGGCCACACCGGAACAATTGACGCGTTTTCTGGAGGGGGATATGATGTCTAAGATGAAAGCTGGTGCGTTTCTTGGCTCCAAGGGCAGTGAACGTACCCAAAGTTCTGTGATATTTTCCATCAATAACTATATCAGTAATTTAGCTACTAACAAGAACGTATGTTATGTCCTTTCTGGTAATGATTTTATCTATGACTTGATAGATCCGGAAGATCCGAAGCTCTTTGCTGTTTCAAATAACTTTGCGATTGAGAGTATGATTTCTCCTATTGTAGCGATGTTAGTTCCCCTTGCTGCACGTCGGATTGAGTTTGGTAATCGTGTGAAATTCGCATTTGTTCTTGATGAAATGACTACCGTTAAAGTGAATGACTTCCAATCTTTGCCATCGGTCTTGAGAGAATATGGCGTTTCATTTCTTGTATTGACACAATCCGGTACGAAATTCGATAAATTGTATGGTAAGGAGGATAGGGTTTCCATTATGGCCAATTTTGCTAATTTATTCCTGGGGAAAACAAAAGATGTGGAAGCATTGAAGTATTATCCCTTGTTTTTTGGAAAGGAGGAGAAGGAAAAGAAAAGTATTTCCGCGGGGTCCAGTTCTGGTCGATACAATAGTAGTGTTACCAGGAGCAAACAGAAGGAGGAAATTTATGATAGCAATAAATTTGCTGAATTGCAGAAAGGAGAATTTATACTTTCTGCAGGGGAGTCTAATGTAAGCCGAATAAAAACACGGTTTGAAAAGTTTTCACTGGATGAAAAACCGTTACCGATAGTGAAGTTAACAACTGATAGGGAGGTGGAACAGAATTATCGACAGATTGGAATTGACTGTGAGAAGCTTTTGAATGAGCTTTGCCCGCTCCAATGACATATTTTTATCTCCAATGGTGTGAATTAAGGTATTAAAGAATCATTTTGACTGTATTGTTCTATTTTTTGACTATATTGTTGTATGATAATATATTTTAAATCGCTATTTTTATAAACAATCGGTGAAATTGCTTTGATGACAAGGTGTATTTATTACGAATTCATGCCCTGATTGTGTGTGAAGGATATCACTATATAATCTTTATTAAATTTAATGCCTATGAAAAAGTATTTATTGTTTGTGTGGATTGCTGTAGTTTTTTGTTCTTGTAATGAAGATAACTTTGATATTTCTCCTATGGAAGCAGATGCTACTTGTGCTAACATTATTGATGATGAACACTTTGTGTCAGTTAGTCAAGCCTCTAAAGTGGGTTCCTTGTTTCTAAATAACAATGGAAATGGGAATTGCGTGCACACAAGAAACAGTTCTGTTGTTCCTGAAGCAACTTCTGATAAGACTGCTAGAGAAATAAGAACTATTTACAATGAAAATGGTGTGCCTTGTATGTATGTAATTAACTATGAAAGTGGTGGATTTGTAATAGTAAGCGCTACTAAGAATTACTATCCGATTCTTGCATATTCTGAAACCGGTTCAATGAATGTAGAAGAAGCTATGAAGACAGGATTTTCTGTTTGGTCGGAAAAAACAATACAAAAAATTGTGGAAAGTAGTTCTTGGGGTGGAGATTCCCAAGCAGAGTTTCAGAGAATGTGGGTTGCTTATGATAAACAAGAAGTAGAAGTTGCCCCTCTTGATGCTTTAAATGATGGGGTGTTATTTCGTCAACGTATGAATGAATTATATGAACTGTGTCCAGGATATTCTTTCGGCCCGTTGACCAGTGCTCGTTCTTTCCTTTCTCAATCAGAATATGATAGTTATGTTGAGAAGGCTGAACTTTACGGTTCTCCACTTGAATTTACGATTGTAGGCTATAAACGAGATCCCCATGAAAGGGTTGGGCCGTTAATTAATACTGTATGGAGTCAAAAAAGTCCTTTTAACGGGTTATGTCCCCAAAATTGTCTTGCAGGTTGTGTTGCTATTGCTGTGGCCCAAATCATGAGATACCATGAATGGCCTGCTACTTATAATTGGAGTGACATGCCCAATACAACAGCAACAATAGCTACTCAAACATTGATAGCAGATGTAGGTAAGGCTGTGGATATGGAATATGGTGAATCGGCATCTAAATCCTCTATTGGTAAAGCTGCACTTGGCTTTTGGGCTAAAGGATATAATGTGGAGCTAAAGGAACATAAATCTTGGGAAGTAGAAGATGAAATATTTATCAATCATCGTCCGGTATATATGCGGGGAAATCAGAAGGAATTTATGGGTTTTAGTTGGGATGGACATGCCTGGGTGTGTGAAGGAGCTGAGAGGTGGAATACATGTGCAAACTATTTTGTGGAGTATCTTGTAAATCGCTCTACCAATCCGAGCTATTCAAGTTGTGGACTTCCTGCATACTGGGCTCCACAAAGGTCTTCCGGTTCTGGTTATCTTTTGTTTTATATGAATTGGGGATGGGGAGGAGAAGCTAATGCATGGTATAATTTTAGTGATGTAGATTCAGGATATGGAAATTTTGAATATGATAGACAGAATTTATATGTTTATCCTAAAAAATGATACGTTATGAAACATACATATTTTACTTTGTTTTTTTGTTTGTTATCTTTATTGCTTGGTAGTTGTGACAAAAATGTGGATGATTTCTATCCTCCTTATAACTATAATTATTATATAGCTTTTGTTGATGAATCAGGTAAGGATTTGTTGGAGGGGATATCGACTACTCTGAGTGATACAAAGCTTCCTATTCTGGAGAAAGGTACTTATTCTTATGTTTTTATTCCTCCTAATTCTAAAGATCAGTTCACGTTTTCCGGGATTATAGAGTTAGAAAATGTGAAGGGTCATAATGCTTTAGGTATTCATTTAGGAATGGCAGACTGGCATCTTCACAAAAAGCCCGAAGTGATTACTCATAATTTTGCTTCTTCTTTTATTTTTGGAGATGACGAGATGCATGAGTTGGTCTCTTATTGGAAATTCGATAGTATGTATAAGAAGGCTGATCTTGTTCGTGTTACTATAGATAATGTGGATGCGCGCATTGAAATGGACACATATAAATTCCAATCATTGGCTATTTTAACGTTGAAAAAGTAATAGCATTGCTGATGATTTAATATTGTTTCCTTTTAAAGTCGTGCATAACAACATATAGTTTGTACCAATTAACATAGTGTATTGAAATAAATCTAAAACTCCTTTTCAATACACTATGTTTTTTGTATTGAAATAATTCTTTGAATAAATTTCCGTATATTTGCGGAATAAAGACATCGATATGGAACATCATGGAGAAATCATGTTATATCAGCCGGACGAAGCCGTTAAGCTGGAAGTACGTTTGGTAGATGAAACGGTCTGGCTGACACAAGCACAAATAGCAGAATTATTTGGGACTGAAGTTTTGGCTATTTCTAAGCATATACGCAATATTATTCGAAGTGGAGAATTTAGAGAAGGAAGCAACTGTTTCCAAAATGGAAATAGTTCGTTTAGAAGGTTCTCGAAAGGTTAAACGTGTTATTGATATTTATAACCTTGATATGATACGGGAATTCTCGCTTAATTTTTAAAGAAATCGGGTGTTTCCTCTTTTATATTTGAACGAACATGATTATCTTTGTGAAAGATAATCTTTCTCACTTATAATATAAAACTCATATAAATGAAATTCAACCAGTTCATAGACAGACAAGACTCTTTGGAAAGACTACAAAATGCGTTTTTAAGAGAAACGCCCCAATTTCTTGTTATATACGGTAGAAGACGCATCGGTAAATCCACGCTCATCAAGGAGATAATGAAAGACGATGATGTCTATTTTCTAAGTGACCAGACTAATGAGACCAACCAGCGTGCCTTGTTCGCCAAGGCCATTGCTTACTGCATCCCCCGGTTTGATAAAATTATTTATCCTGACTGGGAAACGCTGCTATTGGAGTTGAATGACAAACTAACCCGGCGTATAACCGTTTGTCTGGACGAATTCCCGTACATGGTCAAGAGCTGTACTTCCTTGCCATCTGTCATCCAAAAGCTACTTAATGGGAAAACACTCAAATATGACTTGATTATTTGCGGTTCTTCCCAACAACTCATGCAAGGATATGTACTGGATAAAAGAGAACCCTTGTATGGCTTGGCCGATGAGATTGTCAAATTAGAGCCAATCCCCGTATCCTACATCAGCCAAGCGTTGGAAGTGGATAGAATCTCCGCAGTGGAAGAATACTCCATTTGGGGAGGGATACCCAGATACTGGGAACTGAGAGCCGATTATTCGGACATGAGTACCGCCATCCGAAAATTGATTTTAGATACCAAAGGAATATTGGCTGAAGAGCCCCAAAGACTTCTTCGTGATGACCTGCGAGATACAGTACAGACCTCTACCATCTTATCCATCATTGGGAACGGCGTCAACCGAATTACCGAAATTGCATCAAGAGCAGGGAAGGATGCGAATCAAATTTCCGAACCACTAAGCAAATTACGTGAGTTAGGATACGTTAGGCGTGAGATACCTTTCGGCGAGAGTGAGAAAAAAAGCAAGAAAGGCATTTATCGCATCAATGACAATATGTTGCAGTTTTACTACCGATTCGTCGCACCGTACCATTCTATCCTCGAACTGGGACGTATCGACACCGTCATGCGCCTAATAGAGACAGAATTCAGCCTATATGTAGGTGACTATTGGGAACACTTGTGCCGACAATATGTAAGCGGTAACGAAATAGACGGTATCATCTACAACATGGCTTCCAGGTGGTGGGGGAAGATATTCCCCAATGACAACAAAGAGGGAACGATGATAGAACTAGATATCGTAGCAGAATCCTTCGACAAGAAACATATTCTTATCGGAGAATGTAAGTGGACGAACGGAGAAGATGCACAACGATTGGCTCACTCTTTATCAGAAAAAACACAAAGCCTCCCATTCGTCAAAAGGGGACAGCAGGTGCATCTCGTCCTTTTCTTGAAAAGGACACCCGAACATCCGGAAGCAGTTAGGTATTTCCTGCCGGAGAATATTGTGAGCTCTCATGCCTTCAGGCGTGAGTAGCTCACAACAATAGATAAGGAAGAACAAAAACAAAAGACATGAATGTGGTTATCTATTCACGTGTAAGCTCGCAATCTGCCAGGCAATCGACTGAGCGGCAGGTTGTTGATTTGGAGAGATTTGCAACCGGACGGGGAGACAAGGTGGTTGCGGTTTTTGAAGAAAAGGTAAGTGGACGAAAGGCCAATGTAGATCGTCCGGTATTAAGCCGTTGTTTGGAATACTGCATAGATCCGCAGAACCAGGTGGGTATGTTACTCTTATCCGAGATTTCACGCTTGGGACGTTCCACTTTGGAAATCTTAAAGGCACTTGATATACTGCACACACATAAGGTCTGCGTGTATATCCAAAATTTGAACTTGGAAACATTACGGCCTGACAAAACAGTAAATCCTTTGTCTTCTCTGGTAACTACTTTGTTAGGAGAACTGGCAGCTATGGAACGTCAGGGAATCATCGATCGCCTCAATAGCGGACGGGAGTTGTATATTGAGAAAGGAGGGAGGTTGGGACGGAGACCGGGAAGCAAAAAAAGCCTGGAACAGAAAAGAGAAGAATACAAAGAGGCTATTTCTTTGCTGAAGAAGGGATATTCTATCCGAAATGTTGCTAAGCTAACAAATAAATCTGTTTCAACCATTTTAAGTATAAAGAAAGATTTCAATATCGACAATAAAAAACACATTCTGAATGAATATGCTGAGATAAACTGCTATTAGGAAATGCCTTTATTTGTAATAGCCATCAGTATTAGGACGCTCTTTTTGCTGTATCATGAGGTTCTCAATGTACCAAACACTTGCCCAAAAGCCAAATTTGTCAGTAAGAGAGGTTACAAACAAGTATCGCAAAGACAATCTCTTTGCAGTACCTTTTATAGATAAAAAGGGTGAAACGAAGTACAGAGTATTTTACAACGAAAGTTTTGCTCACAAAACGGACTATGAGCCTGCAAAGAACGAAACCTTCCATACTTGTTTAAAACTCCATCGCTTAGCCTAACGGAGAGACGTACTGCTAAAACATGTAAGCTGTGTGGAAAACATGGAGAAGTTGTAATGTATCATGTACGTACTCTCAAAGGGGTAAAAGGTAAATATGAATAGGAGGATAAGATGTTCCGAATGCATAGAAAGACCTTAATTGTATGCATGGAGTACAATGCCAACATTCAAAGCTGTGATAAAAAAATAATGTTATAGATAGAGAGCCTATACATGGAGACGTGTAAGTACGGTTCGGGGGTAGGCAGATAAATACATAACTCGCAAAATTAATGAGGATATGACAAACCTTGCTAAACGGATTGAGGGTAAATATGAGTTGGCAACACATCACAACCAACATATTTTTTACTCTGATAAGCGTTAATCATATGGAAAGAAAAAAGAATTGTCACAAAATGAGGTCATAAACATAATATTTATTGTATTTTTGTGTTAACTGTTAGACAATTAGACTGTATATGAATAAAGGAGAAAAAATAAAGGTTTATTTTAAAATGAATGGTCGCTATTATGTACTATTTAATGTTATTCAGATGGGTAAAGATGGGATAGTTGATTTGAAAATAACAGACTACTATAACTGTATGGTTATCGTATCTAAAAATTTCAATGATGAAAAAGGGTATTTAACAGAAGAAGAGATAGATAGATCAAGATTTATCTATCGGGCAGAAATGTCATATCATTATGATGGGAGTTTTCTACATAAAATAACGTGAGCTCGAAATAAAATTAGAAAATAGACAGTTATCCGTCATTGACAAAGTTTACATCAATGGCGAGCTTCTTTTCAAAAAAGCAATATGCTGCTATAGCCGACAAAGAGTTGGCTATAAAGTTATTGAACGAACGATGTCTGGAATGTTCTATCTGTGCTATGTTCTTCAGTTCATCATTGACTGTTTCAATCAATGCTCTTTTTTTGAGCAGAATCTTGTCGGCAATACTCATCAGTGAATTCTTCATATTGTTTTTAACTTTAGTGACATTAAGGAAAAGGTTCTCAAACAGAGCCTGACCGATATATCCTTTGTCTGCACATAGTTTTCCTTTGATGTTCTTCAGAAACTTACCCTGCTTCAACGGTTCTCGGTCATCCACGTTTCCAGGCGTGAACATAAAATTGAGAATCTCACCTTTGTCATTGATTATCAGATGCAGCTTGAATCCGAAGAACCATCCCATTGAACATTTTCCACGTTTGGCAAGTCCCTCAAATGTCTTATGAATAAGGATTCTTTGGTTACGACAAACACGT
>ERZ791734.2759-NODE-2759-length-10415-cov-3.113417_pt1 | contig 10415 bp, 9 predicted proteins | sample MGYA00509953_ERZ791734 | MGnify/ENA primary metagenome ERZ791734 (study PRJEB30046, sample SAMN00792038) | human gut metagenome | study: EMG produced TPA metagenomics assembly of the A metagenome-wide association study of gut microbiota in type 2...
CTAACATAGCTGCCGGTGGCAGCTATACCACAAAAAGTGGTGCTGGCAGGGCGAAGCCCTGACTGAGGAGGGGCGTTTTGAGCGGGAGCGGTAGGAAAAACGCAACATACCAACAGCTCTCTCCCGCAAGACCCCTCATCCACCGCTGCGGCGGTCCCCCTTCCCCGCAGGGGAAGGTTAGGAAGCTCCCCATCGGGCGGTGCGTCGCGCAGCGAATCTGATTTTCCATAACTGCCGGTGACGGCGATCCCGGTACCCGCTGCGGTCTCCTTCTGAGTAACTATTTTTCAACCATAGTATAGCACGTTTGTTCGATTTTGTCAAGTGGCGACCGGGGCGCAGGAGCTTCCCCTCCGGGGGAGCTGGCTCGCGTCAGCGAGACTGAGGAGAGGCGTAACGGGCGGGAGTGGTTGGTAGAAGGTGCAGTCAAGGCGCCCCTGAAAGGGGAGCCTTAGAACGCACATATTTCCAACCGGTCACTTCCGCAGCGCCCCTCATCCGTCTCGCCTGCGGCGAGCCACCTTCCCCGTAGGGGAAGGTTAGGGGAAAAGCTTCACCGCCGCTGCGGCTGTCCCCCTTCCCCGTTGGGGAAGGTTGGGACGGTCCTCCGGGGGCCGCCCTCAAAGGCGGCTCCCCGGGGGTTCTATCTTCCAGCTTCTACAGAAGCATCTACCCCGTTAGGGGTATCTGCTTCTACTTCTGTATCATTTGGTATCCGTTGGTACCAAATGATACCAAATGGTACCACTGGTATCCACTGGCTGCCGCCGGATGTCGCCGGTATCCGGCGGTATCTCTTCCCTGACGGGGAAAGGGCAGAAAAAAGCAGAGGCCCGGAAGCCTCTGCTTTTGGGAAGTATTTTCTTATGCCTTGGGCTTGCGGACGTAGCAGTACCACATGAGCAGGGCTACGGAGCAGCCGCCGACGATGTTGCCCAATGTTACGGGCAGCATATTGCCCAGGAAGTAGTGCCCCCAGGTCAGCGCCTCAAAGGCTGCGCCCTCGGCATAGAACTGTTTGCCGAACAGGCCCAGCATGCAATAGGTCATGTCCGCAATGGAGTGGTTGAAGCCGCAGGTGACGAAGAAACACACGGGAATCCAGGCACCGATGACCCGGCTGAACCCATCCTTTCCGGCCAGGCTCATGAGCACGCCCAGGGTCACCAGAATGTTGCACAGCACGCCCATGAAGAAAGCATTCTGGAAGGGCATGGTCATCTTGCCCTGGGCCACCTTCATGGAGGCGATGGCCAAGGCATTGGCGGTGTCGCCGTTGGCGGCGTTCAGCCAGCCGAAGCGGGCACAGACAAAGCTCAAAAACATGGAGCCCAGGAAATTGCCGATGTAGACAAGAATCCAGTTCCGCAGCATTCCGGCAGCGGTTGCCTTCTTATCCAGCACGGAAATGAGGATCAGGGTATTGCCGGTAAACAGCTCTGCGCCGGTGAGGATCACCGTGCCCAGGCCGAAGGCGAAGAGGATACCGGAGATCATCCGGACGGTGGAATTGCCCACCACGGTATAGGTGGCCATATTGGTCACCACAGAGGGAACACCAATGAGGAAGCCTGCCAGAATTCCCAGCAGCAGCATTTTGGCAGTGGGGATCTTGGTCTTCCCCGCACCGGCTGCGGAATAGTTATTGGCGGCTTCCGCCATGGTAAAGAGGTTCATAGAAATCGTCCTTTCCGATTTGAATCAGGAACGCTTTTCTGCTGCCTCCACAACGTGCTTCATCAGGACGGAGGTGGTGACACTTCCAACACCGCCGGGGACAGGGGTAATGGCATCCACAATGGGCTCTACCTCGGAGAAACAGGCGTCGCCCGCAATGCCGCCCAGGCCGCCCTTGGCATTGGGCTTGTTGGCGTCCCAGTTGATGGAAACATCGATGACCACCTGGCCGGGCCGGACATAATCCTTGGTCAGGGAGTTCAGCACACCGGCGGCGGAGACGATGATGTCCGCATTTTTGCAGATTTCAGCGGTATTGACGGTCTTGGTATGGCAGACGGTGACGGTGGCATTCTTGCCCATGAGCATCATGGCAGCGGGCTTGCCCACCACCAGGCTGCGGCCGATGACAACGGCATTCTTGCCCTTGCAGTCGATGCCGTAGTAGTCCAGGATCTCCATGCAGGCGGCGGGGGTGCAGGGGGCATAGCCCAGGTCCAGGCCCTCGAACACACCGGCATTGGACATATGGGTCATGCAGTCCACATCCTTCTTGGGGTCAAGCCGGTTGCAGATCTCGTTCTGGTCCGCCTTCAGGTGTTTGGGCAGGGGCCGGAACATGAGCACGCCGTGGATGGAATCGTCGGCGTTGACCTGATCGATGACGGCCAGGACATCCTCCTTGGAAGCGTCCTCGGGCAGCTCGAACTTCTTGACCTCCACGCCCACCAGCTCGGCCCGCTTCACAGCGCCCTTTTCATAGCTCAGGTCGCTGGGGTTGGCGCCCACACGGATAATGCCCAGGGTGGGGACGGTGCCCTTCTCGCGCAGGGCGGCGGTACGGGTCTGCAGGGATGCATTCAGTGCATCGGTAACTTCTTTGCCAAGTAACAGTTTTGCCATAGGGAATTCCTCCTAAGTAAGATTCTTTATTGACCGAAGAGCGATTTGACGCTACCAAAGATTTCATCCGCCTTGGGGACATAGGCATTCAGCATACCGTTGGCCTTGTCGTTCATGGCCTGGGCGGTCTCCCGGTTTTTCAGGCTCTTGGTGTTGATGAACACATTCAGCGACGCAGCCTGGAGCGCTGCCTTGCAGCACACGGCGGCGCAGCCGGCATCGGACACAGCCAGACGGCTGCCCTTGGCGGCGAAAACGGCAACGCAATCCAGGGCCTGGCAGCACAGCTCCATGATGTGCATGGGCACGGCGCAGGCGGTGACGGTGGCCTCCTCCAGGATGGTGTCCCGGTTGGGGTCGTCCTTGGGAATGCCGTAGGCCTTGGCCAGGGGCACGAAGCCCTTGTCATCGGCCTCCACCTGGTCCAAAAGCTCCTTCTGCAGTTCGTCACAGCGCTTTTTCAGGGCGATGATCTCCTCCTGCACATCGGCATACTTCTTCTTGCCCAGGGTGAGGGAGCCCACCATGTTGCCAAGGGCCGTGCCGATGGCGCCCACCAGGGCAGCAGCGCCGCCGCCGCCGGGGGCCGGGGCATCGGAGGCCAGGACTTCCACAAATTTCCGGCAGGATTCCATTGTCATATCCATAAGGGAATTCTCCTTTGTTGTTAATAAATCGAAAATACCGCAATGTAAGAAAACGCAGGCGCAATTCGCCCACGCTGGAATACACGAAGGAAGCTCTGGCTGGATCGGCAAGGGCTGACAGCGAGAGTTTTTTCATCGGGTGAAGGTTCCCAAAGCGGAGGAATACTTTGTGTATTTCCCGCTTTGGGAACCGCACAGCCGGTGGAAAAGATCCGCTGCTCAGCCGCAGACGATCAAGTCAGAGTTTCCGCAGAATTAGAACAGGCCGGAGATCTTGCCGTCCTCGTCCACGTCGATGCGCTCGGCGGCGGGGACCTTGGGCAGGCCGGGCATAGTCATGATCTCACCGGTCAGGGCTACCAGGAAGCCTGCACCGGCAGAGACCTTCACGTTGCGCACGGTCACCGTGAAGCCGGTGGGTGCGCCCAGCTTGGTCTGGTCGTCAGAGAAGGAATACTGGGTCTTGGCCATGCAGATGGGCATCTTGTCGTAGCCCAGCTCGGTCAGGGTCTTGATCTGCTTCTCAGCGTTGGCAGTGAAGGTCACGCCGTCGCCGTGGTAGATCTTCTTGACAATGGCCTCGATCTTGTCCTTGATGGGAGCATCCGCATCATAGCTGAAGGTAAAGTCATTGGGCTGGTCGCACAGGCGGATGACCTCCTTGCCCAGCTCGATGCCGCCTTCGCCGCCCTTGCCCCAAACCTCGGACAGAGCAACGTTGACACCCAGAGCCTTGCACTTCTCCTCAACCAGCTTCAGCTCGGCCTCGGTATCCTGGGGGAAGCGGTTGATGGCAACCACGCAGGGCAGCTTGTAAACCTTGGTGATGTTCTCCACGTGCCGCAGCAGGTTGGGCAGACCCTTCTCCAGAGCCTCCAGGTTCTCCTTGCCGGTCTCGGCCTTGGGAACGCCGCCGTTGTACTTGAGGGCGCGGACGGTGGCAACCAGCACCACGCAGCTGGGTTTCAGGCCAGCCATACGGCACTTGATGTCCAGGAACTTCTCAGCGCCCAGGTCAGCGCCGAAGCCTGCCTCGGTAATGGTGTAGTCGGACAGCTTCAGAGCGATCTTGGTCGCGGTGACGGAGTTGCAGCCGTGGGCGATGTTGGCGAAGGGGCCGCCGTGGACGAATGCGGGGGTGTGCTCCAGGGTCTGGACCAGGTTGGGCTTCAGAGCGTCCTTCAGCAGGGCAGCCATAGCGCCCTGGGCGTTCAGGTCACCGGCGGTGACGGGCTTGCCGTCCCGGGTGTAGGCAACCACCAGGCGGGCCAGTCTTGCCTTCAGATCGTTAATGTCGGAAGCCAGGCACAGCACGGCCATGACCTCGGAGGCGACGGTGATGTCGTAGCCGTCCTCACGGGGCATACCGTTGGTCTTGCCGCCCAGGCCGTCCACCACGAAGCGGAGCTGCCGGTCGTTCATGTCCACGCAGCGGCGCCATACGATCTGGCGGGGGTCGATATTCAGGGCGTTGCCCTGATAAATGTGGTTATCCAGCATGGCGGCCAGCAGGTTGTTGGCAGCGCCGATGGCGTGGAAGTCACCGGTAAAGTGCAGGTTGATGTCCTCCATGGGGACAACCTGAGCGTAGCCGCCGCCGGCAGCGCCGCCCTTAACGCCAAACACAGGTCCCAGAGAGGGCTCACGCAGGGCAACCAGAACGTTCTTGCCCAGCTTCCGCATGCCATCGGCCAGACCGACGGTGGTGGTGGTCTTGCCTTCGCCGGCAGGGGTGGGGTTGATGGCGGTGACCAGGATCAGCTTGCCATTGGGCTTGTCGGCCATGTCCTTGAGGATCTTGTAGTCCACCTTTGCCTTGTACTTGCCGTACTGCTCCAGGTACTTCTCGTCCACACCGGCGGTCTTTGCGATCTCGGTAATGGGCTCCATGACGGTTTCCTGTGCGATTTCGATGTCAGTTTTGAATGCCATAGTTATCAATCTCCTTGTATTGTGTAATCGGCTCCCTTGCCGTGAGTTTGGCTCGGGTGCATACAGGACTTATGCGGGTCACCGTGAGTCTGGGTCGCCGCACGTTTCTATCGGTACTTTCGTACCGATAGAAGAATACCACTTTTCCAAACCGCTGTCAATAGCCCCCGGGAAAATTCATAATTTATGACAATTTTAACAAAGCAAGAGGAAGGAATCGCGCCTGAAGTTGTGCAAAATTTCATGCGCTTTTTATCGATAGAAACGTCCCAAAAGCTTCCCCTCCGGGCGGTGCGTCGTGCAGCGAATCTAATCTGGCATAGCTGCCGGTGGCAGCTATACCATAAAAAGTGGAGCTGGCTCGCATCAGCGAGACTGAGGAGGGGCGTTTTTAGCGAGAGCAGTTGGAAATTGCGCACCGCTCTCGCATCCAACGCCCCTCTTCCACCGCCGCTTGCGCGGCGGTCCCCCTTCCCCGGAGGGGAAGGTTGGAGAAAAAGCTTTCTTCGGGGGGCGGTCAGGGCGACAGGCTGCCGATCTGCCCTATGGCGTACAGCGGCAGATTCACAAGGCCGTCCTCTTTCCTGTAGTCTGCCATGGAAGTACGGATCGCAAGCTCCGGCGAGAACTTTTCCCGGTAGGTTTTCAGGCTTTTGGCTCTCAGATTCGTCTCTGCCTTGACTTCCAGGGGCATCACCCGTCCACCCGTATCGACCACAAAATCCACCTCGCAGCTGCCTCTGTCATTGGTGTAGTAGCACAGCTCCAGGTCTGCAAGGGTTTTCAGCTGCTGACAAACATATTGCTCCGTGAGCGCCCCCTTAAACTCGACAAAAAGGGCATTGCCATCCAGAAGTGTGCGCTGGTGCAGCCCCGTCATGCAGCCCAAAAGCCCAACATCCAGCACAAACAGCTTAAAGGCCTTCATGTCCTCATAGGCCCGCAGCGGAATTCCGGGGGCATTGACACGGCTGACCCTGTGGACAAGTCCGCAGTCGCTGAGCCACAGCAGCGCCGTCTCGTAATCCTTCGCCCGCGCCCCCTCCCGGACAAGCCCATAGATGAATTTTTTGTTCTCCCTTGCCAGCTGTGCGGGGATACTGTTCCACAGCATCCGCAGTCTGGGAACCACCTCATTGGGTGCGTGCTTTGAAAAATCCTGCTCGTAGGCCGCAAGGATTCGTTTCTGGATCTGCCGGACCTCATTGAAATCCTGATTTTCCGCAAAGCTTTCCACGGCCTCAGGCATGCCGCCTACAAAATAATACTGCTTCAGCGCATCAGCATAGGTTTCCCGGAAGCTTGTGATCATCGAAAAATCCTGCTGATCCAGCAGCTCAGAAAACTGCTTCTTCCCGATTGCCATTAAGAACTCCTGAAAGGACAAAGGATACAGCTTTAAAAAATCCACCTTGCCCACCGGGAAGGATGTTCCCCGATGCAGCGCGATCCTCAGCAGGGAACCGGCGCACACGATGTGGTACTGCGGTGCGTCTTCACAAAAATATTTCAACGCGGCCAGCGCCCTGGGGACCTCCTGCACCTCATCAAAGATCAGCAGTGCATTTTCCGGGTCAATTTTCCGGCCTGCGTACAGCTCCAGCCCCAGGACCAGGCGCTTTGTATCCAGATCCGAAGCAAACAGCTCTGCCATTCTGGCATTGGAATCAAAATTGATATACACGGTATCCCCATAGGCCTGTCTGCCGAATTCCTTCATCAGCCAGGTCTTGCCCACCTGGCGGGCTCCCTCAATGATCAGGGGCTTGCGACGTCTGCTCTGCTTCCAGGCAAGCAGGTTTTCCATAGCCATTCGGTACATATTGCGCCTCCAGTTCCGTATTTCCGAAGGTATCATAGCACAGAATTACAAAAATTACAACGTAATTCTGTCGATATACTACACTTTTTACAACGAGTTTTTGTCACATTGCACCGCTGCGGCGGTCCCTACGGCGAGATTCTTAGGTTGACGGCATTGCCCAATGGGGAAGGAGGGATTAAGATTTTCTAAAGAATGGCCCCGGGTGCTTGACTGGAAAAAGCAGGCGTTGTATAGTATCTGTATTAGTACGATTCATACAAGGAGGGACTGTATGCTGCATTTGGATTATCGGGACGTTCGGCCCCTGTATGCCCAGCTGACGGACAAAATCCGGCAGCAGATCTCCGGCGGTGTGCTGGTGCAGGGGGACAAGCTGCCCAGCGTCCGGGAGCTGGCTGTGGAGCTGTCCATCAACCCCAACACCATCCAGCGGGCCTATCGGCAGCTGGAAATGGAGGGCTGGATCGCCACCGTGCCCGGCAAGGGCTGCTTCGTCTGCGGGTGTCCTGCGGAAGACCCCCAGGAGGAGCTGAAATGCCTGAACACCCTGGAGGAAACCGTCCAAAAGCTTCTGGCCATGGGCTACACCCGGCAGGAGCTGATCCAGAAAATAGAGGAGGCTGACCCATGCTCGAAATGAAAGACGTGACCAAGACCTTTGGCTCTTTCAAGGCTCTGGACTGCCTGAGCCTGAATGTGCCCAAGGGGGCCGTATACGGCCTGGTCGGCCCCAACGGTGCGGGAAAAACCACTGCCATCCGCCACCTGACGGGGGTTTACCGGCCTGATTCCGGCTCCGTCACCTTAGAGGGCGCCCCCATTGACGAGAATCTGGCGGCCAAGGAGCGCATCTGCTGCGTGGCCGACGAGCCCTTCTATTTCCCCGGGGCCAGCCTGGAGGAGATGAAAAACTTCTATGCCGGCCTCTATCCCAAGTTTGACGGCAAGCGCTTTGACGAATTGCAGGACGTCTTCCGGCTCCGGCGGAAGGCCCCTCTGCGGCGGTTCAGCAAGGGCATGCAGAAGCAGGCCTGCTTCCACCTGGCCCTGTGCACCCATGCCGATGTGCTCATTCTGGACGAGCCTGTGGACGGCCTCGACCCCGTCATGCGGCGGCAGGTCTGGAGCCTGCTTCTGGAGGACGTGACCCGCCGGGGCACCACCATTCTGGTATCCTCCCACAACCTGCGGGAGCTGGAGGACATCTGCGACCACGTAGGCATTATGCGCCACGGGAAAATGCTGGTGGAAAAAAGTCTGGCGGATATGCAGGGCTCCACAGTGAAGCTGCAAACGGTTGGGCCTGCTCCTGCCGGGCTGGAAATTCTCCACCACAGCCGCACCGGGCGGCTGAACACCTATATCATCCGGGGCACCATGGCCCGGGTGCAGGGGGCTGTGGAGCGGGAAAACCCCGCCTATTTCGATATCCTGCCCCTGTCCCTGGAAGAAATCTTTATCTATGAGCTGGGAGGTGCGGCACATGAAACTGAAGGTCTGCTTCTGTAACAAAACCGTTCTGAAAACGGACATTACCCGCTTTGCCCCCGTGTGGGCTTCCTACCTGCTGGGCCTTGCCATGATGGTGCTGCTGCAATTCTCCGGCGGCAGCGATGACACCGCCAAGAACAGCATCGTGCACGATTTCAACCGGCTGTGCATGCTGGGGGTGGGCGTCAACGGCCTGTATGCCCTGGTGGTGGTGCAGGCTCTGTTCGGAGACCTGCTGAACCCCAGGCTGTGCAACGCCCTGCACGCCATGCCCGTGACCCGGGACGGCTACTACGGCGCGCACCTGATTGCGGGGGTGCTCTTTGCGGTGGTACCCAACTGCCTGGTGCTGCTGCCCACCTCCCTGCTGCTGCCCCGGCAGGTTGCCTCCGTGGCCCTGCTGACCCTGCTGGCATTGAGCCTGCAATACATCTTCTACCTGGGCACGGCCCTGACGGCGGTACAGCTGGCAGGCAACCGCGTCGGCATGGTGCTGATCTATGGCATTCTGAATTTCGCCACGGTGCTGCTGTACTGGTTCGTGGCCATGGTCTTTACCCCTCTAATCTACGGCAAGGACATCTCCATCAGCTGGATCGCCCGGATCTGCCCCACGGTTGCCATGTATGAGGGCAACTACTTCAATGCAATCGACCACAGCTATTATCTCGGCGACACCTATCACTATGTCTTTGACGGCATCTCCATGGGGGATGTGTGGCTGAAGGCCACCGTCTGCGCCGGGCTGGGCGTTGTCTGCATGGCCATTGCCCAGCTGCTCTACCGGAAGCGGCGGCTGGAAACCGCCGGGGACCTGGTGGCCTACTCCATTCTCTCCCCCTTCTTCCTGACCCTGTACACCCTGACCGTGGCCGCCTTCCTGCACCTGGCCGTAACGCAGCTGACCCAGGGGGCCATCTCCGAGTATTTCTTCCTGCCCCTAGGCCTCATTGCAGGCTATGTGACGGGCCTGATGCTGCTGCGGCGGACCAGCCGGGTATTCCGCTGGCGGCTGCTGGTGCCCCTGGGGGGCATTCTGGCGGTGTGCGCCCTGTGCGTTCTGAGCATTGCCACGGACGCATTCCACATCATTCGCCGGGTACCTGACGCACAGGATGTGCAAAGCGTGGTACTTGCCCCCGTTCAGACGTCCTACAGCAACGCTGCCCTGACCCTGACGGAGGAGGACGAAATTGAGGATATCCTGGCCTACCACCGGGGCGCGCTGCGGAACTGGCAAAAGCAGGTGGGCGACTGCCTGCTCCAGCGGGACGGGCACTGGTCTCCCGGGGACTACTACAACATCCAGCTGCGCTACACCCTGAAAAACGGCTCCACCTTCCAGCGGCGATACTTCCTGGAAAAGGATAACCCCGCCTATGATCGCCTGAAGCCCTACCTCTCCACCCCGGAGCTGTCCCTGGGCATGGACGAAAGCACCTTCCGGGCAGCCGTTGCAAACGCCGGCTCCGGCGACTCCTATTTCTACGCTGTCAACGGCGGGGCCGTTGCCGACAAGTGCCGGGAATTCACCAATTTTGCAGGCCTTGCCAATGCAATCCTGGCTGACAGTCAGGAGGGGAACCTGATGACCCTGACCCTGCACACCCCCGCAGGCAAGGACTCAGATCCCGACTACAAAATCTCGGGCTGGCTGGGCATCCTCTACGACAACGAGGAGCAGTACCTGAACATCAGCCTGAACGACAAATGCACCCATACCCTCTACTGGATCTCCACCCACGGCACCGTTAGCAGCGCGGTGGGGTGAAAGAGCTTTTTCGCGCCCTGTGAGGGAAGCATCTTTTCGGAAAGGCCGTATCATCAGCCTTTCCGAAAAGTATATATTCAATACAATTCAATTGAATTGTATTGAATTGGCTAGATTTGCTGCTTTTGCAAGCTTTTGCTTGCAAGGATGGCATTTGCTTACGGCAATT
>ERZ791734.2778-NODE-2778-length-10360-cov-2.991849_pt1 | contig 10360 bp, 8 predicted proteins | sample MGYA00509953_ERZ791734 | MGnify/ENA primary metagenome ERZ791734 (study PRJEB30046, sample SAMN00792038) | human gut metagenome | study: EMG produced TPA metagenomics assembly of the A metagenome-wide association study of gut microbiota in type 2...
GCTTCTGCTCGCCAGGAAACGGAGGCCGTAACCTGAAATACTGTTATCATGCCAGGGATCAGCCCTGGTTTTTTCACGCCTAAATTCATCTATAACACTAAAAATCATATCAAAAGAAAGGAAACTGCTCTATGAAAAACATCACAAAAATTCTTTCCCTGTTGCTGGCCTTGACCCTGCTCCTGTCCTTCCCGGTGGCTGCCTCTGCTGTGGAGCTGACCAATATGCCCACCATCGACGAATCCAAAACCGGCTCCCTGACCATCTATAAGTATGACCTTACTAACGCCGAGAAGGACGGCGTTTGGGATTCCAGCTATGTATCCACTGGTGTCTACGACGAAGCCGGGGTAAACAATGTTCTGGGCGGTAGCACTTCCTCCGCTCTGGGCAACGGCGAGACTGGCTATGGGTATGCCATTAAGGGCGTGGAGTTTACCTACGTGAAGGTGGCTGATATCTTCCAGTACGAGGAATCCGAAAGCAACAATCGCACCGACGCTCATGTGGAAATCCTGTACGCTGTGGATAAGACTAACGGTGCGGATTTTCTGGCGGCTTTGGGTCTGGCAGATGGAAAGAACCGTTACGAGAATGCGGATGCTCTGGATGAATCCAAGCATTTCTACCAGTCCGATGTGCTGATTTCCGCTCTGTCCTCCGGCCTGACTGCCAACGCTACCACTGTGAAGAACGCCATGGAATGCTACGCCGCTGCCAACGGCACGGCCATGCCTCTGACGGATTCCTACGGCAAAACCAAGGCTGAAAATCTGCCTCTGGGTCTGTACCTGGTTGCGGAAACCAAGGTTCCTGAAATGGTAGTGTCTACTACCAATCCTTTTCTGGTATCCGTTCCCATGACCTCCGTCAACGGCACCAACGCCAACGATGGTGGCACCCGCTGGATTTACGACATTACCCTGTACCCCAAGAATCTGACCGGCATTCCTTCTCTGGAAAAGACGCTGCGGGAGGCAAAGGCTGACACTGGCAAGACGGACGATTACGCCCACACCGGCACCGCCTCCGCTGGTGACACCATTGACTACCAGATCATTTCCACCCTGCCCAGCATTACCTCCGAGACAACCTACTTGTCCTGCTACACCTTCGTTGACACTCTGTCTGCCGGTCTGACCTACACCAAGGGGGATGTAACCTTAGAAATCTTCTCCGATACTGCCTGCAAGAATGCGGTAACTACCTGGAAGGAAGCAGACGGCTATTTCACCGTTTCCTATAACGATACCAAGGACGGCAAGACCGCTATGACTGTGGAAATGACCGCCAAGGATCTGGCAGAAATCAATAAGTCCAAGACTGTCTACGCCGATGCCGGCATGGTCAACTCCGGCTTCTCCGACTGCACCATGCGCCTGACTTACACCGCCAAGGTGGACAGCGACAATTCCCTGGTGGTAGGCGACAAGGGTAACGACAACAAAGTTGTCCTGACCTGGAAGCGTACCAGTGAGACTTTCTATGATACTCTGGTAGACGATGCCCACGTTTATACCTACGGTATCGACCTTACCAAGCTGTTTTCTGACGGCAAGGGCGATTTCTCCAAGGTGGAATTTCTGGTACAGAACAAGACGGACAACTACTATGTCCAGGCGAAGCTGAACCAGGACGAGGGCATCTATTATGTAACCGGGCATACCGCCAACAAGGAAGATGCTACTCACTTTGTCCCCGTGAAAACCGGTGATACCAAGGGCCGTATCCTCATTAAGGGGTTGGAGGACGATACCTACACCATGACCGAAGTCCGCACCGATAACGGCTATGTGCTGCTGAAACAGGATATTGAGGTCGTGATCTCCCAGAAAGAAAGCTCCGAAAACTGCACCATCTACGCCTCCGATGCTCTGGGCCTGATCCAGAACGATCCCCGGTATGCAAAGGTCATTCAGAGTGACGCGGATCTGAAGAACATTCCCCAGAAGCATCTGGAACACAAGCTGCTGACCGCTTCCGCTACTGTCAGCGGCAAGAATGTGAACATGACAGAGGACAACGGCAGCGCCAACGCCGAAGCGCCTCTGACCGTGGTCAATACGCGCGGCTTTGATCTGCCCAAGACTGGCGACAACGGCACTATGATGTTCACCATCGTGGGTATTCTGCTCATGGTCGGCGCAACGGTTGTACTGTACGCGGTGTCCAACAAGAAGTCCGCATAAACGGAAAAGGCCGGAGGGGCCTTCCCCCTCCGGCTGCGTAAAGCTTATAAGAGTTCTTTTGTCTTTCTCGCCAGATACAGCGGAAGATTTGTAATGGCTCCGTCTTTACGATACCCTCTGCGGGAGAATCGCAAAGCGTGTCTGGGCTGATTCTGCGCGATATAGCGCTTGAACGAAGGTGCGGATTTGTCCTCACCACCCTTTGCTTCTACGGGAATGATTTCTGTACCGTATTGTAGCACAAAGTCAATCTCGCTGTTCTTATCAGCATAATACCGAGGTTCCACTTCAAACTGCCCCCGGAGCTGCTGTAAGACGTAATTCTCTGTCAACGGACCCTTGAACTGGTAATCTGTTTTCAGCAGGATTGCGCTGTTATCAATACCGGCCATGTATTTTAGAAGCCCCGTATCGAAAAGGAATAGCTTGAACTGATCCAGCTTGTCGAAGGCGGTCAGCGGATGCTCCATCTTCCCAACATTGTAAACCCGGTTCAGCATCCCGGCAGAAACCAGCCATTCAATGGCTTCCTCAAAATCTCTGGCACGAGCTCCCTCTCGCACAGCGCCATAGATAAATTTTTCATTCGGCTTTGCCAGTTGGGACACAATGCTGCGGAACACCATCAGGATGCGTCCGCTGTTGACTTTGCCGTTGTGCTTTGAGAAGTCGTTTTCATATACCTCTATGAGTTCACGCTGGATTTCCCGAATCTTTGCCGGATCTTTGTACTTAACCCAGGAAGAAACACACTCCGGCATCCCTCCGATAATGAGATAATTATTAAAGGCATCCAGCAGCCGATTGTGGAAGATTTCCTCTATTTCCTGTTCTTTCTGAATGCTTTCATAATAGGTGTAGAGGATGGGGTCCGTTGCATCCAGAAATTCATCAAAGGTCAGAGGGTAAATATCCAGAAGATTGACCATTCCAACAGGATAGGATTTCGGTGTTGCCAGAAGTGTTCCCAGCAAGCTTCCTGCCGCAATCACATGGTAATCGTTCGCCTTTTCTTTGAAGTATTTCAGGGTATTCAGTGCCGGAGGGCATTCCTGAATTTCATCAAAAATGATAAGTGTTTTCTCTGGCAGGATTTTTTTACCGGCAATCAAAGACAACAGTTCAACGATTCGCTGAGGATTCTTATTGACCTCGAAAATGGATTTCAGTTCATCTTCCTCGTCAAAGTTGAAGTATACAAAGCTATCGTATGCTGTCCGGCCAAACTCCTTCATCAGCCAGGTTTTCCCTACCTGTCTGGCTCCTTTCAGGACCATTGGCTTCCGATCTTCACTGGACTTCCACTGCATAAGGAATTCAAGTGCGTTTCGTTTCATGCGATTCACCTTCTTCCTCGGTTTTCAATGCTAGATTAACACGTTTTTCTTAAAAATTCAATAGATGTTTTGCACATTTTTCTTTTTTTTTTCGGCAGAAAAACACATTTTTTCTAAAATAAAATTTCTTGTTGTAGTAGTCAAGAAAAGTAGACACAAAGGAGTAGAAAAAAGTTGTATCACGTCGAAAAAAGTCACTTGAAAAAGTTGATACTTTTCTGGTAAAGTCCCTTGAAAAAGTTTCTCCCTTGTGATTGCTGTGTGTAAACTGACAGCTGATTGGAGGTATACACAATGCTGAAGCTGAGGGAATGGAAGAACACTTCCGGCCACAAGCCGCTGATCGTCAAGGGATGCAGACAGTGCGGTAAGACGTTCTCTGTGCTGGATTTCGCAAAAAAGAACTACAAGCACGTTGTCTATCTGAAATTTTTTGAAAATCCAGACTACGCTTCCGTTTTTGCGGGATCACTGGAAATCGATAACATTGTGATGCTGCTTTCCGCATTGCTGGGTAAGGATGCTGTTTTTGAGGCAGGAGAAACGGTTTTGGTCCTGGATGAAATTCAGGATTGCCCTGAGGCAAGGAACGCACTAAAATTCTTCCGAATCGATGGCCGATACGACGTGATCGGCACCGGCTCCCTGCTGGGGGTAAAAGACTACGGCAAGGAGCCAAAGTCGGTCCCCGTGGGTTCGGAAACTGTGATTGATATGTACCCACTGGATTTTGAGGAATTCCTGTGGGCCAACGGCATTTCGGAACCGGTGATTGCAATGCTGCAAAAAGCGCTGGACGCTGAAACGCCGGTGCCGGAGATGCTCCACAGTCGGATGAAGCAGCTCCTGCTGCAATACGCCGTTGTTGGCGGGATGCCCGATGCGGTGCAGACCTTTGTGGACAGCAAGCAGATGGACGAAGTCCTCCGTATCCAGCGGGACATTGTGCGCTCCTATGAGGATGACATGGTGAAGTATGCGGAAAAACAGGATAAGTCCCGCATCAAGGAATGTTTTCAATCCATTCCCCGTCAGCTCGCCAAGGAAAACAAGAAATTCCAGTATTCCGTTGTTCGGAAAGGCTCCACAGCCGCCAAATATGCCGGAAGTCTGCAATGGATTGAGGATGCGGGGATCATTGCCCGCTGCTATAACCTTTCCATCACCGAACTTCCTCTGGATGGCAATGCCGAGGAGGACACATTCAAGGTGTATATGCGGGATATGGGGCTGTTTGTCAGTATGCTGGAGGACGGCACCCAATACGACATTCTTCAAGGCAATCTCTACGGCTACAAGGGCGCTATCTTTGAGAACCTGATTGCGGATATTTTCTCCAAAATGGGGCGAAAGCTCTACTATTTCCACAAGGATTCCGGGTTGGAAGTGGACTTTGTGATTCGTTACAAAGGCGAATGTACGCTTGTAGAGGTAAAGGCGGCAACCGGGAATATCAAGAGCACAAAGACGATTCTGAACCATCCCGAGAAGTACCATGTAAGCAGTGCAATCAAGCTGGGAGATTACAATGTTGGGCGCATTGGGCAAGTTCTGACGCTCCCGCTGTATATGGCATTCTTGCTGAGAACACTGTAAAAAATTACACAACCCGATGATACAATGCAGCAGACTGTTTCGTCCTGTTGCATTGTTTTGTACTCAATGACAGAAATCTCAGGGTATTGTTCCGCCAAGTGTCGGAATAAATTGCCGCCAATCATCGGATTTCAGCGAGAAAGACACGCAAAAATAAAAGATGGAGGATGTATTGAAAAAGAAAATTATAACAATCTGTGCCGCAGTGCTGTTTCTCACGGCATTGGGGCTTACACTGTACCCACTTATTTCAAATTATGTCAACCAAAAATATGCCTCTGAAATTCAGACGGCATATCAGGAGTTAATCCAGCAGACAGATGATTCCGTTCTGCAGGAGGCAAAGCAGCGGGCTGTCGCCTACAATCTGGCAATCACGCCCGGCGCGGCGGATGCTTACAGCGAAGAATCTCTGTCATCTGCCGCCGAGGATTACGATGACCAGCTGGACATTACCGGGAACGGAATCATGGGCTATGTGGAAATTCCCAAAATCCAAGTGAATTTGCCCATCTACCACGGCACGGACGCGGAGGTACTGGATCGTGGCGTGGGGCATCTGCTGGGCAGCTCTCTGCCAGTGGGCGGCAAAAATACCCACACCATTCTCTCCGGCCACAGCGGTATGGCAAGTCAGAAGATGTTCACCGATCTGGAACAGCTGACCCATGGAGATGTGTTCTATCTGAATGTTCTGGGTGAAACGCTGGCGTATCAGGTAACAGAGATCAACACAGTTCTGCCCTATGAAACAGACCACTTAAGTATTGTTCCGGGCAAGGACCTGTGTACCCTCGTCACCTGCACTCCCTATGGTGTCAATACCCACAGGCTGCTGGTACGTGGCTCCCGGATTCCCTATGAGGAAGCGGCGGTACTGGATGAAGAAAACGTCAGCGCCGAACCGGCTGCATCCACATGGGAAGCAAAGTACCTGCAAGGCTTGCTGGTTGGGTGTGGTGCCGCTGGAATTGCCGGATTGCTTATGCTCGCTGTCACACGAATTTGGAAGAAACAGTCCAAACACCGCAAAGGAGGCCGCTATGCAAAACGGTAAACTGCGGGGGCTGCTCATTACGGTTATGCTGCTGGTGTTCCTTGCAGGGTTGGTCTCCATCCTGTATCCCTATATCTGGGGTGCCGCTGTGGACAGCTCTATCGCCAGCACCGCGAAAGACTTCCTTGAACGGGAGGAACCGGAACTGCCCACTACCACCGTCATTATTGATTCTATTGAGCCGGAGAACGTCAAGTCCTACCCGGAGCTTTGGGAAGATATGGTGCGGTACAACCAGAGCATTGCCGCCCAGGGGCAATCTGGATTATCCTGCGCCTATGAATACCAGAAAGCCAGCTTCCGTCTTGTGGACTACGGCCTCCCAGATGAAATCTTCGGCGTTCTGAGTATTCCTGCTATTGATCTGGAAATGCCCATCTATCTGGGAGCCACGGAACAGCATATGGCAAATGGAGCCGCCCATTTGAGCCAGACAAGCCTGCCCATTGGCGGCATGGACACCAACTGCGTCATTGCGGGCCACCGTGGCTACAGCGGAGCCAGCTACTTCCGCTATCTGGATAAGCTCCATGTTGGGGATACGGTTTCCGTGACCAATCTCTGGGAAACGCTGACCTACCGGGTCTGTGAAATCAAGATCATCGACCCCAGCGATGTGGAGGAGATTCTGATTCAGCCCGGACGGGAGCTTCTGACGCTGCTCACCTGTCACCCCTATGCCTCCGGGGGGCGGCAGCGATATGTGGTCTACTGTGAGCGCTCCGAACCGACCACATTTCCCACATCTTGATCGATTGGAGGTAACTCTATGGATTTTATCTGGGAAAGCATTACGGATTGGCTGAAAGAAATCCTTATCAGCGGCATTGTCAGCAACCTGTCCGGCCTGTTCGATTCCACCAATGAGCAGGTGGGCAACATCATCGGCCAGGTGGGCAAAACGCCCCAAAGCTGGAACAGTGGTATTTTCACCATGATCCAGAATCTGTCCAATACCGTGATCCTTCCTATCGCCGGGGCAATCCTGGCTATCGTTATGACGCTGGAGCTGATCCAGCTGGTCACAGACCGCAATAACCTGAATGACGTGGATACATGGATGTTCTTCAAATGGGCATTCCGGTCTGCTTGTGCCGTAGTCATTGTCACCCACACATGGGATATTGTCATGGGCATTTTTGAGGCTTCCCAAAGCGTTGTCAACAGCGCCGCCGGGGTGATCGTCGGGCAGACCAGCATCGACATATCCTCTGTGGTGGGCGGGCTGGAAAGCAGACTGAATGAAATGGAATTGGGACCGCTGTTTGGACTTTGGTTTCATTCCTTGTTTGTAGGGCTTTGTACCTGGGCTATCACCATCTGCATTTTCATCATCACCTACGGCAGAATGATCGAAGTGTTTCTCGTCACCTCTGTGGCCCCTATCCCCATGGCGACCATGGTCAACCGGGAGTGGGGACAGATGGGGCAGAACTATCTGCGCACCCTCTTTTCCCTGGGATTTCAGGCGTTTCTCATTGTGGTATGCGTGGCGATCTACTCAGTGCTGGTACAGAATATTTCCGTGTCCGGCGACATCAGCGCCGCCATCTGGACCTGCATGGGCTACACGGTGCTGCTCTGCTTCTGCCTGTTCAAAACCAGCAGCCTTGCCCGGTCCGTATTCAACGCCCATTAAGGAGGTGCGTCTATGCCCTATGTAACCATTCCAAAAGACCTGACAAAAATCAAGTCCAAGGTGCTGTTCAACCTGACCAAGCGTCAGCTGATATGCTTCAGCGCGGGGCTGCTCGTGGGTATTCCCCTGTTCTTTCTCACAAAGAAGCCACTGGGGAACTCTACCGCCGCCCTGCTTATGATCCTCACCATGCTCCCGGCATTCATGCTGGCGCTGTATGAGAAGAACGGGCAGCATCTGGAAGTCATTATCCGCAATATGGTTCGGGTGCTGTTCCTCCGGCCAAAAGAACGCCCCTACCGAACCAACAATTTCTATGCCGTTCTGGCACGGCAGGACAAATTAGACAGGGAGGTATACCGGATTGTTCATCCATCGCAAAAAGCGAGAACAGAAAAAAGCGGTGCAGGCCGCTATCTCAAAGGCAAAGCGCACAGATAAAAAGGAGAAGTCTTCTCAGGACAGCATTCCGTATCTGCTCATGCGCCCGGATGGGATTTGTCAGGTGACGCAGAATCACTACACAAAAACCATCCAATTCCGGGACATCAACTACCAACTCTCGGACAACGAGGATAAACAGGCCATCTTCGACGGCTGGTGCGATTTCCTCAACTACTTCGACAGCTCCGTTTCCTTCCAGCTGTCCTTTATCAACCTCACCGGCCTGCGGGGCGCTGCCCTGCGGACGATCCCGGTGCGCACAGACCAGTTCGAGAGCATCCAGCGGGAGCTGTCTGAGGTGATCCGGAATCAGCAGGAAAAGGGCAACAACGGCATCGTCAAAACCAAGTACCTGACCTTTGGCATTGACGCGGACAGTATTCGTTCTGCAAAGCCCCGGCTGGAACGAATCGAGACGGATATTCTCAACAATTTCAAAAAGCTCGGCGTCAGCGCTCAGGTGCTGAACGGGCAGGAACGGCTCAGGGTATGCCATGACATTCTACGCATGGACACCCCGGAGCCGTTTTCGTTTCGATGGGAGGATTTACCCCGTTCCGGTCTGTCCACCAAGGACTACATCGCCCCCAGTTCCTTTTACTTCGGCAGGGCGAGAGATTTTCGCATGGGTAGAAAATTCGCCTCTGTCAGTTTTTTGCAGATTCTCGCCCCGGAACTCAGTGACCGTGTGCTGAAGGATTTTCTGGACATTGAAAGCAATGTCATTGTGAACATCCACGTCCAGTCGGTAGATCAAGTTGCTGCCATTAAGACTATCAAGCGCACCATCACCGATCTGGACAAAACAAAGATTGAGGAACAGAAGAAAGCCGTCCGTGCCGGATATGACATGGACATTCTTCCCTCGGATTTGGCGACTTACGGCGAAGAAGCCAAGAAGCTGCTGTCCGATCTGCAAAGCCGGAATCAGCGGATGTTCCTGATTACGTTCCTGATTCTCAACACCGCCGACACCAAGCGGCAGCTGGACAACAACTTTTTCCAGACCAATTCCATTGCCCAGAAGTATAACTGCCAGCTGGTGCAGCTGGACTTCCGGCAGGAGGAGGGCATGGTCAGCAGCCTGCCATTGGGGCTGAACCAGATCGAGATTCAGCGGGGGCTTACTTCCTCCGGCGTCGCTATCTTTGTACCCTTTACCACTCAGGAGCTTTTCCAGAACAGCCCGGAGGCTCTGTACTGCGGCATCAACGCCCTGAGCAACAACATCATCATGGTGGATCGGAAGTGGCTGAAAAATCCCAACGGCCTGATTCTCGGCACTCCCGGCTCCGGCAAATCCTTTGCCGCCAAACGGGAAATCGTCAACGTGTTTCTGGCGACAAATGACGATATTATGATCTGTGACCCGGAAGGAGAATACTATCCGCTGGTACACCGATTGGACGGGCAGGTCATTAAAATCTCTCCGACTTCCCACCACCACATCAATCCCATGGACATCAACCTGAATTACAGCGACGAGGACAACCCGCTTTCTCTGAAATCCGATTTTATCCTGTCCCTGTGTGAGCTGATCGTGGGCGGCAAGGAGGGATTGAAGCCTGTGGAGAAAACCGTCATTGACCGCTGTGTGCGGATGATCTATCAGAAGTATCTCAGCGATCCAAAGCCGGAAAACATGCCCATTCTCGGCGACCTGTATGATTGCCTGCGAAAGCAGGAGGAAAAGGAAGCCCAGTTTGTGGCAACAGCACTGGAAATCTACGTAGACGGCTCCCTGAATGTGTTTAACCACCGCACGGATGTGGACGTCAGCAACCGGGTGGTCTGCTATGACATTAAGGAGCTGGGCAAGCAGCTGAAGAAAATCGGAATGCTGATCGTTCAGGATCAGGTGTGGAACCGTGTCACACGGAACCGGGAGGCCCGGAAAGCCACCCGGTACTATATCGATGAATTTCATCTGCTTCTGAAAGAAGAACAGGCAGCCGCCTACTCCGTGGAAATCTGGAAGCGCTTCCGCAAGTGGGGCGGTATCCCCACCGGCATCACCCAGAACGTCAAGGACCTGCTCTCCTCCCGTGAGGTGGAGAACATCTTTGGTGCGACACGTTGACGCACAAACATCGCTCTA
>ERZ791734.2793-NODE-2793-length-10294-cov-2.523489_pt1 | contig 10294 bp, 9 predicted proteins | sample MGYA00509953_ERZ791734 | MGnify/ENA primary metagenome ERZ791734 (study PRJEB30046, sample SAMN00792038) | human gut metagenome | study: EMG produced TPA metagenomics assembly of the A metagenome-wide association study of gut microbiota in type 2...
GTTTTTCAATAGAATATTTTATAGCCATTGACTTTTTCTCCTTTCATAAATTTTTTTATCTTTTTTTCCGATTTCTTCAATGCTTTGCTTTTCTTTCTGTAAAAGCATCTTTTCACACCTCTTTTCAGCAATTCATTCATAACAATACTGACGTATCACCTGAAATTCCTTTTTCCTGTTTGCTTTTACCTCCGCAAATGCCTCCAGAGCTACAACACAGGAATCCATATAAAAATTTGCCCTGCCTTTCTTTCTTATCGCATCTTCGATCATATCCATAGCTCTCATCACTTTCTTTTCCTTTGAAACAGGCAATATCAGAACCTGAAGGTAATCCTCATAGGACAATCCATGTTCATTGTTTTTCCGCATGGAATCCAGTCCTTCCATCAGACTTGAAAGATTAGACAGCGAAATCTGCCAGTCTGCGGAAGTTTTTACAAGGGGAATCTTCCCTCCTGCAAAAAGTTCTCTCACATCCAGTACGCTCTCCGCAAATGCCCAGCATAAAAGCAATGCAGACTCTATCACTACCGCTGCCGGAGGAACCAGAAATCCCGACGCAATGGCTGCAGCGAGTGCCTGTGCCTCTGTTCTTTTTACATTATCTGCCATCAAACATGCAAAGTTTACGCCTTCTCTGATGAACAAGAGCTTTGATGCCACAGATTTAAGGTTATCTATATCATTGTCTCTTCCTCCAAAAACATATTCCATCTGATATGCAAGACTTTCTTTTGACGGATCTGTGTAATTTCCCAGATGATTCATCAGATACTGCTGAAACAAAACCCCGGAAGTATAACTGCTATCTGCTGTCACTCCGTCCGGCATCTCCATTCCCTGTTGCAGCTGTCTTCCCGAAACCATTGTGTCTTTGCTGACTGTCCGGGTGGAAATTTCCCGTCCGGGTGGCAAAACCAGCTCCAGTATTCCCATTTTCATAATTCTTTTTATAATACTGATGGGATTGTCAGCCTGTGGCTGCGTCGGTGCTGACTGGGTTGATATTTGTCCTTCCTGTTGCTGCCTGTTTTCAGCTTCCTGTGCTGCCTGCCGGCTTTTCTGAGAAGCCTGATTCATTTCTGAATCATATCTGTCGATGGAGCCTCCTGTCTCCGCCTGTTTCGCTTTCAGATCCGCCTCTTCTGTTTTTCTCTCTCGATCAGACATTTTGTTGAGAAGGAGCTGTACCCCCTGACTTCCAAGAGTTTCCTGCATATACTGCACAATCTGCTGATAAAAAACCTCTCCGCACTCATCTGTCAGAAGCCGGTAACCGGTAAGTCCGCTCTGATGCAGTTCAAGTTTCTGACTGTTCTGCTTTAACACCGGTTTCATATAGGATTCCAGATTATCGCAGATCTTTGCGAGATTAAGCTGCCCGCCTCCCATGGAACCATCCAGCGCAAACAGATCATATTCCTCAAGAAGTTTCCTGTCATACTGTCCAAATACAGAATAAAGTCCGATATCCATACTGTTGAGTATTTGGGTTCTGGCCGATGCCATACGTACAGATTCTATACTTGTACATACAAGAGACAAAAGCAGACTGAGTATTAATGCAAGAAATAATGTAATGCTTCCTCTTTCCTTTCCGCAATATTTCATACAGGAAGTACACCTCCTTCTCTTTTCATCTTAAATAGAATTACTCTGTTTGGCGATCTTTGAAAGAATGCTCTGCACCAGTTCGGTCAGCTGCTCTTTGAAAATAATGACAAGCCCGATCAGGACTACAAGAATCAGAATGATCTCCACAACACCTACAGCGTCTTCTTCCTCTGCAAATCTTCGTATCAGTCCGTTTTTCTTTTTTATCTGTCTTATCAATTGTCCCATTTTTTCCCTCCATATCCAAAAGCACCCTTTACGCTGCACAGAATTTACTGCAGCACCTTATCATGTTTCTCCGTAGAAAGACATAAAAGCAGGAATCATGACAATTGCCATAACGACAATAAGCATCATGATTATCGGCACCAGAAGTTTTGTGGCTGCAGCCTCTCCAAGAACACGTGCTTTTCTCTTTCGTTCTTCCCATGCTTCGGTTGATTCTCTTTCAAGCATATCAGCCATCTGTCTGCTGCCCTTCTGGAGATTCTGGATAAGAAGCGTGGCAAATGTTTTATACTTTGCCTGACCACATCTTTCTCCAAATCTTCTGTATGCTTCACTTTCAGAAACTCCGCTTTCCATCTCATAGCAGACAATCCGTATCTCTTCATACGCAGGTCTTGGATTCCGCTTTCTCTTTCTTCCATAATCCAGAGAAATTTTCTGGAATGCCTTTCTTACAGTCATCCCGGCCTGAACCAGAAGTGTAAATTTCATGATCAGTCCCGGATAATCCATAAGAAGTTCTTCATACCGTTTCTGAAGCTGAACCTGTTCTTCTCTCCCTTTCATCACAAGAATTGCCATTGCCGCAATAAGAAACAGTCCTGTCAGAAGCATTCCGGAAGTGTCTGCCGGACTTTCCCATTTTACCTTTTTTCCATTCAGCTTATCCGGAAGATAATAATAATCCGGATCACTGCGCTGCTCGTTATACCGGGATACTGCCTCTGCAATACTTTTTTGTGCCTGTTCTTTTCTGGTCAGCTTCTTATTCTGTTTCGGTTCTTCCTCCTGCCCTTCCAGTTCCTTCTCCGGTACCTGAATGTACATGGAGACCGGTTCTTCTCCGTCAACGGATACCATAAATTCCTTCTCATATGATCCTGTATCCTCCTTTTCCAGACGGTATCCCTGAGGATACACCTGTCCACCGTTTTGCAAAGTAAGGATCATGCCCAGCAGATTTCCGGCTATCGCTACTACCGCAAAAAGTCTGATACCATCCTTCCCTCCGATTCCGGAAGATGGAATCCATCCTTTTTTCCAGCCGGTCAGTGCACACAGGATCATAACAAAAATGACAACATGTACCCACATTTGTACTGTCACACCTCAATATCTACAATCCTTCTGCCAAGCCAGTATGCCGCAGCATAAATGACAAGACAGATACTCATTGCTGCAATTCCAAAGGGATTTCCATAAAGAACACTTAAGAAGCCCGGTGAAGTCATCTGCAAGTACAGGATAATTCCCACAGGCATAAGACTCATGATCATCTGTTCTGACTTCTTTGCTGCCAGTGTAGCCTCTATCTCTTTTTTAACGTCAATCTTATCTCCAAGCATACGAGACACCTTCTGAATTACCCGGTTCATATCACCACCTGTACGCTTGGCTGTATAAAATACAGAGGCAAAATTTTCGATATCTTCTATCTGACTTCTTTCTCCAAAATCCAGAAACAGCTCTTCCAGCGGAACACTGATATGCTGCTGGCTTTCAATATAGCGAAATTCCTCCACAATATCCGTTCCCTTTCCGTAGAGTCTCTCCAAATCTCTGACACAGGTTTTTACCGCGCTTTCCACCGAATATCCGGCCTGAACCGCAACACTCAGCGAAGTAAGTGCATCCTTAAACTGATAATTCAGATTCTTTCGTCTTTCCCTGATCATACGATTTTTCTGCCATTTCAGATAAAACACAGGAACGGGAAGCATAAGAAGCAACACCCATTTACTTTTGTAAAAAAGATAATCTGCCATTATGCACAACGCCAGTGCCTGTCCCATATATTTCAGAAGTTCTTTCATAGAAAAACGATAATGATCATAATTACGTTTCTGATAAAGCTGTTCTTTTTCTTTCCCTTTCATAGTTCAATCCCCGCTCTTTCCAGTTTTTCCACATGAAGGAGGGATGCTGTCTTTACAAGACCTTTCCCTTCCTGCCATTGATACAGCGGCCGGATACGGATTTCTCCATTTTCAAAGCCGCACACCTCAGTTACTTCCAGCAATTTCCTTGATTTATCCCTCATTCTTCCCAGATGTACCAGAATATCCACTCCGGAAGCAATCTGTCTTCTGATTGCTTCCAATGGAAGATCAACGCCCATCAGAACCATTGTTTCCAGTCTGGATAACATATCCCTGGCAGAATTGGCATGGGCAGTAGACAGCGACCCTTCATGCCCTGTATTCAATGCCTGAAGCATATCCATTGCCTCTCCGCCGCGGACTTCTCCCACTATGATTCTGTCCGGACGCATTCGTAATGCAGATTTGATCAGATCTCTGATCGTAACGGAAACTGCTCCTTCCATGTTTGCCATCTTTGCTTCCAGCCGGACCAGATTGTCAATTCCCCTGATGCGAAGTTCTGCATTATCTTCTATTGTAATCAGTCTTTCGTCCCTGGGGATATATTCCGACATTGCTGCAAGAAATGTAGTCTTTCCGCTTCCGGTTCCGCCTCCTATGACCATGGAATATCTGGCCTTCACAAGCTTCTCCAGAAATTCTGCACATTCCTGTGTGATACTTCCCAGTGCGATCAGCTTTTCCATTGTAATGGGGTGTTCAGGAAAACGCCTTATAGTGAGAATCGGACCATTTAATGCAACCGGATAAATTACAGCATTTACCCTGGAACCATTTTCCAGCCTTGCATCCACGATCGGCATGGATTCATTGATCACACGATTACATTTGCCAACAATCTGCTGGATCACATCCTCCAGTTTCTCAGCAGAAGTAAAACTTTTATGCCATTTCATAAGCTTGCCGGCCCGTTCTACAAAAATGGTATCCGGTCCGTTTACCATGATCTCAGTCACTGTCTCATCATCCACCAGTTCCTGAAGCACATCCAGTTTGCGGACAGAATAAAACAGTTCCTGACGAAGCTGTACCTTTTCTTTCAGCGCAAGACGGACATCTTTTATCTGGTTCAGAATCAGCTCATCAATTACATCAAGGATTTCTTTATCCGATAATTCTCTGGACAGATCCAGTTCTTCCATCAGCATCTGCCGCAGCTTTCTAAATACATCTTTGTTCATCCTTTTTCCCTTTACAGCATCTTTCCGGAACTTTTTTAATTTTCTTTTTTCTGGCTTTCTTTCCTCAGAAGGTTCCGCACATAATCTCCCAGTTCACTCCACATCAGCTGTTCAACATACGCAGGTGACAGGCAGGTTGCCATATGAAACGGTGGATTTATCTTTTCCGTCTTTTCCAGAATCTGAGGATAATCCCAGATTCGGACCAGATTCTCAAACTGCGCAATCTTACACTGTGAAACAGCATCAGACAATACAGGCATATAAATCTTCTTACACATATCCAGCAGCTGGAAATTTTCATCAATCCCACATCCAATATCCAGCACAATCACTTCATAAGAACTGTCAAGTATAAGCATCTGAAAAAGCCGTTCCCAGTCCTGCCAGGCTGTTGTACGGATATCTGCCGGCATCTGCACAGGTGGAACATAATCCAGATTATTGATCGTCTGTATCATACTGTTCATCTTATAGAGAAGATTCTGATTATCTTGTCTCACATAATAAAGAAGATCACTCAGATTGTGGGCAAAACCTTTTCCCATCAATTCTTCAAATCCGGAATATTCTTCCATATTCAGATAAAGAACGGCTCGTTCTTTGGCAAGTATCTGTCCAAGTGTCAATGCAAAAGAGGTTTTCAGACAACGTCCCAGAGGTGAAAATATTCCAATAATTTCTGTTGTCTTTTTTAATACAGCAATCTGATCTGCCACTGTCTTTTTTTCGGCGCCATAACATGCCATCACTTCCCGGAGAACATCAGAAGAAGACTGATATTTATACACACTTGGATACTGGTCAAGTTCCGGAGGGTGTACCCCTTCCGACAAAATGATGATCTTCCCGATATCCAGATCCCGGACTTCCCGGCACATAGCCCGCCCAGAGATCAACAGCAACTCTATATGTGTTTGTTTCCCATAAGCGATCAGGTTCTCTACAGATGTAAATGCCTGTATCTCAAAGGGAATATTCTTCTTCCGGTTCATATAGTCCATAAAGTTCAGCGCATAATCCACTTCCAGATCGCATACTGCAAAAATATTTCTTTTCAATAGATACCTCCTGCATATAACAACACACTTATAAAAACAGGAATCGTAAAATGGAAATTTTCAGGAGCAGCAATACTTTTTCTCCGATAGGAACTAATCTTTCCCGTACTGACTGTACATTTCACATATTCAATAAAATAAAGGATACGTTCACAGAAATTGTGGTTAAAGATCAGAAGTGCGGCCGAAATGCCTGCACCTGTCAGAAAAGAAATAAAGATGCATTTTATGATAGATTCACAGCCCATTATCCCTCCCAGTGCGCAGAATAATTTAATATCTCCGGCACCTATCATCCCAAAAGCAAAGAGGATCATAAGAAATAACGGAATTACGCTTCCCATTATAAAAAATCCAATTCCCGTAATATTCTTTTGCCATATACAGACAAACAGTCCCACAGACATGGAAAAAATAATCCATCCGTTATCAACTTTTGCTGTGCGGATATCCATGATCATGGCAGTCCCGGCAACCGCTACAGGAAAAAGGTGAAAAAATGCATATTGCATCACCTCCAGTCTTATATTTTTCGCAACTGTTTCGATACTGTTCATACAATAGGAAACAGTCTGTCTCTTCTTTGGTATTTTAAAAAAATAAAAGTGGAATTAACCGCCGAACTGACGGGATTGAATCACCAGAAGAACTCTGGTGAGTATTATTATAGGACCGGACAATCCATTTGTCCAGTCCTATTTTTTGTCGAATTTCTAAAATATTTATAAACTTGTTACCTGTCCACACGCTGCTATCCCGAAATATACTATGCGAAGTGTATTACTGAGAACAAATTGAACAGTAACATAAACCCGGCTATAATGCACTTCACAGAAAGAATATCATGCACCTGTCAATTAGAGTTCGATTTCCTGTCTGCATCCTTCCGGTACAATGATAATACCATTTTCTGTATCTTTCACTATGCTTCCACCAGTAACATCGGCTATTTCATGAATATTTCTCAGCAGATAGGTCATACCTCCATTTTCTGCTGAAGCTTCCAGAGTGAGTTTATTTCCCTCTCTTACAGCTTTTACTGTAAAAGCTGTCTCTCCTTTACGCGTCACTACCTCACAGGATGCAGTTTCATTTACTTCATAAACCTGAATCTGTACATCTTTCTCCAGTTCATAATCAACGGTAGTATCTACAGCACCAATCGGAAGCAGAGTATTCTCTCTTACAAATACAGGCAGTGAAGAAAAATCATAATCTTCTTCATACCATCTTCCGCCTTCTTTGACTTCTCCGCTTAAAAGATGAGTCCATTTTCCTGCCGGCAGATAATATTCTGCATGACCTTCTTTGTTGAAGATTGGTGCAACCAGAATACTGTCACCTAACATATACTGCATATCCAGATATTTGGTTGCAGGATCATCGTTAAATTCCATGATCATTGCACGCATGGACGGAATACCTGTCTTGTGTGATTTTACGGCCATAGAATACAGGTATGGGAGTAATCTTAATTTCAGCTTTGTAAACTTACGGCATACATCTACAGCTTCTTCATCAAACAACCACGGTACACGATAACTCTTGGAACCATGGAGACGGCTGTGTGTGGAAAGAAGGCCAAACTGCAGCCAGCGTTTGTATACATCCGGTGCTGCTGTCATTTCAAACCCGCCCATATCATGACTCCAGAAAGAGAATCCTGATAAAGCAAAGGACAGACCACCTCTTAAGCTCTCAGCCATGGAAGCATAGGTTGCAGAACAGTCACCGCCCCAGTGAACCGGGAACTGCTGTCCGCCTGCTGTAGCACTTCTCGCAAAAAGGATTGCTTCACCTTCACCCTTTACTTCCTTCAGCAGATCAAATACTGCCTTGTTGTAAAGGTATGTATAATAATTATGCATAGAAACCGGATCTGAACCGTCATAATATTTCACATCGACCGGAATTCTCTCGCCAAAGTCTGTCTTGAAACAGTCAACACCCATATCAAACAAAGTTTTCAGCTTATTCTGATACCACTTCACTGCATCCGGATTTGTAAAGTCAACCAGGCCCATGCCAGGCTGCCAGTTGTCGATTTGCTTGATTCCTCTTCCGTCTGCACGCTGTACCAGGTATCCGTTCTTCAGACCCTCTTTAAAGAAGTTAGTTCCCTGTGCAATATATGGATTGATCCATACACAGATCTTAAGTCCTTTATCCTTATAACGTTTCAGCATTCCCGGTACATCCGGGAAGATTCTGGAATCCCATTCAAAATCACACCAGTGGAACTCTTTCATCCAGAAGCAGTCAAAATGGAATACACTCAATGGAATATCTCTGTCTGCCATTCCCTGGATAAAGGAATTAGTCGTCTCTTCATCATAGTTTGTTGTAAAGGATGTGGAAAGCCATAATCCAAAGGACCATGCAGGCGGCAATGCCGGTTTTCCTGTAAGATCTGTGTAATTCTCGATCACACCCTTAATGTCATCTCCGTAAATAATATGATATCTGATCTCTTCACCTTTCACAGAGAATCCCACATTCTCAACCTTTTCACTTGCAACTTCGAAGGAAACATGATCACTGTGGTCTACGAATACGCCATAATGTTTGCTTGTTACATAGAACGGAATATTTTTATAAGAAATCTGAGAAGCTGTACCGCCATCTTCATTCCAGATATCAACAACCTGACCGTTCTTTACAAACGCTGTAAATCTCTCACCCAGACCATATACACATTCTCCAGGTGCAAGAGAAAGCTCTGTCACCATATATGGCTGATACTGTGCTGCCATATAGTTCGGTTCCGGGAATTTTGTCAGCGTAGCTCTGTCATATTGCATATAGCCAAGATTGCGGAATCCGATGTTTGTGAGAACTTTTCCGTCTGCTTCATATGTAATCTTAAAGTCTTTCAAGTCCACTCTTACTGTCATTCTTCCGGCTTTCATCACAGCTTCATCTTCTGTAATCTCAACCTCTGTTTCCTGTGGATCCTCATTCAGCTCATACCTTGGCTCATCTTTTACATAACCTTCATAATGATAACTTCTTACACTTATGATATCTTTACGTACAGAAATAAATTCTGTAGTGATAGTTCCGACATCCAGAGCACCGCCTCTGTCTGTGATCTGGCGGAATGGAGAAACAATTCTCATTCCTCCCGGAATTGCTTCCGCAGTAAAAGCCTGCATCGCATAGGATGCGTTTGCGCGTTCATTTTTCTCCCAGTAACCTTCTGTGAACTTCATTCCTGATCCTCCTTGCTTTTAATCTTATGATTTGCTTATTTTCCGAAATTGAAACTCTTTCAGTACCTCGCGGGATAACGGACTGCTGAATAATTATCTGATACCAGTATACATCACGATTCTTTTTCTTACCAGCAATATAACCCAATTTTTATCTGTGCAAAAAACAAAATCTGTATATTGCATAAAACCAGAAGATTGTGGTAATATTCTTCAAAATATACACGTTCTACAAGTATATCTATTTTGGCACCAGGAGGTAAGAAAATATGTGCACAGCAGCAACTTATAAAACAAAAGATTTCTATTTCGGCAGAACCCTTGATTATGAATTTTCCTACGGTGATGAAATCACCATCACACCACGAAACTACCCATTCCATTTCCGTCATTCTGATAAAGCCCCTGACTCTCACTATGCCATCATCGGAATGGCTCATGTGGCCGGAGACTATCCACTCTACTATGACGCCATTAATGAAAAAGGTCTCGGCATGGCAGGTCTGAATTTCGTAGGAAATGCAGTCTATGCAGAACCAGTATCGGACAAAGAAAACGTAGCCCAGTTCGAATTCATCCCATGGATTCTCAGCCAGTGTGCCACCTTAAAAGAAGCCCGCCAGAGACTCTCAACTATGAATCTCACCAACACACAGTTCAGTGAGAACTTCCCATGTGCTCAGCTCCACTGGATCCTCGCAGATGCTTCCGGCTGCCTCGTTATCGAATCCATGCAGGACGGCTTCCATATCTACGAAAATCCTGTAGGGGTACTAACCAATAACCCACCCTTCCCACAGCAGATGTTCCAGCTTAACAACTACCAGTCTCTCTCCCCTCGCCAACCAGAGAACACCTTCGCTCCAGGATTAGAACTCCAATCCTACAGCCGCGGTATGGGCGCCCTCGGCCTCCCGGGAGACCTTTCCTCCGCCTCCCGCTTTGCCAAAGTTGCCTTCACAAAAATGAACTCCAGGTCCGGCGACTCCGAACTCGAAAGCGTCAGCCAGTTCTTCCACATCCTCGGCTCCGTAGATCAGCAGCGTGGCTGCTGCGAAGTAGCAAAAGGCAAATATGAGATCACTCTCTACACTTCCTGCTGCAACACAACA
>ERZ791734.2815-NODE-2815-length-10182-cov-3.078207_pt1 | contig 10182 bp, 6 predicted proteins | sample MGYA00509953_ERZ791734 | MGnify/ENA primary metagenome ERZ791734 (study PRJEB30046, sample SAMN00792038) | human gut metagenome | study: EMG produced TPA metagenomics assembly of the A metagenome-wide association study of gut microbiota in type 2...
TCCCGGCCTTGTCGGATTTTACCCAGATCATATTCTCCTTCGGCTTCACCGGTTCCGTCAGTCCTGAGACAACGGTCAGTCCGGTGCCCGCACTGCCGTTCCCATACAAAAAGCACTGTCCCATTACCGCATCACCTCGATCTGAATGGGGATCGCCGTCTCCGGCTTGTCCTCGAAGCACGTAAACTGAATGCCGCCCGCCGCAGCCACGCCCCGGCTCACGCAGCCCCAGGCCTCCCGCTGGGCCTGGGCCGTGGTGTTGTCCGCGTCATACACCGGCGTCACATGGGGCATGTCCGATGCCAGAATGCCGCTTACCGCCACCGTCTGGGTGTAAGGCCCGGAACCGGTCCAGCCGGTACCGACGGTCGCCGTGAAGGTCTTCCGCTTTCCGTCCACATAGCCCTTGGTCGCACCGTCTGCCGCAGCCGTGGGGGTCTTTACATTTTTCAGCGCGTTCCCGCCCATGTCGATGTTGCCCGTCATGGTGCCGCCGGAGGTGGGCAAAGCCCCGATGTGCTCCGCCTTCAGTGAGACACCCCCTGACGCATCCGGAAGCTGCCCCGCAACGCTGCGGACCACATCCGCACCCACATCTCCCCTGGGGCCCTGTGGGCCGGGGTCACCCTTGTCCCCTTTTTCTCCCTTCTCCCCTCTGGGACCCTGGATGGCCGGAATCTGCACGATGCTTCCGTCCGAGGCCCGCACAAGCAGCTGGGGCTTCTCCCCCGTGGGGTCTACCTGAACCCGGTAGCCCTCCGGCATAGGGCCGCTGCCCACATAGACCTCGCTGTGCCGCAGGAATGCCCTTTGTTCCCCGCCCCGGAAAAAGACCGTCAGCACCACGCCGTCCCGGACCTCCTCCAGGCGCAGGCCCGTATCCTCCAGCGTCTCCAGCAGCTGATCGTACAGGCTGGGCGACGGGTCTTCCGGAGGGCCCCAGGCACTCCGGATGCCCTCCCGCAGAGCGATCCTGGCCGGCGTGGTGGTCCGCAGATTTCCGGAGAACACACCCACCTCCAGCTTTCTGGCGTTCGTAAACACCGGCACGGGGCAGGACATGCCCCGAAAGAGCACATCCTGATAGGTGCTTTCTGTCTGGAATCGGGCGGTTTTCAGATCCTCAGCCTGCCATTGTTCTCCAAAGGCAAACACGGCGGTGAAATCACCGCTTCCGCAGATATAGACGGTTCCGTCCGTCTGGGATGCCACACCGTTCTCCACCGCAATATGAATTTCCGGCATATTCTCTCTCCTTTCCTTTTATGGGCCGAACCGCTGGGGATGCAGCAGTTTCTCCCCATGCAGTTCATTTAATTCAACCCTATATGAATAATAGCACATTTATAGATACTTGTCAAATGGGCTCCCACACCCCCTGTGGATAACTTTTCCACAGCCATTGCAAAATGCCCCGGCGTGGACCTCTGCGTCCACACCGGGGCATTCTGAAATTCCTTATTTTGCTGCCTTCGCAGCGGTCTTCTTCCGCTTCTTTTTCTTATGCAGCACCAGTGCAGTCCCAAGGGCCACCACAGCAGCGGCTCCCGCACAGGCAAGGATCATCGGAAGCTCGCTCTTCTTCTCCGCCAGAGCAGCCCGGAAGGAGGTGCCTGCAGCGCTGAAGATCAGGTAGCTCCCGTCCTGAGTCGCCTCCGAAACCTCCCAGCCGTCTCCTGTATCCACATAGAGGGTGTACTTCTTTTCGCTGTCCGGCATGCGCAGATGGATCACATGGCTCTGCGCCCCGTCCTCCGGGACCGTCAGGCACCATCCGGCCTCCGCACCATCCGGCAGGTCCGCAGCAAGGGCCGATGCCGTCATGTTCTCGCCGGAGGGGAAGGCGCCCTCTGCCAGTGCAATGGCCAGCTGGCCCGTCTCACTGCCGGTATCCGCTGCCGCCTGCAAATCGGTATACTCCGCGTAGACGGTCTTGTCCGCCCGGATATGGGCAGGCTCAAAGTCCGCCCACACGCCGCTGCATCCGTCCTTTTCCGGAACCTCCGGAACATCCTTCAGGCGGCGGTTATAATCCACCCGGCGGGTATAGGTCACATCATCCGCAACAAAGGTGATGATCATCTTGCCAAAATACTCCGGCACATTTTCCAGCTCCATGAAGCGGTTGTAGCTAATGGGCTCGGCGGAGCCGGCATAGCTGATACCGTCGATACCGGCCAATGCCCCGGAATCGACAAAGAGGTTTTCCGTGCTTTCCCCGTCACCGGAGAGTCGGCCTGCAATGGCACCGGTATACTCTCCGGCGTTCTCCAGCGTCACCAGGGCGCGATTGCCCATGAGCTGGGAGGCTTCACCGGCAATGCCGCCCACCAGATTGCCGCCGGACACATGGCACTTGGCCCAGTTGTCGGAGACCTGCTTCTGGCTCTGGCCGACGATGCCGCCCACGTAGCTGGCATCGGGAGAATCCACCGTGCCATAGCCCTCACAGCCTACAATGGCACCCAGGGTCGTCTTGCCGACGATGCCGCCGGCGCAATGCTTCTTGGCCGTGACGGTGCCTCTGTTCTGGCACTGGTACACCAGCGCCCGGGTACGGAAGGTGAAGTTCAGGGAGCTATCCCCCTGGACGGTCAAATCGTCCTCCGGGTCTTTGTCATTCTCCCAGGACAGGGCGCCCACAACGCCGCCGGCGTTGATGTCGGCGTTCACGGTGCCGTAGTTGATGCAGCTGCGGATCTTACCGGCGGAGTCCGCTTCCAGGTCCTCGCCGGATACATCCTGCACCACATTCTCGTTTTCCTCCCGGCCGCTCATGACGTTGACCACCCGGCTCATCTGGCTTGCCAGGGATTGCAGATCACTGATGACCTGTCCACCCTCCTCTGCAGCAGACTGGCTCACAGAGCTGATCTGCCAGACCAGGTCGTTCATCCGGTCGCCCACCGTACCTGCGGCAGCCCAGATGGCGTCCTTGTCGTTCACATTGATGTCCGGCAGCTCAATATCGTCCCCGGGCTTCCAGTCCGGATTGGGGCCATCCACGGAGATATTGTCTCTGACGACCTCCAGCATATAGTCGATGGCATCCAGCACATCATTCAACGACCCCTCCACCTGGACCAGGCCGTCCTGAATGGTGCTGTTGGCATTCCCCGCATCGTAGGCCGCCCGGCTCAGGATGCCCTGGGCCGTATTGAGCTCCTTTTCCAGCTTTTGCAGGGTATCCTCATCGTAGACCAGCATGTTGTTGGGCTCCATCTGGCCCAGCACGCCGCCGCCCTCCTTCCGGGCGTACACGTCGCCATAGTTCACGCAGTCCGCCATGAAGCCGCTGCTGGAGCCCGCCACGCCGCCGATATTGTAGCCCGTGTGCTGATAGCCCACATTGCCCTCATTCCGGCACAGCCGGATCACGCCGCTGCTGGCGCCCACCAGGCCGCCGATGTCGGAGCCGTTGATGCCGCCTTCATCGCTGGTAAGTCTGGGCACCGTAATGTCCTCAATGGACAGGGTTTCCGTTGCCAGCACCGTGTTCACATTGGCCTTGTTCACGCAGTCGTACACGACGCCCGCATTCTCGCCCACAATGCCGCCCAGGACCTTGCTGCCCCGGATATAGCCCTTCATGGTGCACTTTTCCACTCTGCCGCTGACCTCGTTCAGGCCCACAATGCCGCCAACCTGGCTGATGCCGCAGACCGCACCGAAAAAGCTGACGTTTTCAACGGTTCCGGCGTTGACGCCTGCAAGGCCGCCCACCTTGGTGGAGCTGCCGGAAGGGGTCACCCGGCCGATGATCTCCAGATTTTTGACCGTGGCTCCCTCCTGGATGTAGCGGAACAGGCCCTGGGCAGAGCCGTCCTGATTCACGACCAGGCCGTAGAGCTTGTGGTTTTGCCCGTCAAAGATACCGCCGAAGGTGGGGATCTGGAAATCCTCCATGTCCTTCAGGTCAATATCCCCATTCAGGACCACCTTCAGATTTTTGCTGGCGCTGTCCAGGCGGCAGAGCTCTGCAAGCTTTTCCAGATCCTCCGCCGTGGACACAGGGTACTCTTCATAAACCGTCTGCTCGGTGTCCTCTTCCGCCGTATTCTCCTCTGCCCGGGCACACAAAGGCAGGAGCATGGCGGCAATCAGCAGCAGCGCAAGGATGCGCACAAGATTCTTTTTCATTGCTTCGTCGCTCCTTCCTCTAAGGCGGGATGATCCTCCACCACCTCCATGTCACCGGTGGCAATGGAGGCGTTGATCTGGCCCGTCAGGATACCGTTGACCTCTGCATCGATCACGCCGCTGATGTAGCCCCGGACGCGGCCATGGACATGCATGGTGCCGCTGGCCGTGCGGATCTTCCGGTCCAGGCCGGGCATTTCAAAGCTGGTGCGCTCGATGATTGTATCGCCCAGCACCAGGATCTGGGGCAGCACCGCCAGAACCAGCACAATGGAGATGATGGTGCCCCGGCCCAGGCAGTCGCCGATGGTGGCGATGACGGGGTTGGTGGTCATCACGGCAATCAGGCTGCCGGCAGCAGCCAGAATGGTGCCGGAGGTGAAGATGGTGGGGAAGGAGGCGTTCAGCGCCTCAACAATGGCCTTCTTGGGAGGATACTGCTGTTTCAGCTCCGTGTAGTGGCTGGAGATAACAATGGCGTAGTCGATGTTTGCACCCATCTGAATGGAGTTGACGATCAGATAGCCCAGGAAGTACAGCGGCGTATTCTCAATGGCAGGCACGGAGAAGTTCAGCCAGATACTGCCCTGGATGACCAGGATCAGCAGCACGGGCAGGCCCGCCGACTTGAAGGTGAACAGCAGGATCAGCATAACAAACAGCGCGGACAGGATAGAGATCAGCAGATTGTCCTCTGCGAAGGAGGAGCTCAGATCCACGGCGCTGGTGCTGTTGCCAACCACATAGAAGTCGTCTCCGTAGTAGGAGCGGACCAGATCGTGGACCTCGTCCAGGAAGCTCCGGGTATCGTCTCCCTCCTCGGGCAGGTCCAGATAGACGACCATGCGGCTGTAGTTATCGCTTTGCAGCTGGACCTTTGCCTGATCCAGCTGGTCGAAGAGGTCATCCAGGGTATCCTGAATCTCTCCGCTGAGGGTGATGTTGCCGTCCTCCATCTGCTGTTTCAGGAACATGAACATATCAAACAGGGGCACCTTATACGCGCCAATGCCGTTGATCAGCTCGCCGTACTGGCTGTGGTCCGTGGCATAGGCGGTATAGAGCAGCTGGGCCACCTCGTAGTCCAATCCCGCCAGCTCGGAAAGCTGCCGGGGCGTCAGGGCGTCGGTAAGCACATAGCCGTCCATGGCCTCGATATTGGCAAGGCCCATGGTGGATTTCACCCGGCTGTCCTTGTCCAGGGTCTCCAGAATGGCCCCCTCCTTCTCATAGTCTCCGGAGGGCACCATAATGGCCACCATATTGTTATAGCCGAAGGTATGCTTGATCTTCTGCACGGCGATCTGCTTCTCGCTCTGCTTTGCGGTGGTCAGATCATTGTAGGTATAGGCATAGGGGCAGCGGTTGGCGAAGAAGCAGGCAAACACCGTAAGCGCCACAAACAGAGGCGGCACGATGAAGCGGGTCTTCACATCGAACTTGCCGATGGCCGTGATCTTGGGCAGCAGCTCCTTGTGCTGGGTCTTGTCGATCAGATTGGAAAACAGCACCAGCAGGCCCGGCATCAGGGTGAACACGGACAGAAGGCTCAGCAAAATGGCCTTGATCAGCACCACGGCCATATCCAGGCCAATGCCAAAATGCATGAAGGCCAGAGCGCCCAGGCCGGAGATGGTGGTCAGGGAGCTGGAGGATATCTCGGGGATGGCCTTGCTCAGAGCTTCGATACAGGCCTCCCGGGTATCCAGCGTCACGTGCTCGGCAGAGAACCGGTGGCAGAGGATGATGGCATAGTCAATGGCCAGGGCCAGCTGCAGCACCACCGTCACGGAGTTGGAGATGAAGCTGATCTTGCCGCACAAAAAGTTCGTGCCCATATTCAGCAGGGCTGCCGCGCCAAAGGTCATCACCAGCACCGGCACCTCCATATAGGCCTTGGAGGTCAGCGTCAGCACGACTACGATGATCACCGCTGCAATCAGCACGATGACACCCATTTCCTTTGCCAGGTCCGCAGAGCTGTCCTCGCCCACGGTGGTGTCCACATAGCTGTCGTAGGGCTCCAGCAGTTCATTGATCTTTTCCATGGCGTCTATGGACACCTGATCCGTCTCCGTTCCATCGAAGCTCACGTCCAGCAGCGCTGCGGTGCCGCGATAGTGGTCCTCAGAACTGTCAAAAGTCACCCGGGAGACGCCGTCCAGGTCCGCGACCTGATCCGCCAGAGCCTGTGCCCGCTCCTGGGTCACATTGGTGATCATGACCCGGGCTGAGCCGTAGGTGATGAAATTATCGTTCATGACGGTCAGGCCACGCCTGGTCTCCGTCTCCTCCGGCAGATAGGTGGTGATGTCATTTTCCACCTCGACCCAGTTCCGGGAGAACAGGCAGAACACCAGCGCCACCACATACAGCAGGAAAAACAGGTTTCGCTTGTCTACAATGAACGCTGCGATTTTCCGCATCCCGCCGCCTTCGGACTTTTCTTCTTGTTCCATAGCATTGGTTCCTTTCTTAAAAAAGTTATGGGGTGCTGAGGGGAGCTTTTCCCATCGGCATTTTTGTCCAGATTACACTTTAGAATATCATAGAACTCCAAAAGAAAAAATAGGCAAAGTGCCGGATTTGTCAGAAAAAGATCAGCATATTTCCTGCCTTGCGGAAACAGGCGGAATATGCTAAAATATTATAATTATACGATTTTCGAAAGGAGGCCCTTCGGTGGCAAAGGAACGGACGGAAAAAGCAATCATGGACACCTTTTTGCTGCTTCTCAACCAGAATCCCCTGGATAAGATCACCGTAAAGGACATTGTCAGTGCCTGCGGCATCAGCAGGAACACCTTTTACTACCATTATCAGGATATCTACGATCTTCTGCGGGCCACCTTTGCCGCCGTGGTGGACCGGGTTCTCCAGGAGAATGTCACCACCTGGCAGGAGAGTCTGCGCTCGTGCACCGGCTTTGCCCTGGAAAACCGCCGGGCGGTGTATCACGTGTACCGCTCCGCCTATCGGGAGGATCTGGAACGCAGCCTGTATCGCGTCTCCGAAGAGCGGATGGAGCGGCTCATCCGGCACCTGACCGCCGGGATGACCGTTTCCGAGGAGGACATCCACTATCTGACACTTTTCTACAAGTGCGCCGTCACCGGCATTCTGCTGGAATGGCTCAACGCCGATATGCGCGGCGATGTGGAGCGCATGATCTCCCGCATGGGGGTTCTGCTGGAGGGCAATCTCCGGCTGTCCCTGGAGCGAATTGCCGCAGAGAACGGCCGGGCTTAGGCTCCCACTGTCGAAAACCCCTTACGGGCTTTTCCGACAAGTTTTTGCAGTCTGCTGCGCGCATAATTTGTGCGCCTGCGGCACACAAATTCTACACTCCGCAGCCTGAGAAGTATTTTCTGTCAGGTACACGCCCCGACAGAAAATGATTTCATTCTATTTGGCGGCCTGCGCCGCCAAACTCTGCGAGGCTTTTTTGTCCATTCACCTAGGCTTTTTTTGATTTTTTCTTGCATTTTACATGCCTTCATGGTAGAATAAGCAAAACTATGCAAAATAGGAGGTATCTGCTTTGAAGCGGATCAAGCACATTTTTGGGGTGCTATTGCTGGTTCTTGCGTTTCTGCCGCTGCGGGCCGATGCCGTCAGTGCGGCCACCCGGCTGGACTATACTGCAACCATCAACGTGGACGGCGATGCCATGGTCAGCCTGACGCTGAATCTTCACCTGGAGGATGCCAATCAGAATCTGAGCTATCCCCTGCCCGGGACCGCCTCCAATATCACCGTCAACGGTGCCTCCCCCGCCACCAACAAGTCCGGCTCCCTGACCGTCGTCAGCCTGACCCGGGTCACCGGCGGACAGCCGGGGGACTATGTGGTCACCATTTCCTACAGCCTTCCCAAGGTGGTCACCGTGGCCATGAAGGCCGACCCGCTGAACAAAAGCAAGCAGATTGTGGACAAGGACAATCTGAAGCTGGAGCTTCCGCTGCTCAGCGGCTTCGCCTATCCCATCAGCGCCATGAACTACACCATTACCCTGCCCGGTGAATTCACCTCTACCCCGGATTTTTACAGCACCTATCAGCAGAACGGCCTTGCCTCGGAGCTGAACCTGCTGTATAACGGCAATATGCTCACCGGCAGCAGCAAATCCGACTTTAACGACCACGAATCCGTCTATATGACCATGACGCTGTCCCCGGATATGTTCCCCGGTGTCAGCACCTACCAGCGCACCGGCAATCCAGAGCTGGTACCCATGGGCATTCTGGCAGGTGCAGCCCTTTTGTACTGGCTGCTCTTCCTGCGGACCTTCCCCGCCCGGCGGGAGAACTGCACCATCCCCCCCGAGGGCATTACCGCCGGTGAGCTGGGCTGCCGTCTGTTCCTGAAAGGGGCGGATCTGACCACCACGGTGCTCTGCTGGGCACAGCTGGGCTACATTCTCATTCAGGTGGACGGCCGGCGGGTGCTGCTGCACAAGCGCATGGATATGGGCAACGAGCGCAGCCTCTTCGAGGTGAGGACCTTCCGCAGCCTCTTTGGAGACCGGCGGGTGGTGGATGCCTCCAGCCTGGCCTACGCCAAGACCCTGCGCAAGGCGAAATCCATGATTCCCGGCGAAAATACCATCTGCCGCTCCACCGAACGGAAGCGGAACATCTATCGCTATCTGCTCTGCGCCAGTCAGGTGTTCTGCGGCATCTGCATGGCCATGAACATGACCTCCATTACGGCGCTGCAAATTCTGCTGTGCCTGCTCTTCGGCGCGCTGGCCGTGGTGACGGCCTGGCAGCTGCATAAGGCTGCCTTCTGCGTCATCGGCAGAGACAGGACGGGCTTTCTGCTGGCTGGCATCAGCCTGGCGGTATGGCTCATTATTGGGCTCATTGCCAAGGTCGTCTGGATTCCCCTGGCGGAGTGCGCCGGGCAGATCCTGCTGGGCTTCCCTGCCGCCTGGGGCGGCCGCCGGTCCGAGGTGAACCGGCACGAGGTTGCCCAGCTGCGGGGACTGCGGCACTTCCCATATGCCCGCCGAGGACGTGCAGCGGCTTTTGGCCGCGGACAGCAGCTACTATTTCCGCATGGCTCCCTATGCCATGGCCCTTGGGGTGCTGCATCCCTTTACCCAGGCCTTCGGCAAGCGCAAACTCCCCCAGTGCCCCTACATTGTCACCCGTGTCCACGGCAGCCGCAAGGCTGAGGACTGGGAGACCCTTCTGAAGGACCTGACCTCCCGCATGGATGCCCGGGCCAAGCGCATGGAAATGGACCGCTGGCTGGCCGTCCGGTTCCGCTGAGCGCCGCCAATGCTATGAAAGGAACCGCCATTTATCATTCGCCGGTGGGCGCCATACAACTGGATTGGGAAGACGGCGCGGTCACGGCACTGAAGACCCCCCAGGCCGATGCAAAAGCCGATGCACCGAACGAGCTGGTGGAGTCGGTGTTTCGGCAGCTGGATGAATATTTTGCCGGGACGCGAAGGGTATTTGATTTTCCGTACCGGCTGCACGGGACTCCGTTTCAGGAAAAGGTCTGGGCAGCACTGCAGCAGATCCCTTACGGCGAAACCCGCAGCTATAAAGACATCGCCCGGGCCATTGGGCACCCGAAGGCCTTTCGCGCGGTTGGCATGGCAAATCACGCAAACCCTGTTTTTATCGCCATCCCCTGCCACCGCGTCATCGGTGCAGACGGAAGCCTTACCGGCTACGGCGGCGGACTGGCAATGAAGCAAGCCCTTCTTGCGTTGGAACGGTCCCACAGAGAATCCGTGGAATCCGGCATTCAGCTGCCGTATCCGCCGCGCAATGCATAAGCAAATATCCGCTTTTTCCAGCGAACCCGCTTCTTTCATACCCACTCCGGCTGCGCCTCAAAGCGCAGCCGTTTTCCGTTCCAAGGGAATTCCAGACCGGCGGAGAAAAGGCGAATTTCCGTCTCCTTTGCCCGGCTGCCATACTTGTGGTCCCCCACCAGAGGGAAGCCCCGGGAAGCAAACTGGACACGGATCTGGTGACTGCGGCCCGTCTCCAGGAAAACGCGCACCAGGCTCTCCTCCCC
>ERZ791734.2820-NODE-2820-length-10175-cov-31.778063_pt1 | contig 10175 bp, 3 predicted proteins | sample MGYA00509953_ERZ791734 | MGnify/ENA primary metagenome ERZ791734 (study PRJEB30046, sample SAMN00792038) | human gut metagenome | study: EMG produced TPA metagenomics assembly of the A metagenome-wide association study of gut microbiota in type 2...
ATCACGCTGTTTCAGCACAAAAACCGGCAGGAAAAAGAAGATACCGATGACGGACATCACCAGTCCGCCAATGGTACCCGCCGCCAATGGAAACCAGAAAGCCTCCTTGTCCTCACCTATCATGAAAGGGATAAATCCCAGAATGGTAGAAACTACCGTGAGGAAAATAGGAACGACCTTCGCATTCCACGCCTTGACGTAGGCACGAAGAGCGGAAAGACGGGGGAAACGACGTCGGATGCTGTTGTACTCGTTCAGGACATAGATGCTGGCATTCACCGTGATGCCGCACAGCAGGACGAACGAGGCAAAACCGCCCTGGTCGAAGTTCAGCCGGAACCAATAGAAAGTAAGAAATACCCCGATATAAGAAACCGGAATCACAAAGATGATGGCAAGCGGCTGCTTCAGGGAGTTGAACAGAACGCTGGTCGTAAAGAAGATGATGGCTATCACCACCAGCAGAAGCAGGTATTGGCGGTTGTCCTTCTCGCCCCATGACCAACTGTTGCTGTCCGACTCGGCTGTATAACCCATCGGCAACAGTTTGTTGAACTCCTCCAGGTCACGTTTCTGTATCTTGTTGCCCATCTCATTGGAGCCGATATATTCGTATTGCAGGCAGAGGCGGTACTGCTGGTTTTCTTTGGCAATCTCCTGCGGCATCTGTCCCTTTTCCACAGTAGTCAGTTCGGAAAGCTTGTAATGCTTGCCGTTTCCTACTCCATAGGGAAAGAACTGCATCGCCCAGATGTCATATTCGGCAGACTGGCGGGAAGAGAGCTTGATTTTCTCCATCCCCTGCTCGGCCGCTACCGAACCAATCTCCAGATTCTTGCCAAAGATGGGGCGCACCGCAGAGAAAAGCACTTGCGCGTCGATGCCCTCTTGCGCCATGCGCTCCTTGTTCAGGTTGAAGTAGAATTCCTGATAGTCATCCTTCCACCAGGAGAACTCCGAATTGATGAGCACTTCCTTGATACGCCGGTGCGTCAGCAGCTTGGCCTTCAGCTTCTCCGCCCACTCATAGAGTTCGTCGTAGTTGTAGCCGTACATCCTGATGCGGTAGGAGCCGGCACTCTCGCGGACGTCATTACTGAACCCCTGGTCCTGCAATCCGTAGATGCCCCAGCTGCCGCCTCCCAGTTCCAGTGCCTTGCTTATCATATTGGCTTTCAGTGTATAGGGGAAACCGCTGTTCCGGGCTTCCTTCTTGAAATAAATCTGCATACTGGCACGCCGGGGGCTGTAGATGGAAGTATGAAACTGCCTGATTTCCTTGAACCGGCTGAGGTAGGTCTCCATACGTTTCATCAAAGTGTTCATCTGCTCGAGGGTGCTGCCATTGGGAAGGTTGGCGTTGGCATAGAGCACCACCTCCTCATTACGGGTGAAGTAACTGCCTTCGTACACCTTCTGTATGAAAAGCCGCAAGCTGCCGCCCAGCGCCTTGTCCACAACGGGTTTCACCGACTCCTTATAGGTATCCGAACCGAATACCTTATTGTAAGCAGCTTCCCATTTTCCCCCTCCTTCCAGTTTGTCGGGCAACAGAAAAACAGGCAGACCGAAACCCAACAGTAACAGCAGGCATACAGCCCAGCGCCAACGGCACAGAAAACGGATGAGAGCAGAGTAGCAGCAGGAGAAATAAACGGGGAAACGTCTGAAAATCCGTCCCAACCTTGTTTTGAATGTTTGCGTCAGCCCCGGCAAGACAAGACGCCTTTTCTTCCCCGTAATCCGCCTCACCAGTCCTATCTTCTCAATCATCGACGGAACAAAGAACAATGCCACCATCAAGGAAACAGCCAGATTGATGATCACTACCGCTGCAAAGTCCTGCAGGTTGAGCCGTATCTTCTCGTCAAGGAAGAAAATGATAACAAGCGCACCCATCGTAGTGAGGGTTGCCGCCAACACCGACAGGAAGGCCTTGAGATTACGCCGATGCAGAATGTGGTCGGTCATGACAATGGTGCTGTCTATCACTAGATTCAGCGAGACAGTGATACCCGCCAGCGAATAAAGCTGCATCTCAAGTCCGAAGAGGTAGTAGAAGATAAGTGCCACCGCTATATTTACAGCCAGGCTGGTAACTATCAGAAAAAGATATTTCAACTTACGAGTAATGAGCCATACGAATACAAGCAGGATGAGTACCGTCAAACCGGTACGGAAGTAAATCTTGTCCAGTTCTTCCCGTATGTACTCGGTCGCATCATAGCTGGTATGCACTTCATATCCGACAGGAAGTACCTGCCGAACAGCTTCCATCTCGTCCATCACGGCACGGTTCAGTTGCAACTGGTTGGCAGTTTCTTCCGCAGTAATGGATAGATAGACGGAATTCAGCCCATTGATGCGGTAATAGCTTTGCGGCTCCTCCTCCATACGGACAGCCGACACCAGTTCGTCCAAGCGGAGCAGTTTCCCGTCGGTAGCCGTCACGGTGATGGCAGCAGGATTAAAACCAAGGGAGTTGCTCTCCGGCACCAGTGCCAGGCGTATCCATTCCCGGCTACCGTTACCTGTATCCACATTGTGCGTACCCAGAAATTCCTTCCGGTAATGCCGCTGTACTGCCTCGCTGATGTCCGATAGGGTCACACCCAGCAAGCGCAACTGTTCACTGTCATATTCCAGTCTCCACTCCATGGGCGTGGCACCGCTGAGTTCCACCTTATAGATACCCGGAATATTTGCCAGCCGCGGCTTGATATGCTCCTCGGCATACTGCTGAATCAATATCGGGGTGGAGGGGGCGTTCAGGGTGAAGGACATGAAGGGGCGTGAGGCGTTCTCGTCGGGCACTTTCATGTGAATGGTGGGATAGCTGACACCTTCGGGCAATTGGGGCCACGTCTGCCGGATGATGGTGGAAGCTTCGAAGCGGACTGCCTCGACATCGGCATGCTTGTCCAGCTCCACAGTAATGTTGCCGTAGCCGTTGCCCGAAGTGGAGTTCAGCCGCTTCACTCCGCGGATACGCGCCAGCATGGATTCCAGCTTGCTGGTCACTTCCATCTCCACCACCCGCGACGAAGTGCCAGGCATGCTGAAACCCACCGTGAAGCCGGGCAGGCTGCGTGACGGATTCAGCTTGACGGGGAGCAGCGGTATCAACGCCACCCCTACCAAAGCAAGGCAGACAAACGCCACTATGACGGTGAAGGAAGAAACTCGTTTCATCAGTTATTATAATCAAATCTTTCCGACAGCGAAAATCCGCTGGCAAAGTCGTGCAACGTCAGTTTCCGTATCTTGTAATAATTCAGCCAGTAGTCCTGCAAGGCGGAGATGTAATTGCGTTGCGCTTCCTGCTGGCGGTTCAGCGAGAGGGTCAGGCTGTTGATGTCTGCCTTGCCGATAATGAAGCGCTGGCGGGTTTCGTTATACGCCAGGATGGCAAGGTCGAGGGCCTCTTCGGCACTGGCGACGAGGGCTTGCTGGACGTTGAAGTCGCTGACGGTCATGATAACCTCCTCCTCAATGCTGATTTCACTTTGCCTGGCAGAAGTCTTCACCACGTTCAGATTGTTCCTCGCCATGTTGTATTTGCCTTTCCTCACGCCCCAGTCCACCAGTGGAATGGAGACACTGACCGACACCATCTCCTGCTGCATGGGATGCCTGTATGCTTCACCGAATTTCTCTGCCACCTGGTTGAAGCCGACGCTGGCGTTGATGCTGGCGTTGAAGCGCGATTCCTTCTTCGTCTTGTCTACTGTCTGCTCGGCTTCCAGCACTTCCTGACGAAGCCCCAGAAATTCCGGATTGTTGGCTTGAGCGGCCAGCAAAGCCTCATCAACCGGTATGGTCAGCGCCCTCGGACGTCCCGGAAGCGACACCCTGATATCCGTGTTCTTCTCCATATTCAGGAAAGATGCCAACGAAAACATGGCGCGCTTCAAGGCACTGGCGGCATTCTGCAAAGTATTGCGGGCGTTCACCACGTCGAGTTTCAGCGTCAGCAGGTCGGCACGGCTGATGGCGGCTATTTTCAAGCGCTGCATGCCGATGCGGTAGAGGGTATCGGTGGAGACGGCATTGTCCTTGGCCAAGTCATATTCCGCCTGTGCCATGGCAAGCGCAAAGAAATAGGTAGTGGCCTGCTCGGACACCCGCTCTGCATTGTAGATATACTCCTTCTTCACCTTCTCGTACTTCAGCGGCTCAATCCTGCGTTCCCAACGGAAAGGATTGTAACCGACCAGACTCTGCGAGTAGCCCAAACGAACCGGAACACTGGTGAACTGGGTATACTTGTTTCCACCGAAGCTCCGCATATAGCCCAGCTCCGTATCCAGATAGAACGTACCGCCCGTCAAGTCGAAATTCTGTCTGACGGCAAGATTGCCGTATGCATAGAAGGATTGCTGGCTGCGATAGATGTCAAGGTCCTGTTCGGAGTCGTAACGCTTGGTGATATCACGGTTGTACTGTGCCGGAGTCATGTTCAGCGTCAGGCTGGGAAGGCGGTTTGCCTTATAGGTGCGGTATTCCCAATAACCGGCCAGATACATGTTCTTGGTGCGGAAGGCTTCCAGCGAACTGTCATTCGCCAGGGCAATGGTCTGCTGCAAGTCGAGCGTTATCCGCTGCTGGGCAAAAGCGGAAAGGGCTCCCAGACTGAACAAAAGTATAAGACTTAATTTCTTCATGCTCTTTCTTTTCTATAAATAAACCAATATATCAACGGGATGATGAACAGACTGACCAGTGTCCCCACGAACATCGCCCCAATCATTGCTATGGAAAGCGGCTTCTGCAGCTCCGAGCCCATGTCGAACGAGAACAGCAGCGGAACCATAGCGAAAATGGTGGTGAGCGATGTCATGATGATGGGCCGGAGCCTTCTGCGCCCCGCCTCGTGGATGGCCTCGAGCAACGGCATACCAGCCCTCCGTAATTCATTAATGGCATCCAGCTTCAAGATGGAGTCGTTGATGATGATACCGCACGTCACTATCAGTCCGATGGCAGACATCAGGTTCAAGGTATGTCCGCATATCCACAACAGAAGCAGGGCGAACGCCACATCTATCGGGATTTCCAGCAGCACGATGAGCGGCTGCACGAAGCTTTCGAACTGGGCGGCAAGAATGAAATACATCAGCAGGATAGAGATGAAAAGAATCACCACCAACTCGTCCAGCATCTGGCGGTTGGAGAAGAAACTGCCGGAGAAGGCCGTATCCCAGTCACCCGTGGCATCTGCCTCCCGCTTCACCTTTTCCATCAACTCCGGAGCATCGTCCACTTCATAGAAACGGAACGGTATATATTCACCGTTGCGTCCTGCCGTAATCGTTTTCAAATCCTCGGCCGGACGCACCTTTACCAGCTCCCGAAGCGGAATATGCTCCACTTCGCCCTTACTGTCCGGACGGGTCTGTATCAATGTCTGCTGCAGCACCTCATTCACTGTCCGCTCCTCGCCCACAATGCTGATAGGCAGGTATTGCTGGTAGGAATGGAGCATAGCTACGCTGTTCTCCTTGAATGCCGTCCGCAGCGTACGGTAAAGCTCGTCATACGAAACGTCATAGAGCAACAGCTTTTCCTGCAGGATGCTTATGTCAAGCTGGTTCTCGAAAGCGATACCTACGGGCGCTGTCCCCGTAAGCTCCGCAAACTGTTGTTCCAGTCCGCGCAATTCTTCCGCCGCCGGCGCCTTCTCCTTATTGCGGGCATAAAGTTCCGCCACCACATCGGCCTCCCCGGTCACGAAAAGCTTCTCGAACACGGTTTCGGGTGGAGAAAAGGAGACTGTCGCCAACGGATATTCCCGTGTCAGCCACTCGCCCGCCTGCTTCTGCAAGGGAGCAATCCCGTCAGGCGAGGAAGTCTTGAAATACAATTCTGCCTCCGAAGAAGAGAGAGCCTGCTCACGGTTCAGCAGATAGTCCTGCTGGCCTATGGCAGCCGTCTGTTCCACAGTCTCGTCCAGCAACTGTCCGAACAGCACATTCACACGATGCCGGTTCTCGTCCACATGTATGTTTTCGTTCCATTCCACGTGGACTATCAGTTCATTCTGGTCTATCTGCGGCATACGCTCCTTGCCGACGGAATAGAACAGAAAGACACAAAGAGGTATAGAAACCACACAGAATACGCTACTTACCGTCTTGTGGGAAAATACCCAGTCGATGCCCGCATCATAAAAACGGTCCAGCGTATGTTCCTTCAACGGATTGTTGATGCGGATGCGGGAGAACCACGACCTGCCGCGCAACCCTGTCCGGTAGACCAGCATATAGAGGACCGGCAGCAGCATGATACCCGTGAAGTAGGAAACCAGCAGCCCCACCGTAACAGAGAATGCCTGGTCATAGAACAACGCCCCTGCAATGCCGCTCATGAATATCAGCGGCACAAATACGGCAATAGTGGTCAGCGACGAACTCAGCATGGGCGTAATCACCTCACTCGTTCCCGTCACGCAAGCCCGCCGCAACGAATAGCCCCGTTCGCGATACTGCGAAATGTTCTCCGTCACAATGATGCTGCTGTCAATCATCATACCCAACGCCAGGATTAATCCCGACAAAGAAATGATATTGAGTGACATCTTGAACAAGTAGAAGAACAGGAAGCAGATGACAATAGATACCACCATACTCAACCCGATGATGAACGGTGATTTGATGTCACCCAAGAAGAGTACCGCCACAATGCAGATGAACAGGAAACCCAACGACAAATTTTGCTGAAGATTGGAGATGGTATAGTCCAGCAACTCCGTCTGGTTACGGCTGATGCTAAAATCAATGTCGGGATATACTTTCTTGAAGTAGTCCATCGTGCTGTTGATGGCAAGCTTCATGTCTTCCATATTCTCGTCCGCCTGCTTGATGACGGCAAGGGTAACGGCACGCTTGCCATTGCTCATGGAGACACCTTTCTCCTTGGCAGGAACAATCTCTACCCGGCAGAAGTCTCCCAAGCGGATGATACGTCCTTCCTTGCGCAGCAGGATGCCCTTCACGTCCTCCTCTGTCCGCAGCAGGGTGGAGAACTTAATGTTGTATTCGTAGTAGCCGTCGCGCACGGTCATGCTGCCCGGCTCCACGTTGTTTTGCGCCAGCACGTTTTCTATGTCTTCAATGGAGAGCCCCAACACAGCAAGCTTACCCGGGTCGGGCACAATCTGTAACTGGCGTTCGACCAAACCCGTGACATCCACCATTGCCACTTCCGCCAACTGCTCGATGCGACGCTTTATGACATTTTCGGCAAACTCGCACAAATCAAGAAACGCGCGTTCGTCCACCTTGCCGTATGCACTGTCGTTTTTTAGGGTCAGATTGAGGTAGAAGACAGGAATGTCCGTCGCACTTGCCTTTATCACCTTCGGGCGTTCGGCATCCTTGGGCAGATAGTTCATGGCGGCGTCAATCTTCTCGTTCACTTCTATGAAGGCAAGGTCGGTATTCGTACCGAAGTCGAAGCCCAGGCGGATGATGCCTGCACCATCGCGCGTCTCGCTGTCCATGTCCTTCAGTTTCGCCACCTGGATGAGCTGCTGCCGCAGAGGTTTCACCACCGTATTCTCTAATTCACGCGCCGAGGTATTCTGCGCCGACACCTGCACTGTAATTTCCGGGATGGCAATATCGGGCAGCAAGGATACCGGCAAGGTGAAGTAAGTCACCAGCCCGACAATGAAGCATGCTGTAAATGCCATCAGTACGGCAATAGGCCGCTGTATCAAAAACTTTATCAATTTTCAATTATGAATTTAAATTGTGAATTATGAATTTTCAACTTTCAATTTTCATCTTTCAATTTTCCACCACCTTCACCGGCGCCTCATGTGCCAAATTCACATTTCCCGTCACGATGACCGTATCGCCTTCTTTCAGGGCATCGTCGGCCATGCTGTAGCTTTCCGCATTCTCCAGTCCGGTCTGCACATAGTTCCACTGCGCCTTTCCGTCTTTCAGGGTAAAGACGACTTGCTTACCCGAACGCAGTACGACGGCACTTTTGGGTATCACGAGCTGACTGTCCAGAGAACGGTGTACATTTACCCTCACATTCATGCCGCTAAACAGACGTCCCCTGCCATTGACGGATGCCTTTACTTTCACCATTCCCTTATCATCTACCAGAGGATTGATTTGGGTGATGCGGCCCTCTTGTTTGGAAGCGGCATCCGAGTAAGGGGTGACAATCACCTTGTCGCCACTCTTTATCAGGGGGAGTTCACTTTCCAGTACCGTAAAGTCCACTTCCATGCTCTGAGTGCCAATGATGGAGCAGAAAGATTCCGAAGTGCTTGCCTCGTTGAAGGGCTTGGAAAAGAGGTTCGCCACCACGCCGTCGAAGGGGGCAACCAGCGTAGCATGCTCTTCTTCATAGGCGGCGAGTTCGTACTGGGAAAGGCTTTGGTCGTAACCGCTCTTTACTCGTGCCAGCTTCATGATGTCGGCAGGAATTTTGGAAGTATCACCCACCGGATAGCCTTGTCCTATCAATACATCCTGCAACTCAAGTTCCGCTTTGTCCAGAGCATCCTTGGCTTGCGCGGTCTTGTTCTTCAGGCGGAACTTATCCAGTTCGGCAAGTTTCTGCCCTTTGCGCACCGGGTCACCGTTCTTCACGTAGATGTGTGCCACTACACCGGTGGTCTCAAAACGCAAATCCGCCATGGCACCGGCGGTTACTTTTCCGTTGCTCACCAGTTCATGCTCAAAGGTCGCCCGCTTCAGGACTTTCACGGTCACTTCATTGCTTTCACTTGGCAGGACGGTTGCCACCCCTTCCTCGGACTCTTTTCCCTTTCCGGCATCGGAGCAGGCGGCAAGCAGGGCAACGGCCATGCATAGCAGGTATCGATAGTTCTGTGTCTTCATATTCATACTCAATTATAAATTGATAAAATTAATCGTTTCAAAAAAACGAACCGATATTTGCATGTGGACACTTTTTTCATAGCACTTTAGCAATTAGTTCGCTCATTATTAACGCTTTACGTTTTTATTCATCTTTTTTAATATGGACAAAAATAAGCTGAATCTTTTTTATTTCCTCCCTCATCTGTCGTATTGCCGTAGAATGCACTTTCGGCTCTTTCGTCAATACCATCCACTTCATTTTTTCAAACTTGTCCGGTTGCCTGAAGCTTGGTTCCGCATAAAGCTTCGCAAGCAGATAATAGGGATAAATACGTCCCGGCAAACGATGGGTGGAACGGATAAACCAGTCTTCCGCTGACAAGCAATCACCCATCTGCTGATAGTTCTTGCCTATCACATTCAGTATCATGGGGTCACAACTACGCTGTAAAGCTTCTTTCAAAATACGGTTGGATTTACTGAACTGCTGCTGCTTGTGCAATCCATGCCCATATTCGAACAAGAAAGATGCCCGGTCCCTCAACAGAGGATAAAGACGTCCATACTCTTTCTCTGCCGATTGATACGCACCTGCATTATACAGCACCCGAGCATTCATCCACTCCCGGCAGGCCTGCTCCACTTGCAAGTCATTCTTCAGGCGAAGACCGCCAATGATGCCTACTGATACAGCCAGCCCCAACCATTGCCAACGGTCGGCACCGGACAAGCACGCCACAAGCAATCCTCCAAATGTAACGATAAATACCGGAAGTTGTAGCGGATAGGAGGAAAAAGAGAATATCATCAAGGAAAGAATAGCCCCACAGATACCATAACGTCCTTTACGGACTCCCCTATACAAACACAGCACGACCACAACCAATAGACATACCGCCAAAGGAATGCCCAGTTCGACCGCAGCCTGCAGATATTCATTGAATGCATATTCCGGACTTCCCGCCACACGTTCCTCCCACGGTTCATAATCACCTGCTGCAAAATAAGTCTCCTGCGCATTTCCATAGGCTGCTGCGAAATTATGAATCCCATATCCGGTCAACGGCTTTTCTGCAATGGCACGACAAGTTATCTTCCACATGAAAAGACGGCCACGTGCAGAATCGGGTTTCAAGACAAACAGTAAATAGCCCGCCAATAGCAAGACACAGAATCCACCGACCACTACCATCACCACACGCTGCCTTTGCTGCTGCCATAATAATCTGAACTTATCCGTCCAATCCATATGCCAAGCATATACACACAGACAGGAAACTCCTGCCGCCAACCATGCCGAACGGCTCATTCCTGCCGGAAGCACACAAA
>ERZ791734.2822-NODE-2822-length-10160-cov-2.682434_pt1 | contig 10160 bp, 8 predicted proteins | sample MGYA00509953_ERZ791734 | MGnify/ENA primary metagenome ERZ791734 (study PRJEB30046, sample SAMN00792038) | human gut metagenome | study: EMG produced TPA metagenomics assembly of the A metagenome-wide association study of gut microbiota in type 2...
GTCCACCGCCGAGAGCACGTCCGAGGCGGTCTCCACGGAAGAAACCGCCCCTGCTGCCACCGCGGCCCCGGCGGAGACCCAGGCCCCCGCTGCCGCGCTGCCGGACGGCGTATACACCGCTAAGTTCAACACCGACAGCAGCATGTTCCACGCCAACGAAGCCGTGGACGGCATGGGCACGCTGACGGTGGAAAACGGCACGATGACCTTCCACGTCAGTCTGCAGTCCCAGAAGATCGTCAACCTGTATCCGGGCATGGCCGCCGACGCCCCCGCCCACGAGAGCGACTGGCTGCAGCCTACCGTTGACACAGTGACCTACTCCGACGGCACCAGCGACGAAGTATACGGCTTTGACATCCCCGTTGCGGCTGTCGATGCTGATTTCCAGCTGGCCATCCTCGGCACCAAGGGCACCTGGTATGACCATACGGTCAGCGTCTCCGATGCCGAGCCTGCGGCAGAGGATGCGGCTGCGGCAGCCGTCGAGATCCCCGCCGACGGCAGCTACACCTGCGCTGTGACGCTGGAGGGCGGCAGCGGGCGCGCCACCGTCGAAAGCCCCGCCGCGCTGACTGTGGCCGACGGTATTATGACCGCGACCATCGTCTGGAGCAGCCCGAACTATGACTATATGCTCGTTGACGGCGAAAAGTACCTGCCCGTCAACACCGACGGCAACTCGACGTTTGAGATCCCCGTTGCCGCGCTGGATACCGCGCTGGCCGTCACGGCGGACACCGTCGCCATGAGCACCCCGCACGAGATCGACTATACCCTGACCTTTGACAGCGCGACGCTGGCCGCCGCCGAATGAGGCGCGCGGCAGCTTTTGCCCTGCCCGCTCTGCTGCTGGCAGGGTGCGCGGCTGCATCCCAGGCTCCCGCGCAAACGGACGCATTGACGATAGAAAACCGCTATCCGCTGGAATATGCGAAGCAGTTCACGGTGGATGTGTGCGCGGGCGGCTATGACCTCATCACGATTGACGGCAGCCGCTATCTCGTCGTGCCGGAGGGGGCCGCTGCGCCCGCCGATCTGGACGCAGACATCACCGTTTTGCAGCAGCCTATCCAAAATATCTACCTTGTGTCGTCGTCCGCGATGGATCCCATCATCAGCATTGGTGGGCTGGGGGCTGTGGCGCTGTCCGGCACGCAAGCCGAAAACTGGTACCTCGACGCGGCCCGCACCGCCATGGAGCAGGGCGAGATCGCCTACGCGGGCAAGTACAGCGCGCCCGATTACGAGACGATCCTGTCCGCTGACTGCGGCCTTGCCATCGAGAACACAATGATCTACCACACGCCCGAGGTGAAGGAGCAGCTTGAAAAATTCGGCGTGCCGGTCCTCGTCGAGCGCTCGAGCTACGAGAGTGACCCGCTGGCCCGGATGGAATGGGTCAAGCTGTACGGCATCCTGCTGGGCAGAACCGAGGAGGCCGAGCGCATTTTTGACGACGCTGTGCAGCGCATTGCACCGCTGCTGGACGAGGAACCCACCGGCAAGACTGCGGCGTTCTTCTCCATCACCTCAAACAATCTCGCCACGGTGCGCAAGGGCGGCGATTACGTCGCCAAGATGATCGGGCTGGCGGGCGGCAGCTACGTCTTTGCAGACCTGACCGACAGCGGCAACAACCTGGCGACTGTCAATATCTCGCTCGAGGATTTCTACGCCGGGGCGCGTGACGCCGATGTGCTGCTCTACAACAGCACGATTGAGGGCGAGCTGCGCACAATGGATGAGCTGCTCGCCAAATGTCCGATGCTGGCGGACTTCAAGGCCGTGCAAAGCGGCAGCGTCTGGTGTACGTCGCAGAGCCTTTTCCAGCAGAGCATGGAGCTGCCGGAGCTGATCCTGGATATGAACAGGGTGTTCACCGAGGATGACCCGGACGACAGTGAATTGACATTTTTGACGAAGCTGCACTGAAAATTTAACGCGGCGGCAAAAACGGGCGCACAAAACCGTGGCGCATCCGTAGGGGCGGATTCCCTATCCGCCCGCACCATTGCCGTCCGCCGCAAAGGGAACCACGCATGCACACCTCCAAACGCATGACAATTGCATACCTCGCCATGGCGGCGGCCCTGCTGGCGCTGTTTGCGCTCAACCTGTTTTGGGGCAGCGTTGCGCTCTCCCCGGCGGACATCGCGGCGGCCCTGCTGGGCCGCCGCACAAACGCGCTGGCGGCTGACATCCTGCTGCAGCTGCGCCTGCCGCGCGCCGTCATGGTCGTGCTGCTGGGGGCGGCGCTCTCGGTGGCCGGGTATCTGCTGCAAACGTTTTTTGCCAACCCGATTGCCGGACCGTTCGTCATGGGCATTTCCAGCGGGGCCAAGCTGGCTGTGGCGCTGACGATGGTCGTCTTTTTGAACCGCGGTCTGCTCACCGGCTCACTGACGCTGATTCTGGCGGCGTTTGCCGGGGCCATGGCGGCCATGCTGTTTGTGCTGGCCGTGGCGCGCCGTGTGCAGCAGATGAGCATTTTGGTTATCTGCGGCGTCATGATCGGCTACATCTGCTCGGCCGTCACCGATATTGTCGTCGCCTTCGCGCAGGATTCCAACATCGTCAACCTGCACAACTGGTCGATGGGCAGCTTCTCCGGCATGACCTGGGGCAATGTCGCCACGGCGGCGGCCATCGTTCTGCCCTGCCTGGCCGCCGCGTTTTTGCTCTCCAAGCCGATGGCTGCCTACCAGCTGGGCGAAAGCTACGCCGCCAGCGTCGGCGTGCCGGTGCGGGCGTTTTCCGTGGTGCTTGTGCTGCTGTCAAGCCTGCTGGCGGCCTGCGTCACGGCATTTGCCGGACCGATCTCCTTCGTCGGCATTGCGGTGCCGCATCTGGTAAAACATACGCTGGGCAGTGCAAAACCGCTGCGGGTGCTGCCGGGCTGCGCACTGGGCGGCGCGGCATTCTGCCTGCTGTGCGACCTGATCGCCCGCAGCCTGTTTGCACCCACCGAGCTGTCCATCAGCTCGGTCACAGCGGTGTTCGGTGCGCCGGTGGTCATCTGGCTGCTTGTGCGCCGCCACAGCGGGGAGGGCACGGTATGAGCTGTTGTGAAACGCAAAATCTCGCCGTCGGCTACGGTGCGCCGCTGCTGCGGGACATTGCCCTGCACGCCGAGCGCGGCAAAATTCTGGCGCTCATCGGTCCGAACGGCGCGGGCAAATCCACCCTTTTAAAAACGCTGGCCGGGCAGCTGGCGGCGCAGGGCGGCGCGGTGCTGCTGGACGGGCAAGACCTGACGGCCTACACCCCCAACGCCCGGGCGCGCAAGCTGGCGCTGATGCTGCCCCACACGGCCCGCACCGAGCTGACGTCCTGCTTTGAGGTCGCCGCCGCCGGGCGCTACCCCTACACCGGGCGGCTGGGCATTTTGTCCGATGCCGACCGGCAGCAGGTGCATGACGCCCTGTGCCTTGTCCGGGCGGAGGAGCTGGAGGACCGCGATTTTGCCAGGATCAGCGACGGCCAGCGCCAGCGCGTGCTGCTGGCCCGCGCGGTCTGCCAGCAGCCGGAAATTTTGCTTCTGGACGAGCCAACGTCGTTTTTAGACGTAAAGGGCAAGGCGGAGCTCATGGACATCCTGCAAGTGCTGGCACATGAGAAGGATGTGGCCGTCATCGTGACGCTGCATGAGCTGGAGCTGGCACAAAGGCTGGCCGACGCCGTTGTCTGCGTTGCGCCGTCAGGCGTGTCCGCTGTGCTGGCACCGCAGGACGCCTTTGCACAGGACAATATCTGTGCGCTGTTTGGACTGAGCACCGACCAATACGCGGTGCTGTTTGCCGGGAGCGGCGCAAAGCCGAAGCCCCAATTTGAGCACTACATCCGCAGCGGGCAGCGTTTACTGCGCTGCGGCTATACCACCGGCACCTGTGCGGCGCTGGGGGCGGCGGGCGCGGCGCGGCTGCTGCTGACCGGCCACGCGCCGGAAAGCGTTGGTCTGCGCACGCCCAAGGGCATCGTCGTGGAGGTCGCACCGCAGTTCTGCCGCCTGACGGCAGACGGGGCCGCGTGCGCCATCGTCAAGGACGGCGGCGACGACATCGACGCCACGACGGGTCTGCCGGTCATTGCCGCGGTCACACTGCTGCCCGGCGCACCGCGCACCGTTACGATTGACGGCGGGGCGGGGGTGGGCCGTGTGACAAAGCCCGGCCTCGACCAGCCCGTCGGCGCGGCAGCCATCAACCGTGTGCCGCGGCAGATGATAACCGAGGCGCTTTTGCGGGAGGCGGACGCCGTCGGCTACGGCGGCGGGTTCGCGGTGGTCATCTCCATCGAAGGCGGCGAGGCTGCGGCCAAGCGCACCTTCAACCCGCATCTGGGGGTCGAGGGCGGCCTGTCGGTGCTGGGCACCAGCGGCATTGTGGAGCCGATGAGCCAGCAGGCGCTTCTGGATACGCTGCAAATCGAAATCCACCAGGCAGCGTTGAAAAGCCGCCGCCTGATTTTAGCCCCCGGCAACTACGGGCTGGACTACCTGGCCGCCAACTACCCCGCGCTGCACGAGATCCCTGTCGTAAAAATCTCAAATTTCATCGGCGAGGCGCTGGATATGGCAGCGGCGGAGCACTTCGCGGAGGTGCTGCTCGTCGGGCATGTGGGCAAGCTCGTCAAGCTGGCGGGCGGCATCATGAACACCCACTCCCGCTGTGCCGACTGCCGCACTGAGCTGTTCTGTGCTCATGCGGCGCTCTGCGGCGCGGACGCGGCGACCTGCCGCGCCCTGATGGACGCCGCCACGACAGACGCCTGTCTGGACATTCTGGACGCCGCGCAGCTGCGGGAGCCGGTCATGGCCAGCCTGCTCACCGCGATCCAGACGCATCTGGACCGCCGCGCGGCGGGGGCGTTCAAGGTTGGCGCGGTGCTGTTCTCAAACCGGAACGGCCCGCTGGGTCAGACAAAAACTGCCGATACACTGTTGAAATTGTGGAGGGAAGCCTGACATGGTACATTTTGTGGGGGCCGGTCCCGGCGCACCGGACCTGATTACCCGGCGCGGCGCGGCCCTGCTGCAAACGGCGGACTGCATCATCTACGCGGGCAGCCTGGTTAACCCGGCGCTGCTGGGGCTGGCGGGGCCGGACTGCACCATCTGTAACAGCGCCGAGATGACGCTGGAGCAGGTGCTTGCCGTCATGAAAGAAAACGAAGCAGCGCACAAAACCACCGTGCGTCTGCACACGGGCGACCCCTGCCTGTACGGCGCGATCCGGGAACAGATGGACGCGCTGGACGCCATGGGCATCGCCTACGACGATACGCCCGGCGTGTCGAGCTTCTGCGGTGCTGCGGCGGCGCTGAACGCTGAGTACACGCTGCCCGGCGTCAGCCAGACCGTCATCATCACCCGCATGGAGGGCCGTACCCCTGTGCCCGAAGGTGAGCGGCTGGCCGCGCTGGCCGCCCACGGGGCGACGATGGTCATTTTCCTCTCCATCGGCCTGATCGACAGGGTGCAGGACGCGCTTCTGCAGGGCGCGTACACCGCCGCGACCCCTGCCGCCGTTGTCTACAAGGCAACGTGGCCGGAACAGAAAATTGTACATTGCACCGTCGGAACGCTGGCTGAAAGCACCCGTGCGGCGGGCATCACCAAGACGGCGCTCATTGTTGTCGGGGACTTTTTGGCCGCACAGTATGACCGCAGCAAGCTGTACGACCCGGCGTTCACAACGGAGTTCCGAAGGGGGACGGACCGATGACCTGCGCGTACATTGCGTTCACGGCGCGGGGACTGGCGCTGGCGCAGCAGCTGGCGGCAGCCTGCCCCGGCAGCGTGGCCCGCGGCGGTGCGGACGGCGTCCGCCTGACCGATTGGACCGCTGCGCAGTTTGCACAAAACGACGCACTGATTTTTGTAGGAGCTGCCGGGATCGCGGTGCGGGCCATCGCGCCACACTGCCGCAGCAAGGCTGCAGACCCCGCCGTCGTTGTGCTGGATGAGGGTGGGCAGTTCGCCATTCCGCTGCTGTCGGGGCATCTGGGCGGCGCAAACGAGCTGGCGCAGCGGCTGGCGGCGGTCTGCCATGCCGTGCCTGTCATCACGACGGCCACCGACGGACGCGGCGTTTTTGCCGTGGACGAGTGGGCCAAGCGCCAGAACTGTGCCGTGGCCGAGCCGGAGCGCATCCGCTACGTGAGCGGGGCACTGCTGGCCGGGCAGAGCGTTTGCTATGCCGCCGACTGGGCTGTTTCCGGCACGCCGCCCGCGGGTGTGGAGCCTGCCGCCGCCGCTGACCGCGCAGATTTTGCGCTGACGCTGACCCCGACGGGTGAGGCGCTGCACCTGATCCCCCGCATTGCGGTGTTGGGTGTCGGCTGCAAGCGCGGCACGACGGCGGAAAAGTTGGAAACAGCCTTTGCGGCCTTCTGCGCGGGGCATCATTTTGCCCCGCAGAGTATTGTCCGCGCGGCCAGCATTGACTTGAAAAAGGATGAGCCGGGTCTGGCGGCGTTCTGCCGGGCGCACGGCTGGAAGATGGACTTTTATACCGCCGCTGCCCTGCGCACGGCTAAAGGCCGTTTTACGTCCTCCGGCTTTGTGCAGAGCATCACGGGCGTGGACAATGTCTGTGAGCGTGCGGCGGTGCTGGCTGCAGACGGAGTGCTGTTCATCCCGAAGTGGGCGCGGGACGGCGTGACCCTTGCCGTGGCGCTGGCCCCCTTTGCCCCGGATTGGAGATGGAAAAAAGATGAACCGTAGTCTTGTGTATGTGGTGGGCCTCGGCCCGGGCGGTGCGCAGTATTTGACCGCCCAGGCGCAGACTGCCCTGCAGGCCGCCGACGTGCTGTGCGGCTACACGGTCTACATCGACCTTGTACGCCCGCTTTACCCGGATAAAGAGGTCTACGCTACCGGCATGACGCGGGAACTTGACCGCTGCCGTTGGGCGCTGGAAACGGCAAAGGGCGGCAAGACGGTGGCGCTCGTCTGCTCCGGTGACGCCGGGGTCTACGGCATGGCCAGCCCGCTGTTGGAGCTGGCGGAGCACTGCCCGGAGGTAGAGGTCGAGATCGTGCCCGGCCTGACCGCCGCTTTGAGCGGGGCCGCGGTGCTGGGTGCGCCGTTGGCACACGATTTTTGCGTGATTTCGTTGTCGGACCGGCTGACGCCGTGGGCCGTCATTGAAAAGCGGCTGGCCTGCGCCGCGGCGGGGGATTTCTGTCTGGCGCTCTACAACCCGTCGTCCAAAGGCCGCGCCGACTACCTGCAAAAGGCCGTTCGCATTCTGCGGGACAACGGCAAGGGCCCGGACACGGTCTGCGGGCTGGTGCGCTGCATTGGCCGTGACGGCCAGACCGCACGGCTGCTGACGCTGGCCGAGCTGGAGGACACCGCCGTGGATATGTTCACAACGGTCTTTGTCGGCAACGCTGCAACGCAGATTTTACATGGCAGAATGGTTACGCCAAGGGGGTATCGCGGCGTATGAATGTGGTGGTTTTCAGCGGTACAACGGAGGGGCGCAGCTTCTCCCGCGCGCTGGCGGCGCTCGGCGCGGCGGTCACGGTCTGTGTGGCGACAGAGCTGGGGGCCGAGGAGCAGGGCTGCGCCGACGGCATCACGGTGCGCACCGGGCGGCTGGACGCCGAAGGAATGACGGCGCTGCTGCGCAGTGCGGCGCTCTGCGTTGACGCGACCCACCCGTATGCCGCCGAGGCAACGCGCAATATCCGTGCGGCGGCAGCAGCGGCGGGAGTTGAATATCACCGTCTGCTGCGCCCTGCCAGCCCCCTGCCCACGGGCAGTGTGGTGCTGGCCGATGCCGCCCGGGCCGCCGCGTATCTGGCAGACAGACCGGGGCGCGTCCTGCTGGCGACGGGTGCCAAGGAGCTGCCCGCCTTCGCAGCGCTCGACCCGGCGCGGCTCTACCCGCGCGTTCTGCCGACGCTGGCAGGTATCGCAGCATGCGAGGCAGCGGGCGTTCCGCACCGCAATATCCTTGCGATGCAGGGGCCTTTTACGAAAGAATTAAATGCGACGCTGCTGCACCAGTTCCATATCGACTATATGGTCACGAAGGACGGCGGCGCGGCGGGCGGCTTTGCCGAAAAGGTGCAGGCCGCAGCCGAGGCTGCCGCCCGGTGCGGCGTGCAGCTCATTGTGCTGCGCCGCCCGGACGACGAGGGCGAGACCGCTGACACAATTTTACAGCGATGCAGGGAGCTTTTATGAAGATCACATTGGTGGGCATGGGCAGCGGAGCGCCCGGCAGCCTGACAGCGGCGGGGCTGGAGACGCTGCGCGGAGCGGAGCTGATCATCGGCGCGCGCCGCCTGTTGGAAAACCTGCCCGAGGGCTGCACGGCAAACCGCGCAGCCCTCTATAAAACAGACGAAATTTGCGCATTGCTGCGGCAGACAGATTGCGCGGAGGTCGCGGTGGCTTTCAGCGGCGACACGGGCTTCTACTCCGGCGCGGCGGCGCTCTGCCGCGCATTGGACGACGCGGGTCTGCCGTACACGGTGCTGCCCGGCGTTTCCAGCGTACAATTATTGGCCGCGGCGCTGGGCCGCCCGTGGCAGGGCTGGCGGCTCGTCTCCGCCCACGGGTGTGCCTGTGACCCGGTGGCCGCCTGCCGCGCAGGCGGGACAACCTTTTTCCTGACCGGCGGCAGCGAGACCCCCGCGACGCTCTGCCAACAGCTGGCGGCTGCCGGGCTGGGCGACGCTGCGGCCACGGTGGGGGAGAATCTCGGCACGCCGTCCCAGCGGCTTGTGACCGGCACGGCGCAGGAGCTGGCCGCACAGCGCTTTGCACCGCTCAGTGTCCTGCTTGTGGAAAATGTGCCCGCGCCCCTGCGCCGCACGCCCGGCCTGCCCGATGCAGCGTTCATTCGCGGCAAAACGCCGATGACCAAGCAGGAGGTCCGCGCTGCCGCGCTGGCCAAGCTGGCTGTGCGCCCCACAGATACCCTCTGGGATGTGGGCGCGGGCACCGGCAGCGTCAGTGTGGAGCTGGCGCTGGCCGCCCCTGCGGGCCGGGTCTGCGCCGTGGAGTGCGACGCGGAAGCCTGTGACCTTATCCGTCAGAACCGCGCAAAATTTGCGGTGCAAAATCTGCACCTTACCGAGGGTCTTGCCCCCGCCGCACTGGCAGGCTGGCCCGCGCCGGACGCTGTTTTTATCGGCGGCAGCAAGGGCAGTCTGCGGGCTGTCGTCGATGCCGCGCTGGCCGCGAACCCTGATGCACGGCTCTGTATCAGCGCCATTGCGCTGGAAACCTTACAGGAGGCCGTTGCGGCCCTGACGGTCCACGGCCTGACCGCCCAGGTCACACAAATCGCAGTCAGCCGCAGCCGGGCGGCGGGCAGCCTGCACCTGCTCATGGCGAACAACCCGGTTTTCTTGATCGCGAGGGAGTAAAAATGCTGCAATTGGTTCTGGCTGCACCCCGCTCCGGCAGCGGAAAAACAACGGCAGCCTGCGCTTTATTGGCGGCGCTGACTGCCCGCGGGCTGACCCCCTGCGCGTTCAAGTCGGGGCCGGACTACATCGACCCGATGTTCCACCGCGCGGTGCTGGGCGTCGAAAGCCACAATCTCGACCTGTTTTTCTCTGCACCGCAGACCGCCCGCGCGCTCTACGCCCGGCACGCGGCGGGGCACGGCGCGGCAGTCGTCGAGGGGGCCATGGGCTACTACGACGGCCTTGGCGGCGTGACCGACACGGCCAGCGCGTGGCAGCTGGCCGATACGCTGGACCTGCCCGCACTGCTCGTTGTGCGGCCCAAGGGGGCAAGCCTGACGCTGGCGGCGGAGCTGCGCGGGCTGACGGCGTTCCGCACACCGCACCATATCGCGGGAATTTTGCTCAATGATTGTACGCAAGGATTGTGCGCTCTGCTGAAGCCGATGCTCGAAAAAGAGACCGGTCTGCCCGTGGTCGGCTGCCTGCCGCCGCTGCCCGAGGCCGCGATAGAAAGCCGCCACCTCGGTCTGAAAACCGCCGCCGAGATCGACGATCTGCAGCGCAAGATACAGCTCTTATCCGATGCCGCGCAGCAAACCATCGACTGGCCGCTGCTGCACACCCTGTTTGACCGCCCCGCGCCCGCCGCTGTGCCGTGCACGGTGCCCCCGCCGCGGGTACGCCTTGGTGTGGCAAGGGACGCCGCGTTCTGCTTTACCTACGCC
>ERZ791734.2824-NODE-2824-length-10157-cov-2.287468_pt1 | contig 10157 bp, 20 predicted proteins | sample MGYA00509953_ERZ791734 | MGnify/ENA primary metagenome ERZ791734 (study PRJEB30046, sample SAMN00792038) | human gut metagenome | study: EMG produced TPA metagenomics assembly of the A metagenome-wide association study of gut microbiota in type 2...
AATAGCAAATTAAAAGAGAATAATAGAACCTTACAACTTACTATAGGTGAATTGAATAATAGTAAAGATAGTTTAATTACTGAAGTAAAGAAGGTTTAGAAAGAACTTAAAATCAAAGATAAGAATCTCTAGTAGGTACAAGTAATCAATACAGAAATGAAAGACTCAGCATCAGTTGAAATAAAAACTAAGAATGTTGACTTTAGTGAAAAACTAAAGCTAAATGAATTAACTACTATCACAGTAAATAGAAAAGACTCAATCTTAACAGCCATACTAGATCTAAGAAATTCCCAGATACTATTTGTAGAAGAAAAAAAAGAATATCGTAATTAGTATAAAAATGGCTTCTAGAGATTCTTGCACTTTGATTGGAAGAAAGATCGTGTCAGAAAGTATCAAATACATAATAGCAACAAACTTATAAAGGTAACTGATACTAGAATCGTAGAAGTTACTAAATAAAAAATAAATCAATCTATTAATATATTAATCAATAATAATATGCATAGAATAATCCGTATAAAAGCTTATGAAGCTGAACACGGTCCTCACTTCAATGATGAGCATGCTCGCAAAGCTGTAAACAAGATGGAAAATGAAGACGGAACAAGAGGTCAGCATTGGTCACTTGAGGAAACTACAGCATTAGCTAATCAGTATGGTATTCGTTTGGATGAAAAGATAAACAAATACGACTGGTATGTAGCATTGAATATGGTATACTCAGATTACTACCGTGTAGTTGTTAGCATGACAGGCTCTAATAATACGAAGTATTTCGTAGAATTAGCTAAAGCATGGATGCACGACAAAGACATAGATGAAGGTAAAATGTGGTTTTACTATATTTATGTAATGTGTGATAAGATTAGAAATGCTGAAGAGGATCTTTTCGAAAGACATTACAGCAAATATGAAGATGACGACGAAGAGGAACGTTACGGTAACTACCGTAGAATGGGCAGATCTTCATATGGTAGACGTAAAGAGTACGACAGAGAATACGATGAAAGAGACTTTGAAAGGGAAAGAGAGAAATTTTTTCCTATGGAAGAAGAATCCAAACGTGGTCGTTCTGTGCGCTACATTAGATATTAATCAAATTAAATCAATCCTAAATAAAATCAATTATGTTAGAAGATAAAATTATCGTTCAAGATCGCGGTTTTGACGCTGGTCTAGCTGCTTTAATGCAGAATGCAAACAAAGGTAATATGGACCCTGCAGCTCTCATGGCTATGATGAATAACAATGGTATGGGTGGCAATGGTTGTTGGTGGATTTGGATCATCTTACTGTTCTTTGTATGGGGCGGTTGGGGTGGAAACGGCTTTGGCAACAGAGGCGGTGAAGCTTCACAATTGGCTTCTCAACTGAACACAGATGCTAACACTAATCTGTTGATGCAGGCAATCAATGGTAACAAAGAAGCTATCAGCACATTATCTAATACTTTGAATTGCGATATCAACTCAGTACAGTCTGCATTAAACACTATTAATACTAGCGTAAGTCAGATCGCTTGTGACACTAAACTTTCTGGTGCTCAGGTAATAAATGCTATCCAGAGTGGAAATGCTAGTCTTGCATCACAGCTCGCTTCTTGCTGCTGCGACGTAAGAAATGCCATAACTACTTAGGGTTATGAAAGTCAATTAGCAATAGTAAATCAGACAAATACATTAACTAGCAACGCTAATACTCAGTTCAATATCCTAGGAGCTAAGATAGACGCTTAGACTCAGATTATCAATGATAGATTCTGTCAACTTGAAATGCGTGAAATGCAGAACAAGATTGACTCATTACGTCAAGAAAACACTCAGTTGGCTTTGGCTGCTTCTCAGCAAGCACAAACAGCTAATATTGTTTCTCAGTTGAAAGCTCCGTGCCCAACTCCTGCGTACGTAGTTCCTAATCCTAACTGCTGCTATGGTGGGTTTGCAGGCTATGGATATGGCTACAACGAAGGATGTGGTTGCTAATAGAAAGGAGGTAATTATGTATCCTTTCTATAATCTAGGTTACGGTTTTCCTCGTAGAAATGTATAGAGATTAGATAGAGCTGGTATACCTGTAGCACGTACAATATACGTGACTACAGATACCGAAGCTAATCAGGTTACTTATGGTCTGTGCCCATACCAATGGAGACAATTGCCAAATGAAGGTATCTTACTGTTGAACGTACAGCACACTCCTTCAGCTAGTACTGCTGCTGATGCAGCTATCCTGATTGATCCTACTCATACTACATCTTCTGTTAACACAGTAAGCAATGTATCTGCGGGAGGAAAACAATTGGTAAATGGTTCTGGTGATCAGATGGTTAATCAAGAAGTTACTGTTGGAAATAAATATTTCGTATACTATAATAAGTGTAATGGAATATTCCAAGTAGTAAACCATATTGTTACTCCAGCTGCCCCAGCTCCAGCAGCTTAATAATAAGGGCTCATATAGAGCCCTTTAAACACTATACTAATTATGATGACATTTTCCCAATTAAATATTGGTCAACCAATTCATGTGCTTGAGGTAGTAGGCACATTTAAAAAGAGTACTACTTACTATAGAGGTATGGTTACTAGCGTATCTAAGATATACGAAGAGCAACTACCACCACAACAATTTCCAATGCCTAATTAGACTAGAAAGAAATTAGTAGATATAGTAATTAGTTGTGATGGAGAATCTAAGAAGTTGTCAGTAGAAGAAAACAAATCTATAGTGACAGATGGGTCAATAGGTTTAACAGTGGCTACTGATAAACAACAAATAATAAACATGGTTAAAGCTAACTACGATGAATGCAAAGCTAAGAAAGAAGCAATGGCTAAGTATGATGAAGAGATGAACAAATGCGAGAACATACTTAAGTAGTTAGACTATAATGACAAAGAACCTGAGAAAGAAGATCCAAAGATAAAGGAGCTGCAAGATCAGGTAGAAGAACTCAAAGGTTTAATAAAACAAGCGAGTAACATGGTTCCACCTTAGATGAAGTAGATGTTACCATAGAATATTCAAAAAGCAATGAATGAGGCTAGTTAATACTAGCCTTTTTTCATTTATAGCCCCAAGAACAAACGCTATTAGTTCATATGGTCTATTGTATTACTTACTACGTAAAGTGGCTAGAAACGCCTTAAAATACGTTATTATTATATTTAATAAATAATGCATTATGAAATTAAACACATTGAATACTATTATTGATGATATTCTACTTGAATTGCGCAACAGTTCTATTGCCGAATCAGAACATATAAGTAGAATACAAATCGAGCAATGGATTCATAACTACAGAGCTATGTTAATTAAATAGGATATTGATAAAGGAAGAGATATCAATCCTATGTATGTGTAGACTCTGCCTTGTATTCATCTAGATCGTGTTGAGTGCACTCCCGGTCACATTGAATATGTAAGTAATATTGAATTACCAAAGCTTATAGACTTTCACTTTAGAACTGGATTAGTATCTGTAAAAGATATGTTCGGCAATTTAATATAGTTAGGAAGTGAAACAAAAAACAAATATCAAAAGTATAGAAAATATACATGCAAAGACTACATAGCATACCTGAAAGGTAATAGAATATATGTAGATGGTGGTAATCATCAGTTAGAATATATAGAGGCAGATGTCATACTAGAAAACCCTGCTGATGCTAATGAATGTTTTGATCCTGATATGCCATATCCAGCACCAGCCCATATGATACCTACTATTAAAGATCTTATCTTTAGTAAAGAGTTAAATATAATGCCAAAAATGCCTACTGATGAGACTAATAACTCTAGAGATGATATGTAGAACATTTATAAACAGCAGAAATGACACACAGAAAATCTTACACAATAAGTGACTTCTATTAGTTCTACCTATCTAATATTGAAAGAGATACTGTATATGATATTGAAGTGTACAGACAAATAATAGAAGACTATTTTAAATTTATAGCAGACTAGGTTATTGAACATAGTAGAGAATTTAAACTACCATGCAGATTGGGTAATCTAAGTATAGTGAAACGTAGACCTAAGAACTTTGATAATAAGAGTCTAAGGATTGATTATCATGAAAGTGCTATACAAGGTAAAGCAGTATACTTTATCAACGAACATAGTGACTACTATAAATTTAGATATTACTGGAGCAAGAAGGATTCACTGTTAACTAATAAAACTAAATATTAGTTTGTAGCCTCTAGAGCTAATAAACGTAGATTAGCTTAGATAATAAAGAATAGAGAACATGATTATATTACAATTAAATAACAGCTATGATAGACAATAAATTAGTTAGTTCAAAGGCTGTAATAGCAAAGGTCATAGCTGATCTTGATCTCAAAGAAGATGAAATCAAAATTACAGATGTACGAGAGTGGATTGGTGAGGCTATGGAAAAGATAGGTGCTATATAGCAACTAGAACATAAAGTAGAAAATATTCCTGTAATAGGTTACTAGGCAAAGTTGCCATGTGATCTATACAGATTAAATTAGGTAGCATTCTCATTTGAGAATAGTTGTGGTTGGTTACCCATGAGAAAGGTTACCAACTCTTTTGGTGTTTATACCAAATGTGATAAATGCGATCCTAATATGATAATTGGAGATAACGCTCTTATACCTTTGGTAAAGAATTTATACAACCTTATAGATGATAGAGCGGCTTTAGATATTATTAACTCAGACCCAAATGTCAAGAAGACTCTAAGTGCTTTAGTAAACCAATATACTATACCTAGTGTGAATGGTAGACTTATAGTAGGCAATCCTGCCTCATTAAACGGGTCATTACAATACTCTACTAAACCGGGTTATATTACAGTAAATGTTCCTTGTGGTTGGGTTAAAATATCATATCATGCTATCATTACAGATGAAGATAGTATGCCTATGATACCAGATAACCCTTCTTACTTTGAAGCAATATTTTGGTATGTAGCTATGAAGTTATCTTACCCTAAGTATCTTAAAGGTTAGTTAACTCAAAATATATACTATGACATGAAAAATTCATGGAACTTCTATCGTAGACAGGCTTATGCTGAAGCTATGCTTCCGGGACCAGATGAAATAGAATCAATTAAAAATGATTGGCATAAGTTATATACTGAGTTTGACGATCATGATACATTCTTTGCTACTACTGGTGATGAACAAATAATATATAATTAGAATAGATTATGACAAATACTTTACAAACTAACAGTTTCGTAGGTGGTATGAATATGGATATTGATATTCATGCAATACCTGAGAATCAGTATAGATATGCTGAGAACATCAGAATCATTACTGATACTGAAGGTACTAGTGGAGTATTATAGAATATTCAAAACATTCATACTGTGGATGGTGGTGACTTTATAGCAGAAGATGAAATAATACTATATGGCGTTACTGTAGATAAGTATGCTGTTATTCTTACTGTAGATAGTAAAAACATAAATAGAGTATATAGAGTATCTGATTATAACAACTTACCATTAAAACACACTGTAGTAATAAAAGGTAAACTGCAATATAGTAAAACTAATAGAGTTAAAATAGTAGCTAACTATGAGGCTGAGAATAACATTAAGATATACATAACAGATGGTAATACTCCTATTAGAGTATTAAACATCATGGATAATAAATATGTATATGAACCGGGTGTTACAAATGACTTGTTAGATAGTGAAGGTAATATTAAGGATCTTAGTATACTTGACTTAACACCTAGCTCTTTACTTAGTCCTCCTAAAATAGTAGATTTGGGTTCTGGTAATCTGTAGTCTGGTACTGTACAGTATGTCTATCAGTTATTTAATGTCAGAGGATCAAATACTATTATGTCTCCTTGTAGTGGATTAGTACACTTAACAGATAGTAATACCTCTAGCAGTTTAAATGAATATCACGGTTTAGATAAAAAAGTATCTACTGGTAAATCAGTTAAGATGTCTATTGATCTAGTAGATAAAACTACTGGTATAAATTATAATAGTTTCTATAATAACTGTAGAATATTTAGAATATTCTATAACGATAATACAGAATTACCTACAGTAGATGTTATAGCTGAGATCAAATCATCTAGCAGTGCAACTAGTATTGAATATGAAGATTTAGGTGGAGCACCTATTAATACTATTACTTTAGAAGAATTAAATTCTTTAACAAATAATTCATTTGTAGCTTCTACTATCGAAAAGAAGGACAATAGATTATTTGCTGCTGGCATTAAAGAAAATACTTGGAGAACTGACTATGATGCTAGAGCTTATAGATGTACTAAAGAAGGTAGATTAATACTTAAATCAGCTAGTGGTCAGAATGATATTGATGTAATGTTACCAGAGTATGGTTCTGCAGCATGGAAGAATATACTATCAGATATAGATCCTGAACATGATTGTATCAATCCATATAACTCTGTAAAGGGATAGCCAACTGCTAACGATAATCTACAATATAGTAATAAGGTTGAAAGAGGTGCTAGAATATTAGGAGGTAGTGGTATAAATGTAAGCTATAGATTTGTTTATACTGAGCTTACTATGGATACCATGTAGTCTATGAATACATCTGCAACAGAAGGTCATGACTATGCTAAGATTCAAGTACTCCCTCAGACTACATCTTCTATGACATTCTATTTCTTAGATGGACTGAAGGATACATCAATAAATCGTAGTATTCCAGAGTATTCTAGATAGATGAATTATGCAGATCCATATATTGATGCTAATTTCAGAGGATATTAGAGAGATGAAATATATAGATTTGGTATTGTATTCTATAACAATAAGAGTATTCCATCTAATGTTAGTTGGATTGGAGATATTAGAATGCCTAACGCTCATGAGTACCCAACCTTCTTTGCAGGAGAAAATCTTATTGGTAAAGCATTAGGATTACAATTTGAAGTATCTAATGTACCAGAAGGAGCTGTAGCGTATGAAATAGTAAGATGTAGACGTACAGTTGATGATAGAACTGTATTAATGCAAGGAGTTATATCAGAGATAACTAACTATCCATATAAGTATATAAACAAAGGTGATGAGCCAGATAATAGTTATAGACCTAGGATACCACTTGGATATACAGATCAGGATATACCAGTTAAGTATACTAAAGCTGGTAGAATGACAGAAATATATGCTGAGCAATCTTCTACATTCTTTAATGATAGAGTAACAAAGTATTATGTCACATTCATAAGTCCTGAATTGGATATAACTGGTGAAAGTTTGGTTGGCAAACTTAAGAATGCTCATGCTGAATTATTATATTACTTACACCCAATAGCAAGTAAAGGATATTGGTACAGAGCAGCTAATGGAGCAAATATATATTCAAATAAATATTTTATAACTCCTAATAATACAAACTGGGGATTCTCATCAGATAGAGTAACAGAATCAAAACTCATAGGTTGTTATAATAGTGATGTGAATGGTTTTGTAATAGCATCTGAAGAATTTGCTACAGAACAAACAGTACACTCTATATCTAACTTGATAGGTAAAAGATACATACTACATAATACTGCAATATCTGAAAGTAGATTAACTGTTGATATTAATAATAACTCAATATTTCCACCAATTATGGCAGGAGGAAATATCATGGCAGAGAAGATGCAGTACTATAGAACTATTGGTGATATCAACTATTTGAACTTAGGTCATATCCACAATAGTGATGGAGATAACAACGGAGCACGCAGAGCAGGTCCGTTTGGTTATTGTGCAGTATTAAATGGAGATTTTACCAAGATACCTAAGTTTCATAGGGTAGATGGTGTAATACAAGCTAATTACAATATAACAAGTGTAATAGGTTCTTAGGATATATTCTTGAATAAGGCATGGTTTGAATTACCAGTAGTAAATATAAAACTTAGTAACATACCATATGGTGGTAATAGTTACATAGCTAGAACTAACTCTACATATATCAGTACTAATTCATTTACTACAATAGGACCTAGTGGTGGTCAATCTTTAGTATATGGTGGCGATACTTTTATTGGCGTTCATGATCATAGGACTGCCAACGCATTCCCAGATCCGGGTAATGGAGATTATAGAGCATCGTTGATAAGTTGCACAGACTATATACCAGTAGAAAGTAGTATTAATCTTGCACTACAATATGGTGAAACTACTAGTCGCAGCTGTGAAGGTATGGATGATTATACTAATCCATATTTAGGTACTACTATAGATGGAGGTACACTGGGTAATTATAATAAGCAAACCAAACCATATTATGCATATAATGATGCATATTCTGTTCAAGGAGATGCAAAGAAATACGTTACTGAATCTGCTTACGCAATAACTAATGCTAATAATATAAATAGAATAGTATATTCACAAGCCAAGATTAACAATGAAGTAACAGATAGTTGGTTACAGTTTAAGTTTGCAGATTATCTAGATGTAGACAATCAGTATGGTAAAATAACAAATCTTAAATCATTTAATGATAAATTATTCTTTTGGCAAGATAGTGCATTTGGAATAGCATCTGTAAATGATAGATCTCTTATTACTGATAACAATATTAGTGAACTTACTCTAGGTACTGGTGGTATATTAACTAGATATGACTATATTACTACAGGAAATGGTTCATCTGTTATAAATGATAACAGTATAACTAACTCTGATTTTGCATTATATTGGCACGATAGAGATAAAAATGAATTATGTCAATTCTCTGATACCATACATAAGTTATCTAAAGAGAAAGGAGTACAGACTTATTTGAACGCTAATCCAAACTTTGTAGTACATGATTCATTCTACGATAATGAATTCAATGAGGTAAGGTTTTGTTTCAATAATAGAACATTAGTATACAATGAATATACATAGAGTTTTACTTCATTCTATACTGAAAATCCTACTAATCATTTGAAGTTTTCTGACAAATTGTTATACATCAAAGACAATAATGTGATGCAAACTGAAAATCGTGCGTTAAATGTAATGGAGTGTAAGATACAGTATATTATTAATAAAGATATACTATATACTAAGACATTTGACAATGTATTCTTTAGTGGTTAGTTTAGAGACATAAAGAGAATGCTTACTGATGCTACATTTAGAACTACAGATCAAGTAGGTACTATTACTTAGGATTATGTAGATGGAGGTTATGCTATAGATCATAGAGAAAATACATATAGATTTGCTATAGGTAGAGAATAGAATAGCGATGATACGTTATCATATCCGGGCAGATTAAGAGGTAAGTACTTAATATGTGATCTTACTTTGAATTGTGGAGAACAACACAACTTTACTCTCCCTAATATTAATACAACATATAGATACTCATTAGTATAATGAAAAAAAAGAATAAGATAAATAAATACCAAATGGGCGGGTATAATTTTAATAGTGATTATATAAAGTCAAGATACTAGAATATAACTAGCAATCCTTTGCAACCTATTAGTCCTGCAATGTCTGCTCAAGTTCCATAGAAATTATCTGGAGATCCTATACAGATACAACCATATAATCCTAGTACAAGTCCTAATATAATGGGAGTAGCAGGTGGAATGATAGGTGGAGCAGGTGATATGTTAACTCTAGTAGGAGGTAATTCTAATGCTGCTACTGGAGGTGAGGCTGCTAAAGAATCTGTATAGAGTGTATTCAAGGGAGCTGCCACTGGAGCTAAAATGGGAGCTGAATTAGGACCTGTTGGAGCCGTTGTTGGTGGAATAGGTGGAGCTGTAGTTGGTTCCATAGGTAAAAGTGGTAAAGTACAAGTAAACGGATTCTATGAAGATCCTACTCTTACATTAGGTACTGGATTTAAAGGAGCTGTATAGAACAAAGGTCTTAGAGAAAAGTACAGAAGAGAAAAAGAAAGAGTACTGGGTAATAGATTTGCATTGCAAAATAGTGCATTATTGAATGCTGATTGGAATGAAACATATGATCAGTATGTAGATACTATGGCATATGGAGGTACTACTTCTAGTCTGGCTTATGTAGATGATGGTGAGCTTATTAATACTCCAGATGGTAACATATTAGAAGTACCAGAAGAAGGTAAACCTACAGATAGTAATGCACCGCAATCTGGCGTTGCTGATTAGCAGGGAAAACATCTATAATGCGGTCA
>ERZ791734.2827-NODE-2827-length-10153-cov-2.841454_pt1 | contig 10153 bp, 5 predicted proteins | sample MGYA00509953_ERZ791734 | MGnify/ENA primary metagenome ERZ791734 (study PRJEB30046, sample SAMN00792038) | human gut metagenome | study: EMG produced TPA metagenomics assembly of the A metagenome-wide association study of gut microbiota in type 2...
ATTGATGAGATCGATACCATCGGCAAAAAGCGTGACGGTGCTTCCGGTATGGGCGGCAACGATGAACGCGAGCAGACTCTGAACCAGCTGCTGACCGAAATGGACGGGTTTGACGCCGCCAAGGGTGTTATCATTCTGGCCGCCACCAACCGTCCTGAATCCCTTGACCCCGCTTTGACCCGCCCCGGCCGTTTTGACCGTCGTGTGCCCGTGGAGCTGCCCGACCTGAAAGGCCGCGAAAGCATCCTGCGCCTGCACGCTCAAAAGGTCAAAATCGGCCCCGACTGTGACTTTGCCGTGGTTGCCCGCATGACTCCCGGTGCTTCCGGTGCCGAGCTGGCCAATATCATCAACGAAGCCGCCCTGGGCGCTGTGCGCCACCACCGCATGGCCGTTACCCAGTACGACCTGCAGGAAGCCGTGGATACCATCCTGGCCGGTGCCCAGAAAAAGAATAAGATCCTGAGCGACAAAGAAAAGTGCATCGTGGCCTACCACGAAGTCGGCCATGCCATGGTTGCCGCCCTGCAGAGCCATTCCGCCCCCGTGCAGAAAATCACCATTGTGCCGCGTACTTCCGGCGCGCTGGGTTTCACCATGCAGGTAGAGGACGGCGACCACACCCTGATGACCAAGGAAGAGATCCTGGCCAAAATTGCCACCATGACCGGTGGCCGTGCCGCCGAAGAAGTGGTGTTCAACTCCATCACCACCGGCGCATCCAACGATATCGAGCAGGCCACCAAGATGGCCCGCGCCATGATTACCCGCTACGGCATGACCGACGACTTTGACATGGTTGCCCTGGAAACCGTGAACAACGCCTACCTGGGCGGCGATGCCAGCCTGGCCTGCAGTGAGCGCACAGCCGCCACAGTGGACGATAAGGTCGTGGAAGTCGTCAAGCAGCAGCATGAAAAAGCCAAACAGATGCTGATTGAAAACCGCAGCAAGCTGGACGAGATCGCCAAGTACCTGTACGAGAAAGAAACCATCACCGGCGAAGAGTTCATGCGCATCCTGACCGCTGTTCCCCAGCTGCCCACCGGTGCCGTGGAACAGTAAAGGCAACACCGCACAATTCCCGCCTGACGGCTTAAGCACCGCTCCGGCGGCTGCGGCACTTAGAATTGTGCGGTATTGCCTAAAATCTCCGCTCTGCGCGTTTTCTTTGTAAAATAACGGTGCCCCCGCCCTATGCAGTTCATTTACCGCACGGGCGGGGGCGTTTTGTTGTAATTCCGTAGGGGCGCACACCATGCACCCATCCGTTTTATATCATCACACTACAGCGCTTTCTCACAAAGCACACCATGTAATAGCGCCATTTTATGGCCAGCCGTTACCCATTTGTAGGGGCCGCTGCTCACCTCTTTCCGAAAAACGCAATAAAAATGCTGTCTTTCTCCACATCAGGGAAAGGCAGCATTCTTCTTTATCCGTTCAGATCTTCGCCGTTGCTGGCAATCACATTTTTATACCATCCAAAGGACTTTTTCCTGTACCGTGCCGCCGCCCTGTTCGAGTACCGGGAAAAGCACCAGTGATCCTGCCGGGCTTTATTTTGCCTGTGCGCCCTCTGGGAAGATGATCTTGTTCACAAAGAAGAAGATCACCATGGAAATGCCGCCATTGAGCACGGTTGTGCCAATGTTGTAGATGAAATCCGGCACCAGCAGGCCCGCAACCGCCACCCACACGCAGTTGATGGAGTTGACGATGCAGGTGATCAAGCAGAACGCCACCACATACCAGGCGATCTGCTTGGCCAGGTTGCCCTTGCTGCGGAACACAAAGTTGCGCTGGATGGGAAAGTTTATGCATTCTCCCACCACCATGGCAACCATGTAGGCGCAAAAGTACGGCAGACCGCCATGGGCGGAATCATACCCCAGGATGTTCCACTGGAAGGTTTCGCCAAACAGCGTGACCGGGATGCCCGGCCAGCCAAAATCCACCACCGGCAGGCTGCTGAACGCCGCCGGCAAAAATTGCAGCAGCAGGTATTTGAACACCGTAACCAGGTTGGATACGATCACAAACAGTCCGCCTTCGCGCACCCACTTGGCTGCGGCGGGGTGTTTTGCCGCAAAATTATTCCATAGCTGCATAAATAGCCCCTCTCTTTCCTCAGCTGTTGCGCAGGCGCTGTTCCAGCTGTGCGTTCAGTACCAGGTTTTTCACGGCTTCTATGATCACCCGCACAAGGCCGATGATCCAGAATCCCTGTAATTCCATCACAATGCCATCCACCATGCCCATGCTGATGGCACCGCTGGTCATTTTGGCCAGGGCACGCAGCGGCATGTTGTACTGGAACAGCACATTCAGGTCCGGCTTGCCGCGCTTGTAGCTGGCGTTCAGCAGTGCGGTAAGCACCAGCCAGATCAGCCAGCCCAGCGGGCTGCGGCTGTGGTTCAGCTCGCCCAGGGTCATGTTGCGGTCAATTTTAACTTTTCCCTGCTGCACCGGGCGGCCCAGCAGGGTGGCCCATTCGTCATCCGGCACGCTCTGCACCTTGCCGCTGGTATAGTGCGGCAGATGCTTGCCCGCATAGGGGTTGGGTGCGCCGGTACCGGCCACTTCCACCACGGCGGTCAGGCGGATGTCCGCACTGGACGCGCCGACCCGCAGCTCATAGCTGCCGCCTTCCACTTCCCAGCTGTCGGTCTTGGTGTTCCAGTAGCGGAATGCCTTGTCGTCCAGCGGGATGGTCACGGTCTTGCTTTCGCCGGGCTGCAGCTGCACCTTGGCAAAGCCTTTCAGCTCCTGTGCGGGGCGGAACACTTCTGCCCCGGGTTTTGCCACATACAGCTGCACGATCTCTGCTCCGGCGCGCTTGCCGGTGTTGGTTACGGTCAGGGTCACGCCATTGGACGCGGCCTGCAAATTGCTGTAGGCAAAGCTGGTGTAGCTTAACCCATAGCCAAAGGGGAATGCCACCGGCACACCGGCGGTCTGGTAATAGCGGTAGCCGACATACAGCCCCTCGCGGTACTGCACCATGCGGCCCGGCCCGGCAAAGTTATCCTTGGCGGGGGTATCCGCATAGGCGTTGACCCAGGTTTCGGCCAGCTTGCCGCTGGGGTTCACTTTTCCGGTCAGCACATCCAGCATGGCGCCCGCCCCCGCCTGGCCGCCCAGCGCACCATACACCAGGGTACGGCAGTGTTTGAGCCACGGGGTTTCCAGCGAAGCCCCTGCGCTGAGCACCACAACGGTGTTGGGGTTGGCCTGCTGCACGGCCTTTAACAGTTCGATCTGGTTGTCCGCAAGGCGCATATCGCCGCGGTCCAGACCCTCACTTTCCTTGATTTCATCCAGCCCCAGGCAGAGCAGCACCACTTCGGCCTTTTGGGCCAGGGCTACAGCCTCGGCCTGTTTGGCGGCATCCGGTTTGCCCTGGCGGTCAAAGCCGGGGGCAAAGCCCACGCTGGCCAGGCCGCTCTCTTTCAGGCAGTCCAAAAAGGTATCCACCTTGATGGAGTTGACCGCGCTGGAGCCAGCGCCCTGGTACCGCGGTGTCTGGGCAAAGTCGCCGATCACGGCAACTTTTGCGCCCTCGGCCAGCGGCAGCAGGTCGTTCTCATTTTTCAGCAGCACAATGCTTTCGGCTGCGGCGCGGCGGGCCAGGGCATGGTGAGCGTCCGCATCAAAGGTGCGGCTGTGGGACTGCACGGCGGCATGGGTATCAAACACCAGCGTCAGCAGCTCGTCCAGCCGGGCGTCCACATCCGCTTCGGTAATTTTGCCGCTCTGCACAGCCTGCATCAGCTCGCGCACCGCGTCCCCGCCGGGGGCGGGCATTTCCAGCGTGGAGCCGTTCTGCACGCCCAGGGCATGGTCATTGCTGCCGCCCCAGTCCGTTACCACAGCGCCGTCAAAGCCCCACTCCCCGCGCAGGATGTCCATTAACAGGTGGCGGTTCTCGTTGGCGTAAGTTCCGTTGATGAGGTTATAGCTGCTCATGATGGTCTTGGGCTTTGCTTCCTTGACCACGATCTCGAATCCGGTCAGGTACAGCTCCCGCAGCGTGCGTTCATCTACCACAGAATCCGACGCCATGCGGCGCAGTTCCTGGCTGTTGACGGCAAAGTGCTTGGGGCAGGCCGAAATACCGTTGGACTGGATGCCCCGCACATAGCTCGCGGCCATTTTGCCGGAAAGATACGGATCCTCGGAGAAATACTCAAAGTTGCGGCCGCAGAGGGGGCTGCGCTTGGTGTTCAGGCCCGGCCCCAGCAGCACGGCAACTTCCTGCGCGGCGGCTTCCTCGCCCATGGCCTGGCCGATCTCCTCGCCCAGGGCGGGGTCCCAGCTGCACGCCACAGTGGCTGCCGTGGGGAAGCAGGTGGCGGGGACACTGGGGTTCAGCCCCAGGTGGTCCGCCGCGCCCGCCTGCTTGCGCACGCCGTTGGGGCCATCGGATAGGGTGATGGAGGGAATGCCAGCCTTTTGATACGCACGGGTGGTAAAGACGGTATCACCGGAAAGGAGGGCACATTTTTGCTCAAGGTTTAGTTTTTTGATAATTGCTGTGTATTTCATGGGATAAGCTCCTAATAAACAAGGGGCAAGTCGGCAGGGGAAACCTGCCGCCCTGCCCCTCATCGAGGTTCTACCGTTTTACGCCTTTTTCTTAGCGGGCTTATAGTTTTCAGGGTAGCGCTTATTATCCTTTGCACGGCGGATATTGGCAATAATACCTACCACAACACCCAATGCAATGACAATATCTACAGCCACAACTGCCATACGCCACGGTGCCATAGCATAGTAAATTGTCGCACCCGGAGCGGCACCATTCATCTGTGCGGAGTTGGCAATAACAAACAGTGTGTTCTTGACAGCTTTACGTAATGCATTAACACCTGTTGCAGTGTCAAGAGATGTGTAAGCGCCCGGAGAAAGCGTCATATCCAGCATGTGCTGATCATTGCCTGCGCGAACCATACGGTTGACGGCCGCATCATCATTAGCGCTGTTGCCCTGATCGTAGTCAGTAACAACATAGCCTTGGAAGCCCCACTCATTGCGCAGAACATTCGTCAGCAAATTGTAGTCATATGCAGTGTACAAACCTGCAATTCCAGACCAACCACTGGTCATCATTGCATCGCAACCGCGCATAGTTTTGGTTGCCACAGTTCCGTTATCATCAGCAATGTATTTGATCGTTTTTGTTGCTTCTTTAACTGCAATTTCAAAAGGCTTCAGGTAAATTTCACGGATTGTCTGTTCCGTTGCCCAAACTGCGGGAATCCACCAACGATCCTGCTCCTGATCGACCATAGCGAAATGCTTCAGTGTGCAGTAAGTGCCTTTGTCACCTGCACCGGAAATAACTGCCGCAGCAGTCTTGCCGGAAATAATCGGATCTTCGGAATAGTATTCATAGTTACGACCAGAGAACGGAGACCAATGCAGATTGATAGCAGGTGCGTACCATGCACTGCCGCCAAGCCAATAGTTTTCTTCGCCAACCGCGGTTCCCATCTCATAGGCCAGTTCTTTATTCCAGGTCTGGGCCAATGTAGTAGCGGCAGGGAAAGAACAACAGTTAACCCAGCTGTTGCCGTCATTATCATTCAAAGCCAAGCCTTGCGGGCCGTCATGATCCAGTGTGCTGGGTTTGCCTACAGAAGAAAGTTCACCAGACGCAAAAGCATTTGCGAACAAAGCCTGCGTCATTTCAGAAGAAGAGTAATCAATCTGGTCAAGCAGTGTATCCCACTTAGAATCATAGTAGCTCAGCCCACGCATATCAGAAAGCGTCAAACCATTTTTCTTGTTAGAGACGGGCATTTCTGCCGTATAGACTTTACTGTTCTCATTAGAACCAAGCACCGGGTCATTCACAGAATCCCATGTTTTACCGTTGCCCAAATCGATTGTAGTAAAGTTATAATCTAGCCAGCTAATGACTGTATCGCTTGCCTCACGGGTTGCATCTGTAGGGGCACTGGGCTGAGTGTTAGCCCAATCATTGCGGGTCAGAATGGTAACATCATTGCCAACAGAAGAATCCGTCATATAGGTGTTCGCGTTTTCAAATTCGTTGGTAACTGCAAAATAGCCAAGTTCTGTATTTTCCGGTTCGCCGGTAGGCGTGCCGTCATCACTACGGGCAGACTGTGCGTTCTTGTCGCTCTCGCGGATGTGGTTTTCATCGGTGCCATCATACCAGAAAGTATCATTAACCGTCACAGTTTTTTCGTCCAAAACATTATGGCTATCACTGCGGGCAGAGATTACATAGTCACCACCCTCCAGCACATAACAACCTTTTGTACCATTGCCGTTGTCATGGGTAAAACAATAAGAAGCCATATCTTCTTTGTTGAAGGTAATGGTTACTGTATCGCTCTCACCAGGCTCTAGCATCTTGGTCTTGCCATAATCCAGTAAATTGACCGTAGACTTTTCGATCATGTTCTCAACATCGAATTCAGTGTACGGTGCAGTATAGTACAACTGCACAACATCCTTGCCCGCCACTTTGCCGGTGTTAGTCACATCAACAGAAACCGTAACGCTGTTGCCGAATTCCGTAAAGGCAGAAATTTTCTGCGTAAAGGTCGTATAGCTCAAACCGTAACCTAATGGATAAACAACGCCGTTATCACGGTTGTAATAGGTATCCGTTACACCGTCCGGCAGGTTATCAGAGGTAAAATAGCCCATATCTGCAGCTGTTTCATACCAGCGGTAACCCATGTAAACGCCCTCTTCATATTCACGGAAGCGCGCGTCAAACTCAGCACCGCCCTTAAATTTGGCAAGCCAAATATCACGGGTATAGCGTGCGTTGCTGTAGCTGGTAGCATCATCGCCCTTGTTAAAGTTCACAAAAGTCGGGGTCAGAGTACAGTCAGCCACATAGGTATCAACCGTCTTGCCGGAGGGGTTGATAGTACCATTCAGAATTTTGCCAAGGCTCTTGAATCCAACAGCACCAGGGGTGCACATGGTAAGAACGGCATCGATATCAGGATCATCTTCCAGTTCGCCAACCTGCATCGTGTTGCAGGAGTTCAGAACAACAACCACACCATCGCAGTTCTTTTTTACAAATTCCAGAACGCCACGTTCTGTATCAGTAAGGGCCAGTTGATGAGGCGTGCCATCATCATATTCCTGCGTATACAGATCGCCGCCCTCACCGCCTGCGCGTCCAAGGAACACAATACCAACTGTACCTTTGCAAGTATCCTCAATGCCGTCATACGTTTCTGCCGGGTACTCATTCAGGTTCATAGACGCACCCAAAAAGGCCGTTGCACCGCCTTCTCCTGAAGCTGCGGCAGGTGTAACCTCATGCGGCGTGCCATTCTTCATGGCATCAACTGCTGCATTGTTCACATTACTGAATGCTTCGTTGATGCCTTTCTCCGCAGTGTAAACATAATCAGCCTTTGTATCTGCACTGCCGGAACCGGAGCCACTCATCATCGGGTTCAGATAATCATATCCGAACGGTGTAATAGCTTTGTCAGCTGCCAAGGGCAGCAGACCATTATTTTTAAGTAGAACAATGCCTTCATCTGCAATGTTCTCAGAAGTTTGCAGGCTATTCTGTAACGCTTCATTAGAATTTTTGCTGGAAATATCATAATAATCAGTATCCCAGCCAGCTGTTCCTGAAGGGGTGGTGGCTTTTCGTGCGCCCTTACCCAAGAACGCATTCAAAGATGGAGTGAAATAATTTGTAATAACAGTCAGGGCAAGTGCAAAAATCAAAAGGACCGCCATAATAGGCGCAGTGATTATACGAAACGTTTTGGCGTTCATCTTTAACTTTTTTGGTTTATCCATATTTTCCTCCTTGCAGTGGTTTTCCAAACATTTGAGTGCGCGCTCTTTGTTGTGTTACTATAATATCAGATTTCCCTTTTTCTAGTATAATTTATGCACAAATTGCTGGTTTTCAGCCATATCCTGCAAAGATTTCAAAATTGTAACATTTTTTGATGTGCATCTTTTATAAAGGTTCTGGTCATCGTTTGTGCATATTGTCAGAGTCATAAAAAGGAGGAGCAACGCTCCTCCTTTACTCTCTTATTTTGGTAGCGGCAGCAGCACCCTTAACGTAAACCACTCATTCTCCCAGTGCAGCGTCATCGTTCCGCCGCGCTTTTCGGCGGCGGCGCGCACACCGCGCAGGTCGCTGCCGCCATGGGTGTTGCGGCGCGGCAGGCCGTCCGCGCCCAGCTCCACTTCCTGCGCGCAGTAGTTTTCAAACCGCAGCATCACAAAGCCGTTCTGGGCGTACACCGCCACCCAGATCAGCCGCTTTTCGTGGTCGGGCTCGGTTTCCATGCTCTCCGTTGCGTTGTCCAGCGCCGTGCCCACAATCGTGCAGATCTCCCCTGTTTCCAAAAAGTCCAGCAAATGTCCGTCCGCCACGCAGGTCATCGTGATGTGGTGCTGCTGGCAGTACAGGCTTTTGGCCGTCAGCAGGGTGTCCAGCACCGGGTTGCCGGTCTTGTTCTCCGCCTCGTACTGGCGGATGCCGCTTTCCATGGCCGCCAGCGCCACATCCTGCTTGGCGTGGTCCCGCTCCGCCCGGATGGCCGCAATCTGCATTTTCAGCTCGTGGTAGCGCCGGTTGATCAGGCGGATGTTCTCCTTGCTCTGCTTGTACTGCTCGTACTGGCGGTGCAAAACGCCGTCCAGCTCCGCCAGCTCGCTGTGCAGGGCGGCTTCGCGCAGCTGCTCGTGCTGCACCGTCAAAATCAGCACCCCGGCCAGGTCCACCAGCGTGCGGATGTAAAACATGTTCATGTTGGCTTCGCTGCCGTTGGCAAAGCTCAAATTGCTCACGGCAAATGCGGTCAGCGCCATGACCACCGCCACAAAAGTTCCTGCGGGCGTTATTTTCAGCTTCCCGGCCGGGCCGGGGCGGCGGTTCTCCACAAAAAGCATCGCGGCAAAAATGCCGCCGTACACCGCCGCCAACAACAGCAGCGAAAGCGGCTCCGCCCCACCGCGCTGCGGCCACAGCACGCAGTGCAGCTGCCATTCCACGCTGGCCGCCAGCTCCGCCAAAATAAAGGCTCGCGCGCACACATAACCCGCTTCCAGCAGCGTAATGCTGCGTGTGACCCACAAAAACAGCAGCATGGAAAGAATCGCCATTGCCATGCAGGGAATCCACCACGCCAGCGGAACTTTCCCCGTGGCCTGCAAAAACGCCCCCAGCAGCACCGCCCAACCGGCTTCTACGCCCCAGATCACGCGCTGATCCATCCGCGGCGGCAGCCTGTGCGCATACAGCAGCGCCGCCAGCACTTCCGCCAAAGCGGTGTACAGGCGGGGAATATCCGGCAGTGTCGTCATTGGCCCGCACCCCCAATGTAATCCGCCAGCTCCGCCATAAACGCCTTGCGCCGCGGGCGGCTGATCTGCAGCGCATACGGGCCAACCTGCACCATATCCTGCTGCACGCCGGAAACCTGCGCCAGATTGACCAGATATCCGCTGTTGCACCGTGCAAACGCCCGGCCCACCAGCTTTTCCTCATAGTTTTTCAGAGTGCCCGGCACCATAAAATCTTCTTTTTCGGTGTAAAAATGCACCTTGTGGCCTTCGCTTTCCAGGTAATAGATTTCCGCCGCGTCCAGCCGCCGCATGCCGCCGTCCACCGCCACGGCCAGGTAATGCCGCTCCCGCTTTTCCAGCTGCCCCAGCGCCTTTTGCAGCTGCTGCGAAAACGCAAAGTAGGGCACCGGTTTCAGCACATAATCCAGCGCCCCAACGGCATATCCGCGGATGGCATACTGCGCCATGTTGGTAATGAACACGATCAGCACCCCGCCGTCCCGCTCCCGGATGCGGCGGGCGGTCTCCATGCCGTCCAGGTGCTTCATCTCCACATCCAGAAAGATGATGTCGAACTGCGGGCGGTAATCTTCCAGAATCTCCATCCCGTCCGCAAACTCCGTTACCTCAAACGGCGTGCCGTACTGCCGGGTGTACCGCTGCACATACCCCGCCAGCTGTTCCCTCACCGCCGCCTCGTCCTCCACAATCGCAATCCGGGTCATCTGCTGCTCCCCTTTCTCAACACCACACTGCGGCCCCGCACAGTCCACACCTGGTGCGTCTTCTTAAGGTGTATCTGAAAACAAAGAAAATGACGGATATTTCGCAA
>ERZ791734.2847-NODE-2847-length-10070-cov-5.321218_pt1 | contig 10070 bp, 6 predicted proteins | sample MGYA00509953_ERZ791734 | MGnify/ENA primary metagenome ERZ791734 (study PRJEB30046, sample SAMN00792038) | human gut metagenome | study: EMG produced TPA metagenomics assembly of the A metagenome-wide association study of gut microbiota in type 2...
TCAAGGTATTGAAGCAGGAATTCAGCGAAAATGCTAATTTTGTATCCAAATTCCGTATTGAGGCCCAGGCGGCAGCAGGACTGATGCATCCCAATATCGTAAATGTCTATGATGTAGGGGAAGAAAACGGAATCTACTATATTGTAATGGAACTGGTGGAGGGCATTACCCTCAAAAAGTACATTGAGAAAAAGGCCCGTCTGTCTTACAAGGAAGCAGTAAGCATTGCCATCCAGGTGAGTATGGGCATTGAGGCAGCACATAATAATCATATTATTCACCGGGATATCAAACCGCAGAATATCATTATTTCCAAAGACGGCAAAGTAAAAGTCACGGATTTCGGTATTGCCAAGGCAGCGACCAGCAATACGATCACTTCCAATGTAATGGGAAGTGTACACTATACGTCTCCGGAACAGGCCAGAGGCGGTTACAGTGATGAGAAGAGTGATATCTATTCACTGGGTATCACCATGTTCGAAATGCTTACGGGAAGAGTCCCCTTCAATGGGGAGACGACGGTAGCGATCGCCATCAAGCATATTCAGGAAGAAATGCCTTCTCCCAAGGAATTCGTGCCGGAGATCCCTTCCAGCGTTGCAAGTATTGTATTAAAGTGTTGTCAGAAATCACCGGACCGCAGATATCAGAATATGGCAGAACTGATTGCAGACCTGAAGCAGTCTCTGATCAATCCGGAGGAGGACTTTGTCGTGAACAAGGATCCGGATATGGAAGGCGGCACCCGGATGATCTCCGATGAAGATATGGCACAGATCAAGAGAAAAGTTCCGTATCAGAGTGGCCGGGAGTATGAAGAACAGGATCATGATGAGACGATGCGCCTACGGTCCGATACAGAAGCCATGTATGAGAATGATGAAGAGGCAGAGGGAGAGGATGATTATGATTACGATCCCAAGATGGAACGCGTGACAACGGTTCTGGCAATCGTTGCGGGAGTGGTGATCTGTATTATCCTGATCGTACTGGCGGTGAAGATCTTCGGCGGGAAAAAGAACGAAGGCAATAATCCTTCCGGTCCGATCATCACTACGGAGGAAACCAAAGAAGAGGCAGAGAAAGTCGCCATGCCGGATGTGAAGGGCATGAATGTGGATGATGCGAGAAATACACTGACCGGACTGGGAATTCTGACGGAAGTTGTATATGAGGAATCTGATTCCGTGGCAGAAGGTGTGGTGATCAGTACCGACGTCAGCGAGGGTGCCCAGATTGACAAGGGCAGCAAGGTAACACTTACGGCAAGCGCCGGAACCCAGGGCGTAGAAGTTCCGAATGTGGTGGGACTTACTTTTGACGAGGCGAATACACAGCTGGTAAGCAAGGGCTTTTTGGTCAATAAGACAGAGGATTATTCCGACACCATAGAAGCAGGACGCGTGATCGCCCAGACTCCCGCAGATGGAAATAAGGCGCCGAAAGGCAGTGTGATCACCGTTACCGTAAGCCTGGGAAAGGAAGATACGAAGATCCGCGTGCCGAACCTGATCGGACTGTCAGAGCAGGATGGTACGGTGGAAGCAATCGAGGCCGGACTGACAGTAGGCAGTGTGACCCATATTTACAGCGATGAAGTGGGAGAGGGCATGATCTGCTATCAGAGCTATTCCCATGGTTCCTATGTGGATCAGGGAACCTCCATTGATATTAAGGTGAGCCAGGGCGCACAGAAAGTAACCTATAAGTGCAATGTCAGCATTGTGGCACCGACGACTTCCGAGGCACCCCAGTATGTATCGGGAATGGAAGTCGGCATCACCCTGGTGGCGGATGACGGTACGGTACTGATGGATACGAAGGTTACCACCTTCCCGGTATCGACCAATATCAACGGCATCGCCTCCTCCGGCGGTACCCTCACCATGACCTACCAGGTGACATCGGCAAGCACCACAACAGAGGGGGATGTTGTCGTCCCCGGCACCACAGAGAACAAGACCTTTACCAGAAGAGTGGAATTCGTGAAGGAATAAGACAAAGGCAGGAACTATGAAGGGCAAGATTATAAAAGGAATTGCCGGATTCTATTATGTCCATGCAGGGGATGCTCTGCATAGTGCGGACGGAATCTATGAATGCAAGGCAAAAGGTGTCTTCCGTAAGGACCACAGGAAACCATTGGTCGGGGACGATGTGGAGATGGAAGTCATAGATGAAGCACAGAAAAAGGGAAATATCACAGAACTGCTTCCCAGGCACAGCGAACTGATCCGTCCGGCGGTTGCCAATGTGGATCAGGCACTGGTGATTTTTGCCATCTGTAAGCCACAGCCCAATTTTAACCTGCTGGATCGTTTCCTGATCATGATGCAGCAGCAGGATATTCCCTGCATCATCTGCTTTAACAAACAGGACATTGATGCAGAGGGGAAAAAAGAGGATTATTGTTCCATCTATGAACAGGCGGGATTTCAGACCATTACTGTCAGTGCCAGGGAAAAGGAAGGCATCGACAGATTAAAAGACCTACTTCGGGGCAAGACCACCACGGTGGCGGGACCCAGCGGTGTCGGCAAGTCTTCGCTGGTCAACTGTTTACAGTCGGGGATCGTGATGGAGACCGGTTCCATCAGTGAGAAGATCGAACGTGGAAAACATACCACCAGGCATTCCGAACTGATCTCCATTGCACCGGATACTTACATTCTGGATACTCCCGGGTTCAGCTCCCTGGGACTGTTTGGACTGGAAAAAGAGCAGCTGGCGGGATATTATCCCGAATTTGTTCCTTTTGAAAAATATTGCAGATTCGGAGGATGTTCTCATATCTCAGAACCGGTCTGCGGCGTGAAAGATGCCGTGGCGGAAGGGGAGATCTCGCGGACACGTTACGAGAATTATTGTCTGCTCTATGAGGAACTGAAAAGTCAGAGAAAATATTAATTATGAGTGAAGTGCAGAATCATCTTGGGGAAAAATTTAAAGAAACCATCGCCGAAGCCATGAAGACCGGAGATTTCCGGGCACTGAATACGTTAGTGAGCGATACAGTCAACGATGCTCTGCGGGAAGCGGATTTTCAGGCGAATCTGTCCAGGGAAGCCGCGGAGAAAAGGGTCTGGAATTCCCAGCGCAGCTGGCAGGATAAAAAGAGGGAAGAAGAGAAGTCCGAAGAACAGATCCAGGCGGAGCGAGAAGAACGGGAAAGACAGCGGGAGGAACACCGCAGACAGAATGAGGAGTGGCACAGACAGCGAAAAGAACGGGAAAAACAATGGGAAGAACAGCGTAAGGCACAGGCGGCGCAGAACCGTTCTGGAAATCAGGCCGGTGTCTGGACACCCAGAAAGACTACGGCTTTGGAGATGACTTCTTTGGTAAAAATGGAGAAAAAGGGAAGCGTGTCCGGAACTCTGTGCACCGTGTTCGGAGGCATCGGACTAGGCTTTTCCGGGCTGGGACTTTTGGTACAGCTTCTCTTGGCAGCTTTTAGTGCAGCAAGTTTAAGTGCGGCAATTCTTCCGGGAGTACTTTCTTTGGTATTTTTGGAGATGATATCCTATGGCAACGGACAGCGCAGAAGATTACAGCGTGCGGAGAAATATCTGGAGCTGTGCGGTACCAAGATGTACGGTGTGATCACGGAGATGGCGCGTTATACCGGCAAAAGCGTCCGCTATGTAAAAAAAGATCTGCGTAAAATGTTAAAAGCCGGAATGTTCCCTAACGGTCATCTGGATGACAAAGAGACCTGTTTTATGTTAAATGATGTGATCTATCATCAATATCTGGAGACAGAAAAGGCTTATCTGGAACAGAAAAAATCAGAGGAACAGGCAAAACAGATGCCGGACAAAGGAACAGCACAGGACGCTGCACAGACGGAGAGAGAACAGGAACTCCACAGTATGGTAGCAGAGGGGATGGAATGCATCAGACATCTGCGGGATCTGAACGACCGGATCGAAGAGGAGGCAATCTCCGAGAAGCTGTACCGTCTGGAGAATCTGTTAAAGGAGATCTTCGACAGAGTGCAGGAGCACCCGGAGCAGATGCATAGAATGCATAAATTAATGGATTATTATCTGCCCACTACTTTAAAGCTGGTGGAGCAGTATGCGGAATTTGACGAGGTCAGCAGTCCGGGAGAGGAAATTCTCGAGGCCAAGAAAGAGATCGGGAAGACACTGGACATGATCAATCAGGCATTTGTGACATTGTTAAACAATCTGTTTCAGGATGCAGCCTTTGATGCATCGGCAGATGCGCAGGTATTACAGGCCATGCTGGCAAAGGAAGGTCTGACGGAATCCGATTTTGTAATGGGAAAACAGTAAAATTTAAATGATGTAATAGTAAAAAATGGGGGTATCAATATGAATATGGATTTAGACGCAGCAACAAAAGAAGCACCGACTCTTACACTGGATCCTTTTGCGGAGGCAAAGGCAGAGATCGTGGAGAAGCAGCCGGAGGAGTTGGTGGAAGAGCAGGCGGTTCCCGAGATGGAACTGACACCGGAAGAGCAGAAACAGGTGGATGATTTTGCAGCACAGATCGACCTGACCAATACCCAGGCGGTGTTACAGTACGGAGCCGGAAGCCAGAAGAAGATCGCTGATTTCTCAGAGACGGCGCTTAGTAATGTCCGGACCAAGGATATGGGAGAAGTCGGAAATCTGTTAACCGATGTGGTGGCACAGTTAAAGGATTTCGACACCGAGGAAGATAAGGGTTTTTTCGGACTGTTCAAAAAAAGCGGAGACAGGCTGAGCAATCTGAAAGCAAAGTATGATAAGGCGGAAGTCAATATCACAAAGATCTGTGATGCCATGGAGAGCCACCAGGTTGTGCTGTTAAAGGATGTCGCAGTGTTGGACAAGCTGTACCAGCTGAACCTGAATTACTTCAAGGAACTGTCCATGTACATCCTGGCAGGTAAAAAGAAGCTGGCGCAGGCAAAAAGTGTGGAGCTTCCGGAGCTTTTAGAGAAGGCACAGAAGAGTGGATTTCCGGAGGACACCCAGGCAGCGAAAGATTTCGCGGCAATGTGTGAGCGGTTTGAGAAGAAGATCTATGATCTGGAGCTGACCAGAGCCATTTCCCTGCAGATGGCACCCCAGATCCGTCTGATCCAGTCCAATGACATCGCCATGTCCGAGAAGATCCAGTCGACGTTAGTGAATACGATCCCTCTGTGGAAGAGTCAGATGGTCATTGCCATCGGTCTGGATCATGCTACCGATGCCGCCAAGGCACAGCGTGCTGTATCGGATATGACCAATGAACTGTTGAAGAAGAACGCGGAAGCACTGAAGGTGGCTTCTGTGGAGACAGCGAAGGAATCCGAGCGGGGAATTGTGGATATAGAGACACTTAAGAGTACGAATCAGACACTGATGACGACACTGGATGAGGTCATGAAGATCCAGGAAGAGGGACGTGCGAGAAGACAGAGCGCAGAGGAAGACTTACAGCGCATTGAGAATGAAATGAGAGATAAATTACTGGAGATGAGCCGGGCATCCCACACCTGAATTTTACATAATTTTAATCAGCTTCATCTTGACGAAACAGAAAAGGAAAATTACAATAAAATGCAGGAAGGTTAATTCACGGAAGGAGCAGAAAACAAATGAAAAAACTGGAAGAAATACTGAGAGATAAACCAATTAAAAATAAGCTGTCTTTTGTGTTCCGCATCATGGACATTTTATATTTGGTGCTGGCACTGGTGGCAGTGGTGGAATTGCTACAGTCAAAAGGCTATATAGGAAGTATAATTGTTGTGGTTTTACTTGTTTTAGCTATCATATTTAATGCATCCATGTCGAAAATGCTTGCCAAAATGCTGGTAGATCCGATTACGAGCCTGGTAGCTGCGTCTGAGAAGATCGCGGCCGGCGATTTTGAGATCGGAGTACCTTATGAATCTGAGGATGAGCTGGGCAGACTTTCCGACAGCTTTGAGACCGCCGCAGCTATTTTGAAAAAGGTTGTATCTGATCTGCAGACTATCGTAGAGCAATTTTCCGATGGTAATTTTGATGTTCACAGCAGTTGTCCGGAAGCATATGTCGGACAGCTCCGAAATGTTCTGGATGAGCTGGATGAAATGGTAAATAAGATCAGCGAGACCATGCACGGTATTCAGGATTCCTCCGAGCAGGTATCTGCGGGCAGTAATCAGCTGGCAGTCAGTGCACAGGATATCGCGGAGGGCGCTACCAATCAGGCGGCATCCGTAGAAGAACTGGTGGCTACCGTAGAAGAAGTAACCGGTCAGGTACTGGAGAATACCAAGTCTACCGACATTGTACATGACAAGGCGAAAAAGGTAGGTATCGAGGCAGCCAACAGCCAGAAGAAGATGGATGAGCTGGTAGATGCCATGAAGAAGATCAACGCAACGACCCAGAACATTGAAAAGATCATCGCAGATATTGAGAATATCGCATCCCAGACCAATCTGCTGTCCTTAAATGCCTCCATCGAGGCAGCCCGTGCCGGAGAGGCAGGAAGAGGCTTTGCAGTCGTGGCAGATCAGATCAGACAGCTGGCAGAAGAGAGTGCTAATTCCGCAGTAGAGTCCAAGAAGCTGATCGAAGAGTCCATGAACGAGGTAGAGGTGGGTAATAAGGTCACCAAGGAGACCAATGATGCTATGCAGGAGGTTATGGCTGAGCTGGATCAGATCATCCAGGAGGTTGCCAATATCCGTACTGCGTCTGACAAACAGGCGGTTTCCGTTAAAAATATCAAAAAGGGTGTGGGAGACATCAATGATGTTATCCAGTCTAACTCTGCAGCAGCTGAAGAGACTTCCGCTACCAGCGAGGAGCTTTCCGCATCTGCTACTACTCTGAACGAACTGTTAGAGCATTTCAAACTGCGCGGCTGATCAGAGGATGTGTTCCGAAATGAGCGGAATAAGGAAGAGAGAACAGAAGAACCATAGCTGTAAGTTCACAGCTGTGGTTCTTTTCATATCGGAGGAGAAAAAGACAAATGCTTCACAGAAAACAATACAGGGTGGCGGTGAGAGTAACCATTATGGTGCTGGCGCTTACCCTGACTGCCTGTGGAACACAGGAAAATACCGGGAGTACGGAAAGCGTGAAGAGCACAGAAACCGTGGAGAACACAGAGACCGTGAAGGGCACAGAAACCGTGGAGAGCACAGAGACCATAGAGAATGTAGAAATTATAGAAGCTATGGTTTCAGAGAGTGCGGCACCACAGGGAATGGCAAATGTCACACCACAGATGCAACCGGAGGAATACACCAACTTGCAGCAGATCACCCTGGATTCCACATGGGAATATGCAGATCATTCTAAAATAAATACCGGAGCCGCAGTACTCTACCCGGCACCGGAGGAATCCGGACGCAAAGGTATCGTCATCGGTGTCAATGCCGGACACGGGACGGCGGGCGGTGCGAAGGTGAAGACGCTGTGCCATCCGGACGGCTCGGCGAAGGTCACCGGCGGCAGTACGGCGGCGGGAGCTACGTCAGCTGCTGCAGTCTCTGGGGGCATGACGTTCCAGGACGGCACCCCGGAGCGGGAGGTGACATTACGTATGGCACAGATCCTGCGGGATAAGCTGCTTACCTCCGGTTATGATGTGCTGATGCTCAGGGACAGTGAGGATGTGCAGTTAGACAATGTGGCGCGGACTGTGATCTGCAACAATGTCGCGGACTGCCATATTGCGCTGCACTGGGACAGCGGAGACGGCAAAAATTATGACAAGGGATGCTTCTACATCTCGGTGCCGGAAGCACTGAAAACCATGGAGCCGGTGACATCGCACTGGCAGCAGCACGATACCCTGGGAACGGATCTGGTGGAGGGACTGCGGGAGCAGGGAGCTATGATTTATGGAAAAGGAAATATGAGTATTGATCTGACACAGACTTCCTATAGTACGATCCCCTCTGTGGATATGGAACTGGGAAATGCGTATTCGGATCACAGCGATGAGGTATTGGAACAGTTAGCCACAGGGCTTCTTGCCGGAATCAATACTTACTTTGAACAGTAGGGACTTTGCAAAGAGTGTGAGGTATGCTATAATATTATTTCGGATTCGTCTGCCTCTGCACGGAGGCGGATGGACTTATGAGCGAAATACAGAATAGAAAATACAAGAAAGGCAGACCCTTTTGGTGGGTCTGAACGGTAAATAAATCATGAAGCTGGGTATCGTAGGTCTTCCCAACGTTGGAAAGAGTACACTTTTCAATTCCCTGACCAAGGCGGGAGCGGAATCCGCTAACTATCCTTTCTGCACCATCGACCCCAATGTGGGTGTGGTAACAGTTCCGGATGACAGATTAAAGGCACTGGGAGAGATGTATCATTCCAAGAAAGTGACCCCTGCTGTGATCGAATTCGTAGATATCGCAGGTCTGGTAAAGGGTGCTTCTAAAGGTGAAGGACTGGGCAACCAGTTCTTAAGCAACATCCGTGAGGTGGATGCCATCGTCCATGTGGTAAGATGCTTCGAGGATCCCAATGTCATCCATGTGGACGGTAGTGTCAATCCTTTGCGGGATATCGAGACCATTAATTTAGAGCTGATCTTCGCAGATCTGGAAGTACTTGAGAGAAGACTGTCCAAGGTAGTCAAGGCTGCCAGAATGGACAAGACCTATGCCAAGGAGCTGGCACTCTTAGAGCGTATCAAGGAGCATCTGGAAAGCGGTAAGATGGCGAAGAGCCTGGAAGTCACCGATGAGGATGAACTGGCTCTGATAAAGGAATACAATCTGCTGACCTACAAGCCCGTGATCTATGCGGCAAATGTATCCGAGGATGATCTGGCAGACGACGGCGCATCCAATGAGATGGTAGCGAAGGTGCGAGAGTTCGCTGCAAGTGAGAACAGCGAAGTATTCGTCATCTGCGCACAGATCGAGGAAGAGATCTCTGAACTGGATGATGATGAGAAGGCAATGTTCCTGGATGATCTGGGACTGAAGGAATCCGGTCTGGAGAAGCTGATCAAGGCAAGCTATCATATCTTAGGTCTGATGAGCTTTTTGACTGCAGGAGAGGATGAGACCAGAGCATGGACCATCAAGATCGGTACCAAGGCGCCTCAGGCAGCCGGTAAGATTCACTCCGATTTCGAGAGAGGCTTCATCAAGGCGGAAGTTGTAAATTACAAGGATCTTTTAGAGCAGGGATCTCTGGCAGCTGCACGTGAGAAAGGCTTGGTCGGCATGGAAGGCAAGGACTATGTCGTACAGGACGGCGATGTGATCCTGTTCAGATTTAACGTCTGATATGCCGGATTCGAGAGCGCAAAGCGCGGAGAAGCCGGTTAATACTAAGAAAGGATATAAATATTATGATGAATGCAGGAGATATAGCATTTCCCCATTTAGGCATTTACCTGGAAAATGTTCCCAGAAGCTTTACCGTATTCGGTTTCGAGATCGCTTTTTACGGTCTGATCATCGGTATCGGTGTACTGGCGGGAATTCTGATGGCAGTGCACCAGGCAAAGGTGAGCGGAGAGAATCCGGATACTATTTGGGACTTCGCTATTTATGCCGTGATCTTTTCCGTGATCGGTGCCAGAATCTATTATGTGATCTTTGCCTGGGACTATTACAAGGATAATCTGCTCAGCATCTTCAATACCCGTAACGGTGGTATGGCGATCTACGGCGGTGTGATCGGAGCTTTTCTGACATTGTTTTTATATTGTAAGATCAAAAAGATCAATCCTTTCCGTCTGGGAGATCTGTGTGTACCGGGATTGATCTTAGGACAGGCCATCGGGCGTTGGGGCAATTTCATGAACCGTGAAGTGTTCGGAGAATATACGGATAATTTTCTGGCAATGCGGCTTCCCATCGAAGCGGTGCGCAGTCGGGATATTTCCGGGAATGTGGCAGCACATATTGTGGAAGGTACCAATTACATTCAGGTACATCCCACATTCCTCTATGAGAGTCTGTGGAATCTGATGATTCTGCTCATTATGCTGGTATACCGCAAGCACAAAAAGTTCGAGGGCGAGATCTGTCTGTTGTACTTCGGAGGCTATGGTCTTGGCAGATTCTGGATCGAAGGTATCCGGACAGA
>ERZ791734.2848-NODE-2848-length-10060-cov-8.252574_pt1 | contig 10060 bp, 10 predicted proteins | sample MGYA00509953_ERZ791734 | MGnify/ENA primary metagenome ERZ791734 (study PRJEB30046, sample SAMN00792038) | human gut metagenome | study: EMG produced TPA metagenomics assembly of the A metagenome-wide association study of gut microbiota in type 2...
TTGGGGATTCATGGTACAGTTATCAGTTCAGATACTGTTCCGTGAATAATTCAGGATAAGTGTTATATTTGTGAGATGGATAAATTGCAGGATCCTCAAGTGGAACATTTATTGCCACATAAAAATGGAAAGTATTTAGATAGAAAGTTCGATTGGAATAATTTGTTTTGGGCATGTGGACACTGTAATAATGTAAAAAATCAAAATAAATATGATGAGGGAATTATTGATTGTTGTAAAACTGATCCTGAAGAGGTAATATCATTTCAACTGGAAAATGAGAATGTACATATATTTGCTAGAGATGAAAAAGATAAGAATTCATTATTAACGGCAGAATTGGTAACGGAAGTGTTTAGCTTAAGAAATACATCGATGCGTGTATATAAAAGTGAAATGAGATTTGAAGCATTGACAGAGGAAATGAATAAATTATATGATTCTATTGAAGAATTCCAAAACAATCCGGATTCGAGAGTGGCAAAAAGGAAAATAAAAGCATTACTTAGAAAGGAATCCAGATTTGCAGCGTTTAAGCGGGAATACATACGAGAGAATCACCCCCAATACAGACAATTATTGGATAATGATTTGTGGTGTTTTCATTAGGTGTAATAGGTGAGGAGAATAAGCAGGAAAATACAGACATAAAAAAATAAAAGGGAGAAAACAGTGAAAAGAATTAATATAAACATAGTAGCCGCATTATTAGGCGGTATTGCATTTGTGCTCATCTATGGTATAAAAATATTAAATCCACTATATACGGATTGGTTATTAACAGGAGGTGACCCATCTCAGCATTATCTGGGATGGGAGTTTTTCAGGCGATCAAGCTGGTATTTCCCTTTGGGATTAACAGACCAGTTGGCATATCCGTTGAAGACCTCAGTTATATATACAGATTCAATTCCAATATTTGCTGTTTTTTTTAAATTGTTCCGAAGTATATTGCCCCGGCAATTTCAGTATTTTGGCATTTGGGGATTGTTATGCTTTGTTTTACAGGGATATTATGCAGCGAAGATTTTGGGTGAACGTAGTTCTTCCAAAGCAGTAATTTTGGCAGGGAGCGTTTTCTTTATTGTATCGCCTATTATGGTTTTCCGTATGTATTATCATACTGCTTTGGCAGCGCACTGGCTGATTTTATTGGCAATTTATTTTTATTTCAAACATGAAAAAGAATACAGGGATATTTTCAAGCCTGTAATGCAATGGGGAATACTTGGGATTTTGATTGGGGCTATTCATCTGTATTTTGTACCAATGTGTGGAGCAGTTCTTTTGGGATATATTCTATGCAGTATATGGAAAGAGAGAAAGATACGCATTAGATTTTTCTATCCTGGTATCAGCTTTTCTGTGGGATTATTTCTGACGGTTTATTTACTGGGAGGATTCAGCAGTGGAGCGGACACAGGAACAAATAATCTGGGACTGTTTAGCTTTAACCTGAATGCGTTTCTCAATCCCATGAGTTATTCCACTCTTTTAAAGAATACTTCTTTATGGAATTGGCCGTTTTATACGCAAGGTCAGTATGAGGGATTCTCTTATTTAGGAATGGGAATTATTTTACTGTGTGCATGTGGCATTGTACTGATGATAAGAAATATATTCAGGAGAAGGAAACCATCTGTTTATCAGGTAATGACAGTTTTAATGAGCATTGGATTGATTGTCCTGGCTGCTTCACCGACAATTACCTGGAATGATAAATTGTTATTGCAGTTACCATACTCCAGTACGATATACAAATACTGGGGGATTTTTGGCTCCTGTGGTCGTATGGCATGGCCTGTAGTTTATTTTCTGATGATATTTGGGATTACCTCCATAGGCGATATGAAATGGAAACGAAAAGAAATCTCCTGTGTGGTATTGATATTGGCATGTTTGGTACAGGTTGTTGATTTAAGTGGACAGCTGTACAAAAGACATGAGAATTATAGTGAGAAGGTTGTTTACCAAAGTCCGTTAGCTGGCTCTGTATGGGATGATATTATTTCCTCCGGAGAGTATAAGCATGTTGTATGGGTCACTCATAATGTGGATCATAATGATGTGATACAGGTTGCCATTTATGCAATGAGGAATGACATGACAATGGGTAATTTTTATTTCGCACGGGGAATTGATAAGAGAGATATTATTGAAGAACAGCTGCAGAATACATCAGAGGATTGTGTATATGTTTTTCTAAAGTCTGATGATACATTTGAGTATGAAATTTATGAAAACTATGAGGATGTACTGCATTTTTATCCTTGTGGGGATTATATGATAGGAACAGTGAAGAGTTTATGATTTTAGCAATTAATTATGCAGATGAAAGCTTTTCCAAGGCACAGAAGTGGAATTTGGAAACAGCACTCCGTTGGGGCGCAGATAAAGTAATTGGATATACACCGAAAGATATGGATGCAGAATTCAGAGAGAAGAATAAGGATATTCTGGCTGCAAAGAAAGGAAATGGTTTCTACTTGTGGAAACCGTATTTCCTTAACAAAGCATATAAGGAATTGGAGGATGGAGATTATCTGATCTATACAGATGCAGGGTCCATATACATTAATAAGATTCAGTATCTTATTGATTGTATGGAGAAAGAAGAGATGGATATCATGACTTTTTCTCTGGAAAAGGAGATGCTGGAGCGCAAATATAATAAGCGGGATGCATTTGTCCTTATGGGATGTGATTCGCCGGAATATGCAGATACTCCACAGTCTATAGGTGGATATGTGGTATTAAAGAAATCTCCTTTTGTGGAAAAATTTTTGAAAGAAGATCTGGAATATGCGCAGGATCCGAGAATTATTACAGAACAGGAAAATACACAGGGAAAACCCAATTATCCTGATTTTGTAGTACACAGGCATGATCAGGCGGTATGGTCTTTGATGGTAAAGAAATATCACTTAAAAAGATTTAGAGATCCCTCACAGTTTGGTATGCAAAATTCATATGAAAAGGAAGTGGAGGAAAGAAGTACATTTCCGCAGATTATTGACTCTCACAGGATGAATGTGGGAAGCCGGTTTGAATTAAGCTGGCGAAGAAGCAGATTGGGAAAGATATATATAAGGATCAAATCTAAATTAGGGAATAGATAGCCATAAATACAAAGGAAACTATTTTGTCAGAAAGAGGAAGTATACAATATGAGGAAAAGAAGAACAATATTAATATTTAGTTTAATAGCGGCGATTTGTTCGACAGTTGCGTTATTGGCTGATGTGGAAACAACGGGTAATCTGTCCATGGCGCTTAATGGAGATACAATTGTATCTTTTATAATGGTAATTGGATTATTTGTAGTATACAGAAATGTACTGCTTAGGGAGAATAATTTCTGTGTATCTGCAACGATTAGGGCTAAGATTGGGAATGTAGTAACAGCTTTACTTTTTTCTGTCTGCATGATCATTGGAAAGTCACAGAATGCCCATGTAGATCTGAAATATCCTTTTTTGGCAGTTATTATGTTTCCGGGATATTTATGGTTCTTTTACTTTTTACTTTCTTTTTGTACACAGTGGCTTACCAGGGCTGTTAGAAGAGAGAGAGATGAGGCTTCGGGTAAGATAACGGAGTGGATATTTGATGAGCATATAATGATAAGTGTATTTATATTTGTTTTTCTGTGCAGACTTCCGTATTTGATAGCTTTTTTCCCTTGCAGTATGTCATGGGATGGGGGAGCTCAGATCAGTAATTTCTATGGAATAGAGATTTTTACCAATCATCATCCCCCATTGTGCAGCTTTTTCTATGGTGCAATTGCGTGGTATTCTCAGAAATGGGGATGTGCGAACCTGGGGATGTTCATGATTCCGTTGATTCAGACAGCTTTATCGGCATGGGCTGTTTCACAACTGTGTATTTTATTATATAAATTAAAAAGCCCATACTGGATGCGTTGGGGCACTTTGTTATATTTTGCACTGTTTACGGTCTGGAGTATATTTGATGTTACGGTGATCAAAGATTCCATGTACTGGCAGTTTACTCTGCTGTTTGGGGTAGAAGCAGCGAAGTGCCTGTATTTTAAAGATGAGTTCTTTGCAAAGAAAAGAAATATGCTCGGAATGATAATTTATGCCGTTCTTGTGATGCAGATCCGTAATAATGGTGTATTTGTATTGTTATTTATGGCGCCTTTTATCATTTTAATGTCTCCAAAAGGTAAAAAATGGTGTACAACGGCGATTGTAATAGTAGCATTGGTAATATCGACATTATTGAATCAGGTAGTATATCCGGCAGCAGGGGTGATCAGTCTGGAAGATAAAGTGGATACCTACTGCATTATGTTTCAGCAGACAGCGAAATATGTACAGGAGCATTCAGGGGATGTTACACCAGAGGAACGGGAAGTACTGGATAAGTTGTTTGATTATGAGGAACTCCGGAAAGCATATGAACCTCATCTGGCAGACTGGGTAAAGAATTGTCTGAGAAAACAGGAAGGCAGTACAGATGATCCGACAGGAAGTTATTTTGCCAGTTTAAAGAAGGACTACTTCAGAGTATGGTTTCAACAGTTTATGAAACATCCATTAACATATGTGGAGGCATTCTTTGAATGTTCCTATGGTTATTATTATCCGGATGAGGGAACGTATAAAGAGGGACTCGGGTTCTATGAAGAAGAAAGATACATGTTTACCAGAAGTATGTCAGATGCAAGCCAGATAGAGGGATTGGCACGTGCCAGATTCTTGATGGAACAGGTCAGTAAGCTGGAATATGCTCCGGGTATTGGAATGTTGTACCGTTGCGGTTTCTATGCGTGGTGCGTTATATTCGCTTTTATATATGCAGTGGTGTGGAGAAAATATAAGATGGCGGTTATGACAATACCTGCGGTAACCAATTTACTAGTGTGTATGATTTCACCTGTGAATACCTGCATTCGGTATGCGATGCCAACAATGTGCATGATTCCGCTGCTTGCTGCATTGCTGTGGTACAATGAGAACCGGGAGTCAGGTGACGAAAGGCTATATTGATAGAAGAGGACAAGTGAATGAAATTTGATATTTTGGAAAAATGGAATCGTAAAATGCCAAGACATACGAGGATATGCCTGATATCAGGTCTGTTAATTGGGTGGCTCACACATTTCTATATGTTTACACATAAATTACCGAACTGGGATGATCTTAATAATATAGGAGCACCCGGAAGTGGGGATTATCTGGGCAGATGGTTTTTGAAGTATATTCATCCATTGGGAGGAAAATATAGTATTCCGGCAGTACATGGATTTCTCTTCGTTGTGTTTTTGGCAATTGCAGCGTGTTTTGTTCTGGAGATTGTACAGGTAAAGAGCACTACAGGGGCAATATTGGTTCCGGCGGTCATGGTGACATTTCCAAGTGTGGTCAGTACAATGACTTTTATGTTTATGGCACATACATCAGGAATTGCAATTATGATGACATGTGCAGCGGTATATTTACTGCGAAAGTACAAATATGGCTGGATGCCTGCCACAATTATGCTGATATGTGTGTTGGGAACTTATCAGAGTTATATCAGTATCGCAATCGGGTTAATGCTTGCCGGCATGATAGTGGATCTTATAAAAGGGAAAAAAGCAGATAAAGTGATCAGGAGCGGTTTCCTATGTGTAGGGATTCTGGTTGGGGCAGTCGTTGTATATATGCTGCTGTCACATGTTATATATCCCAATCTGGATAATGAGTCATATGGTGGGGTAGGAAATATGGGACAGATTGAAATATCACAGGTTCCAACATTAATCGGAAGATGTTATAAACGTTTCCTTGAGTACTTTTTGTGGAAGCCATTTGCATTTGTTACAAAGACATCTCAGACTATGAATATCCTGGTATGCATTCTGGCAGTTGCATTGTTTGCATATTTGGTGTGGAAGAAACGGCTTTATCGTAAATGGATGGAATTGACATTGTGTATCATACTTTGTGGATTTATGCCACTGGCAGTCGCATTCATTTATTTTATGGCTCCGGAAGTAGATTATTCTATGCTTATGTTTTATGGATATACATTAATTTATGTGCTTGTACTTGCAATGGCAGATATCTGCATGGCAGAATGGGAGCAGAACAGTGGCATAGGATTGAAAAAGTGGACAGAATATAGCCGTTATGGTCTTGTTATAGTAACAGCAGTGGTAGTGTTTATAAGCTGCTATACTGACTATCTGGTCACAAATAAAGCATATTTAAGAATGGATATTGCAGTAAGCAGGGTAAATAATTATTTTAACCGGATCATTGCAAGTGTAGAGGCACAGGATGACTATCAGAATGGCGATGATGTTACTTTCGTGGGAAATTTCTATTATAAAGAAAATCCTAGTGTAGTAGAATTTGATGTTATGGATTCTGAGTCATTGCGTGAACTTTCCGGTGTTGCCCTGGAAAATGGGTTGATGACATCAGGAGCAAGGGATAACTTTATCCGCCATTATGTTGGATTTAATATGGCAGATCTGTCAGAGGGAGATAAAGAAAAAATAGCTCAAACAACGGAATTTAAGGAGATGCCGGATTATCCTGCCCAGGGGTCAATTCAGAAATTAAATGGCATATGGGTAGTGAAATTATGCGATTATGAGGACTAGAGAATGATATTAGTAGTAGATTGTTTTAAATTAGTGCGTGGAGCAGGTAAGAGCATTGGTATTTATAATCTGGCTCTTAATCTGGTAAGAAATCTTGTAGAAGAGAAGGCAGAAACCAAAGACAGTGAAATAAAACAGTGCAGAATTGTAGTTCTGGGTAATGCCCATAATGAAAAGGAATTCAATATACCTGGGGTAGAATTTGTATGCATAGAGCATAATCCGTTAAATAAACTCAGGTGTATATGGTGGGAATTATTTGAAGTCTCAATGATAGCCGGAAAATATCATGCTGATAAGATGATCCATCCACGCGGATATGCGCCTATATTAAAGATGACAAAGGAATATATAGTTGTACATGATATGATTCCTTTTTACTATGATGAGCACTATAAAGGGTATTTCAACCGATTGGAAAACTTCTACATTATGTGGAGATTAAAGGCTTCTATCCGATCCTGTGACAGAGTGATCACGATTTCGGAGGCTTCATGTGAAGACATCTTGAAACGGGTGAAAGTATCAAAGGATAAAATATCAGTCATTTATAATGGATATAATCGTATTAGTGAGTTACCTATCCAAGGAATCAAAGAAGATTACATGATTGCAGTAACCTCTAATTTACCGCATAAAAATGCGGAGGGAATTATCAGGGCTTATGAAAGATATTGTTCCAAAACAGATAAACCGTTGAAGCTTCGTATTATAGGAATCGCAGATGTGGCTCAATATCATTTATCACAGGATGTAGGGAATAATATTATTTGCTATAAATATATTGAATCAAATGAAGAAATGCATCATATGATAGCAGCTGCTAAGATATTCCTGTTTCTCTCTTTGGTTGAAGGGTTTGGATTTCCGCCTATTGAAGCTATGCAGCTTGGAACTCCGGTGGTATGTTCAGGGGTTAGTTCTTTACCGGAAGTTGTAGGGGGCGCTGCTATACTGGTAGATCCGTGTGAACCAGATGAGGTAGCAGAAGCATTGGTGAAATTGCAGAACGATGAAAATAAGCAACAGGAGCTTATTGCTAAAGGATATCATAATATAGAACGATTTTCGTGGGACAAAACAGCTAATAAATATGCGGATATTGTAATGAAATAGATTTGATATTTATATATGATGAGTCTTGTTGAATACAGGCTATCTACTCTCTACCCACATAAAAATAGCGTAGCAGTCATTAAAGCTGCTACGCTTAAAAGATCAACTTTTATAGGTCATTTTTCTTTAATTTTGTTATATTTTTAGCACCAATTCCTTTGAGTGTTAAATAGATTTTAAATGATACTCGGTCACCTACACTGATACCCTCATATGCATTATTTTTTGAAAAGAACAGAGCATTTTTATTGGTATGCTTTGCATTTGATATAAAACCATATGTATCTTTTATCTTTACCACTACACCTTCATTTTCAGATTTAATTTCACTGGCTTCATCTCTGAATGTTGATAAGTTAGAATAAATTGAATTGTATAATTCACGGTAACTATTCAGAACCACATGCGCAAAACCGCATCTTCGATGCTTTCTTTTTGCTTATATGGCTCTGAATAGTTACAATTTTTTAAGTCATATTCTATAGAAGCACATATTGAAAACATTTCTACACGAGTGCCTAAATTTAACTTTTGCATAATAATTTTATAATGTTCCTTTCTGAAAATTTTATATGTGGTAATCGTTAGATTTTATTCAATAATTGTATAAAAATGTTCTGCAAATTTTGAAATAGTAATTAATGCTGTAGTACATGAAATAACAAAGATTGCAGAGGCATGATCTGTAAAATACATGATGCCACTGATTACAATAATGAGCCCAAGCAGAATACACACTTGCCTTGGAAAACTGTCTTCAGGAGCATACTTATAGTCTCTATAAACCTGAAAAAGAATTACACCAAGGGACAGCGCAAGGATTATAAAGGATACCCATGGAGCAGGGGTAAATAATCTAACAAGTATAAGAATACATAATAACGTCATAAGAGATAAAAGAAAACATGACTTGTAAGTTTTAAGATGAAGACCACCAAGATAAGATCGTAATGGAATGAATATGGCAAAGAAGAGACATCCTTCAAGAGGCATCCTGAAGAGTGCAATAACGATAACGCTTACCAGAATAGACAAGCCATGTTCAAACATCATTTGTATGCCATAGCTGTATATGTTGTATTGCTCTTTACTGATATAATTGTGGGATAATAAATAATTTGATAATGCACGACAAAGATTTTCCATAGCTTGCCTTTCTGAATAAAGCTTACGCAAGTAATTATAATGCGATATATAATTAAAAAGTTAAAGAAGTTGAAAATAAGAAGTTATATGTAAAAATTAATATATTGCTTAGTATCTGCCCTTTTAAGAATATGAGTCTCACATAGGAAAAAGGTATTATATAATGTAAATATCAATAGATAGGGAGCAATACGAATGATACAAATAGCAATATGTGATGATGACATGACAACAACTTCTCAAATTGAAGAATATATTAGGCAGATTGAAATAGAACAACATATACAGGTACAATACCGTATTTTCTTTGATGGAAAATCTTTTATGCAAAGTGTTGAGAGCGGGGAAGCATATGACCTGATTTATTTAGATGTTGAAATGCCTTTGATGAAGGGATTGGATGCTGCAAAGAAACTAAGAGAAATGGAAATATCGTCTTTAATTATTTATATTTCTAATTATGAGACATACTGTGAATCCATGATTGAAACGGAACCGTTCCGGTTCCTGAGAAAGCCAATCAATGACGTGGATCTGTTTAGAAAATACTTTATGAGTGCGTATAAGAAACTGGAAAATAGAAATGAGTATTATACATATTCCTATAAGAAAATTCATCATAAAATAAATATTAACGATATTATGTATTTTGAAAGCAACAATAGAAAAATATGTATACATACAAATGGAAATCAAGAAAACAATACATTTTATGGTCAACTGGATAAGGTTGAAAAGGAGTTGGAATCTAAATCATGTACATTTATTCGGATTCATCAGTCTTATCTGGTAAACAGTACGTATATCAACACGGTACAGCATGATGCAGTCATTCTGGAGAATAAAGATGAACTTCCAATCAGCGAAAAACGTCAAAAGGAGATACAGAGAAAGCTATTTCTGGAGAGATAGGTGGAGAATATAAGCAATGATATATGATCAGATTATAAATATATTGATGGTTGCCTTTGGAACTGAAATAGTAAGACTTTATTTTCAGGTATTTTGCTGGAAGAGAAGAAATCCACATAAAACAAGATGGGCTGTGTGGCTTTTGTATGTCGTTTTTCAAATAATAATCATGATATACAATGCCAGTCATCCGTTGGCTATATTGATAATAAACCTGAATTATTCACGGAACAGTATCTGAACTGATAACTGTACCATGAATCC
>ERZ791734.2866-NODE-2866-length-9994-cov-3.085824_pt1 | contig 9994 bp, 7 predicted proteins | sample MGYA00509953_ERZ791734 | MGnify/ENA primary metagenome ERZ791734 (study PRJEB30046, sample SAMN00792038) | human gut metagenome | study: EMG produced TPA metagenomics assembly of the A metagenome-wide association study of gut microbiota in type 2...
AATGAAATCCATCCGGCACGCGCGAAGATTTTATCTGAGAACGTGGAGCGGATGGGGATTGCAAATGCAATGGTGACGAACGAGACGCCACAGCGTTTAGCGGAGATGTTCGAGGATTATTTTACCCGTATTCTGGTGGATGCGCCGTGTTCCGGGGAAGGCATGTTCCGCAAAAATGAAGCGGCATGTGAAGAGTGGAGCCCTGAAAATGTCAGCCTTTGTGCCGAAAGGCAGGATGGAATTTTAGACTGTGCGGCTTCCATGCTTGCACCGGGCGGCAGGATCGTGTATTCGACATGTACGTTTGCCCCGGCGGAGAATGAGGGAAGCATGATGCGCTTTCTGCTGCGGCACCCGGAGTTTCGTATCGTGGAAGTAAAAAAGGCAGATGGCATGTCGGCAGGAGTACCGGAATGGGCTTATTTCGGGGAAAAAATGGGACAGGTATTGCCTGAGATTGCGCAGACGATCCGTCTCTGGCCACAGCATCTGAATGGAGAGGGCCACTATCTGGCTGTCCTTGAAAAAGACGGAACACTAAGACAGGGTTATTGCCGGAATGGGGAAGAAAAAGGAATCCCTGCAAAAGATCTGAAAGTACCGGGCAAAGGAATCGTGGAATTTCTGGATTTTGCGAAAGATACATTAGATCCACAGACATTAGCCGGACTGGAGAAAAATGGTACATATCTGAAATTTGGAGATCAGCTTTACCTTGCACCGAAAGGTATGCCTTCTGTAAAAGGTCTTAAAGTCCTGCGACCGGGACTGCATCTTGGAACGGTAAAAAAGAACCGCATGGAGCCGTCACATGCACTTGCACTGGCACTAAAAAAAGAACAGGTGCGCTATACGGCAGATCTGGCTTCGGACGGAGAGGTGATTCGTGGTTATTTAAATGGCGGAACTTTTTCTTATGAGGGAGAAAAGGGATGGTATCTGATCATGGCAGACGGATTTAGCAGCGGCTGGGGAAAACTGGCGGGTGGAATCATGAAAAACCACTATCCGAAAGGACTTCGAAAAATGTGGTAGTGTGAAAATGAGATTTTTGTCGGGGCAGAATGCCATTGTGCAGGGTGGAAAGCTGTTTCAAGGCACTTTACAAGCAGAAAAATGTGATTGATGCTAGAATTTATTATAATAGTATCGTTATCGTTGATTATATGGAAAGCGAAGATGTTTATGAAAAAGAAGACAATCATTCTGCCGTTACTTGTATTTTTGGTGGGAATCAGTGTTTTAATGGGAACGGTGTACAGCGTAAGGGAAAATCAGCAAAAACAAAGCCGGTCAGCTGCAGAATTAAATGCCATGACATATGCGGAACGCATGAAGACGGAAGTCATGGGAGGAATAGGAATTACGGATACACTCGAACAGATTTTAATCAGTGAGGATGGGAAATTTGAAAAATTTCAGCAGATAGCCGGGAATCTGATGAGCGATTCCATTCAGAGTATTCAGCTTGCGCCAGATGGCGTTGTGACGGATATTTATCCGGAAAAAGGAAATGAGACAGGTAAAATTGATCTGCTGAATGACAAGAATCGTGGGGAAATCGCCCGTTATGCGAGAGATCATTAGATGACGGTTATGCAGGGACCGTTTCAGTTAAAACAGGGGGGATATGGAATTGCGGTAAGAAATCCGGTGTATCTGGATCAGAAAGACGGACAGGAAACTTTCTGGGGATTTACGATCGTGATCATTCGTGTACCGGACATTTTTGCGGACTCGGTAAAAGCACTTTCGGATTTTGGCTATCAGTACCAGCTTTCAAAGACTGTTTCTCCGTGGGAGATGTCCTACGAATATGTCTATGGTTCCGGGAAAAAGCTGACCAATCCGGTGTCCTACGTTTTTGATATGGGAGGAAATCAGTGGAAGCTTGAGGTAATGCCAGAACATGGATGGTACAATATATATTTGTATGAAATTCTGATTGGTGGAACGCTGATCGTACTGCTTTTGACAGGGCTCACCAGGACACTCTTAAATCTTGATGAGCATCGTAAAAAATTCAAAAAACTTGCGGTGACAGATCCACTGACCGGAATCTATAACCGCCATGGATTTGATGAACTGGTGGAACGGTATCTGAAACAAAATACGGAGAATCATTGTGTCGGGGTGCTGCTTGATATTGACGATTTTAAATCTGTCAATGATATGTATGGGCATGCTTCCGGTGACCGTGCTCTGCAGATTCTGGCAGAGAGCATGAAGAAGTTCTTTCCGGAAAAGGCTGTGCTTGGACGTAATGGAGGCGATGAATTTTGTATTTTTCTCCCAGATTGTACATGTGGTGAAGTAAAGGAACAGATGGAGCAGTTTACGAAGCTGGTAAGAACTTTTCCATATGAAAGTGAGCAGGAAAAGTTCAGTATTTCTCTTGGTTATGCGGAGTATCCGCGAGATGCGGAAACTCTCGAACAACTGATGCACTGTGCGGATACTGCTCTCTACGAAGTAAAACTGCGTGGAAAACAAGGGTGCATGGAATACCGGGAAGGACTTCGCCTGGAAATCCGGACACAGCTTGGGTTTGTGCTGAAAGATGTCTCAGAAAATCTTCCGGGAGCTTTCATTATATACAGAGCAGATCATGAGACAGATGAAATTCTGTTTGCAAATCGTGAGATGATCCGTCTTACCGGATGCAGGACGATGGATGATCTGCTTGCTTATACGGACAGAAGCTTCCGAAATCTTATTTTAGAAGAAGAAAGAGATGCAGTGGAGCAGAGTATCTGGCAACAGATCAATGCGGGGCATGCCAACGATTACGTGTATTTTCATCTGGTAAAAGCGGATGAAACCAGTCTGCCTGTGCTGGATCATGGAAGAATCGTAGAGAGTGGGCGTTATGGAAAGATCTTTTATGTACTGCTTATGGATCAAAAATCAATGAAATGGCATTATGGCGAGAAGTATTAAATGTAATCATTACAATTACATCGGCTTTCTGATATGATTACTGCCAGAGAGAGGTGTTTAAGCAGTTTCAATAAAAAAAATAATGCAGAGATGTATATTCATTTACGGATACACATCTCTGCATTTTGTTTGCGATCATAGCTATGTCTGCGCAGGATACAATCTATGATTCTGAACTTTGACATTGCAATTCTAAAAAGAATCCACTATCAGATTTTACCCATCAGGCACGTTCCTTCGCACCTGATTTTACCGTGAAAAATCCAAACTGCGCCGCAATCTTTCTAGCGTAAGTCAGCGCAAAGAACAGGATAAAGCTGTCAATTGGCAGCATGATCACGTTTTTGATGACACGCGGACCAAGCAGAGCAATAAAGCCTTTTCCGTAAAGCATGGAAATCCAGAGCGTATTCAGACCGCAGTTGATGACCAGCTTTACAAAAAACTCGGCGATCACGATCCGTTTCACAGAGACAGGACGACGGTAGAGCAGGCTGCCGTAGATCAGACCGGAAAGCATGGCATTAAAGGTGAATCCAAAGAAAAAAGGACCATCCGGCTTTAAGACATACTTTAACAGGTCAAGTGCACCGCCAAACAGGCATCCGACAACCGGACCAAACAAAAATTCGACAATGCGGTTCGGCAGACCGGAAAAGCCGATCTTGATGTAGGGACCAATCTGTATACTTGCCACAAGACTAAGCACGATGGCGAGTGCAGCTAAGAGTCCACAGAGCACGATTGTCTTTGTGCGACACAGCTCTTTTAGTGATTGTTGATACAGTTCTTTTAATTTTTTCATAAAAAAAGCCTCCTTCCTTAGCAGTTTCCTAAAACCGCATAGAGGAGACATATACCTTTATGCAGCAGCGGGATGCGAATTCTGTACCGCAAACAAAAGCATTGCTTTTGTTTTTCGTCCGTGTGACAACTCCCTGTTCACATGGCACTTAACGCACAGAGTTCTACTCTGCTAATATGAAATATTAGTTTTGACAAGTTCTGTTATAGCACACTGCTATAACATTGTAAAGAAGAACTTATATTTCATACTATATTTTTTAATATGACTGATAAGTTATGGAAGGAAAAAGATGGATGACGGACGGGTATTTCGGTGTTAAAATAAAAAAGAAAAGAATGATGCAGGAAGGGAGACGAAAATGAAGCTGACCGGTATCCGTATTAAAAATTTTAAAGCAATCCATGAGATGAAGATCGATAACATTGAAAATGCGCTGATCTTAGTAGGGCAGAATAATACCGGAAAGACGACAATCTTAGAGGCGATCCGTGCGGCTTTTGGAGACTATCGCATTTCTTCGGAAGATTTTGACGGGGACAGCGCCAATATCGAGATGGATCTGTCACTGGAATTTTTGGATGAAGATTTGAAATGGCTGCATCAGAATGGCGTGGTCAGCCAGTATAAAAGATATGAGACATGGTTTGAAGATTTCTGCAAAAAGCTGCCTTCTTTTTCGGTAAAAGAAAATAACGAAGAAGGCGGTGTGCTGCAGTTTACCTTTATCGCACACAGGGATGGATGGGTGCGGTATCAGGATAAGGAGCACAAAAATAATTCCTGCATCCCACAGATATTTCCAAAGATATACTATCTGGATGCGGAGCGTGATCTAAATCAGCTTCAGGGAGATCTTTTAATGCTTCAGGAGGATGAGCTGTTAAAGCGGATGCGCGCGGACACCTGTATGTTTAATCAGGCAAAAAAATGCGGCCACTGTTTTTCCTGTATTGGTCTGATCGAGAAAAAGTCGCCTGCAGAGCTGGATGCATTTGAGACAGCAAAGCTGTTAGATTATAAACTTTACCAGTTGAATCTGGATGAATTTGCGAAAAAAGTAAACCAGAATTATAAGAAGAACGGCGGACAGGATGAAATCCTTTATTCCATGAACCGCGATGTGGAGCGGATGTTAAAAGTTACGACGGAGATCCATAATCCGGCGCAGAATCTGACCAGACCGGTAGCGAAGATGGGAAAAGGCATGCGCAGCATTTATATGTTGTCTTTACTTGAGACTTATACGGGGACGAAAGGGCGGATTCCAAGTATTCTTATGATCGAAGATCCGGAGATATTTCTTCACCCGAAACTTCAGAAGGTTTCCGGTGAGATTTTATACCGTCTGTCCAGAAAAAATCAGGTGATCTTTTCCACGCACTCGCCGAATTTGCTGGCAAATTTTAACAGCAGGCAGATAAGACAGATTGTTTTAGATGGCGAAGGATATTCAAAGATGTGTGCAAAGACGGATGTGAGTGCGATCCTTGAAGACCTTGGTTATACGGCAAATGATCTGATGAATGTGAATTTCGTATTTATCGTGGAAGGCAAGCAGGATAAGAGCCGTCTGCCGCTTCTGATCCGGAAGTATTATTCAGAGACTTATGATGAAAATGGAAAACTTTCAAGAATTGCGATCATCACGACAAACAGTTGTACAAATATCAAAACTTATGCCAATCTGAAATATATGAATCAGATCTATCTGCGTGACCAGTTTCTGATGATACGTGACGGAGATGGAAAAGACAGGATGGAATTAGGAAAACAGCTCTGCCGTTATTATGAACAGCGGAGTTTAGAGGATGTCGACACACTGCCAAAGGTAAGACCGGAGAATGTTCTGATCTTAAAATATTATTCCTTTGAAAACTATTTCTTTAATCCGAAAGTGATGGCGGAACTCGGAGTGGTCGCATCTGAGGGGGCATTTTATGAAACGCTGTTTGATAAATGGAAGGAATATCTGTATCGTCTCAGCAGTGGCAGACATCTGACAGAGGTATTAGGTTATGAGATGCAGAGTGTATCCGACATTAAAGAACATATGGAGGAGATAAAAATTTATCTGCGCGGGCATAACCTGTATGATATTTTTTATGGAAGATACAAAGATCAGGAAGAGGAGCTTTTAAAACGTTATATTGACCTTGCGCCGCGGGAAGATTTTTCCGATATTTTAGATGCAATCGATCATTTTATTTATTTTGAGAGTAGAAAAAAGGACGGAGATTTTAGATAATATGAAGAACATAGTGTGAAAAATACATTTTTCACACGCAAGATTTGTGCTTCGCACAAACTTGTGATGCAAATAAAAACGCTGTTTTTATTGAAAAAACAGCGCAAGAATGGAGATTAATATGGAGATAAAAATAAAATGAAACGAAATGGTGCAAATCTGACAGAGGGAAAACCGGTAAAACTGATCTTACAGTTTGCGATTCCGGTGTTTTTAGGCAATTTATTTCAGCTTTTTTATGGGTTGATCGATACAAAAATCGTTGGGAGCACGCTTGGCGAGGGCGCACTTGCAGCAGTCGGTTCTGTCTCAATCCTTTATAACCTGTTAACCGGTTTTTTTAATGGAATGACACTTGGATTTTCGGTTGTGACTGCAAGGTATTTTGGAGCAGGAGACACAGAAAAATTAAAAAGAAGTGTTGCGGGAACGATTCTCTTAGGATTTATAACGGCAGCCATACTGGTAACAGGAGTGTTTGTATTCTTACGACCGCTTCTTACGGTAATGCATGTGCCGGCAGAACAAAAAGAGATGGCGTATACTTATATCAGTATTCTGGTGCTCGGCATGTTCGTAACGCTTGCTTATAATATGTGTGCAAATGTCCTGCGCGCGATCGGGGATTCCATGACACCACTGATCTTTTTGATCTTAGCGGCGGTGCTGAATGTGATTTTAGATTATGTATGTATTCTGGTATTTTCCATGGGCGTTGGCGGAGCGGCAGTGGCGACTGTGATCTCGCAGGTCGTATCGGTGGTACTCTGTGTGATACATATCAAAAAGCATTTTCCAATCCTTCAGGTGGAGCGCAGACATTTTAAACTGAACAAATCAGAAGTATTTGCGATGCTGTCCGGCGGGCTTTCCATGGGAATGATGTCGAGCCTTGTAAATCTTGGAACACTGATCTTACAGACCGGGATCAATACACTTGGAACATCTGTGATCGTGGCACATACAGCGGCAAGAAAAATATTCGAGATATGGGGACTCCCGGTCACAGTACTTGGTTCTACCATGGCAACATACAGCGGGCAGAATTATGGCGCCGGAAAATATGACAGGATTACTTCCGGGTTAAAGGCAGCGTTGCTGCTCGGATGTGGCTGGGCAGTGGTGGTAATTGTCATGGCATATACGATTGCCGGTTATCTGGTCAGTTTTATCGCAAGTACACAGAATGCAGAAATCTTGTACTGGGGAACGACCTATCTGCGGGTGGACATGCTCTTTGAAATGGTCTGTGTGTGGATCGTGATCCTGCGGAATACGATGCAGGGCGTGGGAGATTATAAGACACCGATACTTTCAAGTTTTATAGAAATGATATGTAAGATCGTGTTTACAGCGGTCTTTGTCCGGTATTTCGGTTACTGGGGTGTCATCTGGACAGAACCGGTCACATGGATCATCATGGTAATACCTTTGATCGTAATGCTGATAAAAAATCCCGTGTTTCATCAAAGGAAAACAAAGTAGAAAAGCTAGTATGATCAGAAAAACAGCAATTTGCATTGGCAAATATCTTAGCAGTAAATTGCATGGAAATGAGGAGCATTATGAAAAAACAAGTGAATTATATAGAGATTATGAAGGAGACTGCGATCTTAACAGCAGCAGTGGCGATCATTGCGGCGGCAGTGTATTTTTTTCTGGTGCCAAGTCATGCATCTGTCAGCAGTATCTCCGGTCTTGGAATCGTGCTTTCAAATTTCATTCAGCTGCCGTTGTCGGCGATCACCATGATTTTGAACGTGGTGCTTCTTATCATCGGCTTTTTTACCTGTGGAAGGGAATTTGGAGTGAAAACTGTCTATACAAGCATCATGCTTCCGGTATTTTTAGGTGTATTTGAAAGAGTTTTTCCTGATTTCGGATCGATGACAGACAGTCAGGAACTGGATGTATTATGCTATATTTTAGTAGTCAGTGTGGGGTTAAGTATTTTATTTAACCGTAACGCATCGTCAGGAGGACTCGATATCGTGGCAAAGATCATGAATAAATATCTGCATATGGATCTCGGAAGGGCAATGTCTGTATCAGGAATGTGTGTTGCACTTTCAGCAGCCTTTGTTTATGATAAAAAGACAGTGGTACTCAGTATTTTAGGAACTTATTTTAATGGAATTATCTTAGATCATTTCATTTTTGATTATAATATCAAACGCCGTGTATGCATTATTACAGAGAAGGAAGAGGAACTCCGTAATTTTATCATCAATGATCTGCACAGCGGGGCAACAATCTATGAATCGATCGGTGCTTACAATATGCAGAAACGCAACGAGATTATTACCATCGTGGATAAGAATGAGTATCAGAAATTAATGAATTATATGAATCATGAAGATCCGAAAGCATTTATTACGGTGTATCATGTGTCGGATATCCGGTATCAGCCGAAAGGGTAAGGTGCAGTTAATGGAAAAATGGGATGTTACCATACATAAGTTATTCAGTAAAGATCCAGATGATGAAAAAGAGAATGTGACACAGAATATTTATGTATTCCGTTTTATTATATTCTGCATTGCTGTCTATTCTGTGGAAATGTTGTTAAACTGCGCTGGAATTTTTATTGTTGATAAAACGATTTTTGCAAGAGGTTATTTTACCGGGTGCTTTTTAGCTGTCCTGTATATTGTGATTTTGCTGTTGTTAGGACTTGAGCATCCACTGACAAAGTATGTCAGTATAACATCGATCAGCCTCATTATCATGGCTGCCAGTATTTCACTGACATATCACATGGTCATTATTATTGTGGTGCCGATCATCATAGCAGGCATGTATACGTCGAAACGTCTATCCATCTATACATTTGTGCTTACAGTTTTTTCGATTATAGTCAGCACTTATGCCGGGTATTATTATGGTGTTTGTGATGCAAATATGGTGCTGCTTACCACGAGCTCTTTAGATAATTCTTCACAAAACGGTATTTTTCTATTGAATCAGGTTAACGATGATCCGGGTATGACGCTTGCGTTATATTATGTACTGCCGCGTTGTCTCATGGCGATTTCATTTGTGTTTGTATCGAACATTGTAAACAAGGTGATACGGAAATCATTGAAAAATGCAATGAAGATGGAGCAGAAGGCTGCAACGGATGAGATGACCGGACTCTATAATAAAAATAAACTTCTTTCGATCATTGAGAAAAGGACGTATGATTACCAGCAGATCGCTGTTATTTACTGGGACATTAACCGCTTAAAGCATGTGAACGATACTTATGGGCATTTTGCAGGCGACCAGATGATCGTAAAAACAGCGCAGTCAATACGGATTGCTTTAGGTGACACCGGTATGGCATTCCGGTACGGTGGTGATGAAATGCTTGCACTTATTCCCGGAGGAACCGGTGAAACGGCAGAAAAGATGATAAAAATCTGGAAACAGACACTTGCAGCCGTGCAGGTGGACTGTGAAATACCGATCACCGCAGCAGTCGGTTATTCGATTGGCGAACATGAAAAGTTAAAAAATGTGATCGCGGCGGCAGATCGGAATATGTATGTATGCAAGGCTGCAGACAAAAAAGTATCTGAAAAATCACCAGTTTACAACTTTATAAATGATAGACTTGTTGATGAATCAGCTGTTTTAAGGTCTTTGTCATAGCATTTGATTTTATATGTGTTTCGATATTTTTCACGAAAGTGGCAAAAAATATCTGACTGCGAATGCCCTGACTTAATTCAAAACGAAACTCCTGTACGCTTTTTGTACGGTACTCAGAAAAATGTTCGTTCTGATAGGGCAGAATCTTCATGGCACAGTAACTGATGTTGATCAGATTAACCAGCATTTCAATCCCTTTGCAGCTTCGCACCATATAGTTGCAAAAAGACCAGAACGTTTTCTGTTCATAATAGCTTGTTTCAATATTCTAGCGAAACGAATATAGCAACAGTGGAATGTATTTCATACAGTCACTTCCGGTCTGGTTCAATGGTGCTTTTTCCTGCCATGCACAGAAAATCTGC
>ERZ791734.2868-NODE-2868-length-9980-cov-2.873048_pt1 | contig 9980 bp, 16 predicted proteins | sample MGYA00509953_ERZ791734 | MGnify/ENA primary metagenome ERZ791734 (study PRJEB30046, sample SAMN00792038) | human gut metagenome | study: EMG produced TPA metagenomics assembly of the A metagenome-wide association study of gut microbiota in type 2...
TTTCAAATAGACTTGCAACTCCTCAGGGCTTAATTTGTATTCTTTTACTTTGCTGCATTTTTTCTCGCTTTCGTAATTGCCCTTTAAAATAATCTCTCCTGGTTGAAAATAGTAAACTCCACCTTGATTATCTCTAGTTTTAACTTGCTTTACATTCAGATTTCTCACTGATGATTTTTCTTTTCTAGTGCATCCACATGATTTTGTGTTTCCAGATTTCAAGTTATACTCTCTGACGGATACTGTATTCCCGCAGCTACACTTACATATCCATTTTCTTCTACCACTTGATTCTTGATCTAATTCTATTACTGTAAGTTTGCCAAATACTTGTCCAATTAGGTCTGGATTTTCTCTAACAAGTCCCATTTCTTTTACATATTTTTTTATAGTATTTTTATTTCTATTTAGTTCGTATGAAATATTCAAAATGCTTAATCCTTTATTGTATAATCTCTTTATCTTTTTTCGTTCTAAGTCTGATAGTCTTAATGCCATAATTAACCACCCTTTCGCCTAAGAGTTTTTTTAACTCCTAGGCTATTTATTTATAAGTATTGCTATCTTATATCGTTATTTTTAAATCTATTCTATTTTCTTCTAAAACTGGCTTTATAGCATCAGTTATAAGATTTAAGAATTTTTCTGCAGGTATTCCACTTTTTCTTTCTAATTCTTTTATTACTGTATCATTTAGCATGCATAAATCACCCATTACATCATCAATTGTTCCATCTAATATTACTGTTACTTCTCCATCTTTTGAATTTGCTTTTATCATTCTTCTTGTCCCCCTCCTAGGGCTTTAACGAGCCCTATATTATATTTCTTAATCTATAGTTGTTTTCTATTCCTCTAGGGAATGTTATTATATTATTTTGAGCCATTTCGACAATTCGTGAACCAACAGCTTCATCAAACATTAATATTTCCTTTATGCTTTTCTCAGTTGATATAATCATTGGTTTACCTTTTAAATATCTAGTATTAATTATCTTATAGATATACTTTCTATCTGCTTGAGTAGGTTCGCCCTTTAGAAAATCATCTAAGAATAATACTCTCGGATTTAAATATTTTTCTAAAGTTCTTATATAATCCGTTTCGTCCATGCTTGTCTGCTTTAAATCCGTTAACATTGAGATATATTCTTTATACACACACCCAACATTGTTATTTATAAGTTCTAACATGGTCCCGATTCCTAGATGTGTCTTTCCACTTCCAGGATTGCCGCATAATATTAAACTTGCATTAGTTTCTTTTTTTAAGAAGTCATTAATATATCGTATAACCTCGTTCTTTGCCTTTATTTGCCATTCCTTGTCAGCTTTAAAGGAATTAATCGTCTTTTGTCTAAAAACCTCTGTAAGGTTGCTTAAGGCTAATTTTTCGATACTTTGTCTTTTTTCTAAACAGCTACAAGGTACAGCCACTTCATATCCATCTTTTATCTCGAATGTATATCCTCTATCTTCACATTTAGGACAATCATATTTTGCTGGTTCTGGAGCATGTTTTTCCAAAGTAGCTTTTAATCTATCCAATAAAACTGCATCCATTTTATTCATCTCCTTATAATCCGAATTTTTCATCTATTTTGTCTAAAAAGTCCATATTTTGTTTTTCTGCTGATTCTTGTTGTCTAGGTTTGTCTTTAGCTTTTGTTTGCAATTCGTATGCCTTTAATTGGTCATATGTTGTTATGTTATTGTCTAACCATCTTTTAATTACACCTTTTAGGTAGCCTAGATTTAAGTTACCTCTTTCAGTACATATTTCTATTGCTCTTTTAAATAACGGATAATCAATAGTAGTTGTCATTTCTATAAGCCATTCTCCTGCAAGTTGATTTATTACTCCTATATTAGATTCATATAATTTAGAGAAATTTGATAAAGTTTGCTCGTCAGTCTGTTCCTTTTGTTTTTCTTTTTCTTTTTCTTTTTCTTTTTCTTTTTCTTTTTCTTTTTCTTTTTCTTTTTCCCCCGAGTCTATGAATAGACTATCTAAGTCTTTATCTAGACTATTATTACTATTTTTATAGTCTATAGATACTGTATCAATAGGGTATCCATACTCTATACATACTCTATATAAATAATCTTTATAGTCTTTACTTTTTATCTTTTCAATTTCTTTTAAAATGCAATTTTTCACTTTAGGAGATTTAGAAAAGTTATGTTTATGCCAGTTTTTTATAAGTATTTCTTTTGTTTCTTCGTTGTAACTTGTTTTTCCGTAATCTTCAAATCTTTTTAACAATTTCTGAACTGTTTCTCTGTTATATCCTGTTTGCATTTCTACAACCTTATAAGGTAATTCATAGCATCCACATTGTGTTGTTCTAGAGTTGCTCAGAAGATATAAATAGAAATACTTTTCTTCTGGAGTTAAATCTAATACAAATCCATCTTCCCAAAAGTCTACTTGTATTGCTCTGTATTTTGCCATTCTTATTCACCTTCTTTGTCTATAACAATAACTATTGCTGGACCTTCTACCTCTAAATCCATACCTACATCACTTCTTAATCTATCTATTTCAACGCCTTCTCTAGTTGACAATTCATTTACTAATTCATCTATAGTAAAACTTTTAAGTATGTTATTATCCATTCTTATTCACCTTCTTTCCTTTTCTAGGAAGGGGATTGCTCCCCAACCTAGCTACATATCCATTACTTGCTGTCCTTCTATTTGTCCGTTATCCTCTTGTTCTTCTATAGGTTCTTCTGTGTACTCTACATCTTGTACTGGTTCATAGTTTGTTAAAAGTTCTAATAGCTCGTCCACTTCTTCGAATTTCAAATCTTTTAGGTTATATCCGTTACTGCTACAGAAATATTCAAGCTTTGATGTATCTTTAGCATCTTCATGGCTATATAATCCTTTTACTTCTGCCATTGCTAATAACTTTCTCTTTTGCTCACTTGTTGCTTTACCTATTACTACTTCTTTTTGTGGTAATTTATCGGGTACGTTTTTCATTTCGCAGCTATCATATAAACCTTGTAAATCTTCTGGGAATGCTTCTCTTAAAGCAGTTACCATAGCACATTTTCTAATCATTACACATGGCATCTGTTTCCAAGTTGCTTGTGATTTACTATATTCTTCTAAAGCTACTTCAGATCTAACAGGGAATTTCACATTTTTTACATATACCTCACACCAACCACCGATTAACTGTTCTTTTGGTGCTTTTAAGCTGCCTTCTCTGTATTTCATTTCTCCATTAGATAAAACTACTATTCCAGCTTTCATTCCTTCAAAGTTAGGATTTTTATAAGCTCTTTTAACAAATACATCTTTACCAGTAACTATTTGCGCTGGTTGACTTCCAAATTTGATTAAGTATGCTTCGTTTATGAATGGATTAAGATGTTGAGCTTTGCATAACTCGATAAACATCAATGTTTCTTGGTCTGTTATATCTCCGTTACCCCTTACAAGATAATTCTTGACTGTTTCTACATTTAAAACTTGTCCGCCTTCTAGAGTGCATTCTGCAAGTGCTAATGCTCCATTTGTTTTTTGTACTGCTTTAGTCATGTTATTCACCTTCCTTATTTATCTCTAATTCTTCTATATTAAGTCGTAAAGCATATAATAAACTGCTTTCGTAACTATCATGTTTTCTATTTCCTATTTGTTTTAATGTGTCTTTATAGTGTTCTTTAAATATATCTAATGTCATAAATTTTCTATTTCTTAGAGCAAATTCAGCCCCTTCTATAAATCCTAGTCTGCCTTCTGGGTCAGTAGTATTTCTGTATAGTCTAACTAGGAATAATCTTTGTTCTAGTGTTTTTATATCTGAGTTTTTTACTCCCTCAGATTGTAATTTTAACTTCATATTATCCCCCTCTTATGGTATAATTTAAGTATCTTATATTAGTGTTTATTTGTTAGCTCCCTAGACTGGTACTCTAGAGAGCTTATTTTGTGTTATGCGAATATTGGATTAGCATCATGCATATAATCCATGTAAGCATGTGCAAGGATGTCGTAAAGTTCATTCTCTTTTCGTTGATATTCTTCATATGCTTTTTTTCTTATATCGTCCTTTTCTTCTTGAGTCACATTTGAATTGAATGCTTGTCTGTATGTTTTTAGATATTCCATATAATTGTCAGTGTTTGTTTTTAGGACCATGTCCTGAGTTTCTTCATAGATTTGTTTTTTACTCTTCATTTGTTATTCCCCCCTTATCTCCAGTTACATTTTGAGTTCATTAACTCTATAAGTTGCTTTACAGTCATGTTTGGATATTTACTAGCTAAGTAGTTTAGAACTTCTGGTGTACATTTCATCTAACCACCTCCTTTATACAGCTTTCATATTTCTTCTTTTGCATTCCCCTAGTTGATAAAATATTTCTTCGTCTTTTCTGTCTTTAAATAACTTGTTGCATACGTTGTAGACCGCTTCTAAGTTCTCTCTAGAAGGTGTTAATGGACTTTTTACAGTTATCTTAACCCCTCCATTTTGATATATTTTTTCTTTCATATTGCACCCCCTAATAAAATATGTTGCCTAAAATTTGTCCTATTCGTGGATGCTTCTCCACCAAGCTCCAAATACGAAGCCTATGTTAAATATGATTACTACTGCTATGTATTTCGCTATCATGATGCCTCCTATCTGCTATAATCAACTACTGTGTTATTGCCTTGTTTTCTAAGTAGTGCAAACTTGTTTTGTAACACGTGAAACATTTTTATTTCTGCTTGGTATGGAGTTATTATGCTCCATTCTTCTCTAAATCCTCTAGCTCTTAATATGTCACTTACTGCTTCTACTTCTTTTTTTATGAAGTGTTCTGTTCCTGTATATACTGCCATGCTAATTACCTCCTAAAAGTCCTCTTTTGTTGACTTCATTCAATAACTGTTCATCTGTATACTGTGAAAGTATTTGAGTTACCTTTTGATTTTCTTTTTCTTGTCTTTTAAAATATTTTTGTACCTTTTCTTTCATTTTTTTATCAGTTATAAATCTTATATGTTCTACACAATAATTAAGCACTATTGTTACGAGTTCATCAGCATTTATAAATGATGATTCTATGTCAATTTCATCAAAATATCTAAACCCTTCATCAGAATTATCTCCTAAATAAACATTTATCCAAGGGAATCTTTCATCTAGTGTAAATTTAAGGCTACTTCCTATTTCTATCACTCTAATATTTGCAAATTCTATTTTTATATCTCCACAATAAGTAAATTCTAATTTTTTATTATCTTCCATGTTTAAATCCTCCTTAGTTAAAGTCAAAACATTGTTGTTCTTGTTGATTTTCTAAAATTGTTTTATAGCCATTTTTTCTTAAAATGTCATGGATAAACTTTTTACCAGCTTGAGTCCATCTTGTCTGAGGTTTAGCATTCGGTATATCTGGTTGATATGGTCCTGTATATCCCTTACCTTGATACTTAGCATATAAAAGCCATTGACCATTTTGCTTATATTGAACTCCTAACTCATGGAGTAATGCATTCAAACCTTGACCAGCCATTCCAAAATCTTTAGCTATTTGAGTTGGAGTTAATAATGTTTTTTTATCTTCTAAAACTCTTTCTGCATATTCTGCATGTGGTTTTAATTCATTTATTGCATCTGATTGTTTTTCTATTGTGTCTATTAGAGGTTTAGTTATAACTCCCTCATATTGTTTTAAAGCTCCTATTCTCTCCATTTCATCACCATTTAGGATTTGTAACTGCAGCATTTGTTTTTCTGTTAAATTAGATATTTGATTTTTATGCTTTTCTTCAAATTGAATTAAATATTTTCTATAAGCTTTTGATTTTTGCTTTAGTGTTTCATTCGCTCTTGGTGATGCTCCAGCAACTAAACATATTTCTTTTGCAATTTCAAGTTTTAATATATAATCTATTGAAGGTCTTCCACCTGTACTTTCTCGTTTTAAAACGAAAAAGTCTTCATTAGTTGCATCCACTTTCTCTAATTGACTTTTAATCCAATCTGATGTTTGAGTTCTTAAACTAACTCCTAATCCTTTATACAATTCCTCTCCACTTACAACTTTTTCACCTTTGTCTGTTTCATATATAGGAATAAATTCCTCAACATTTTCTACAACTGTTAAATTTTGAACTAAGTTATTCATTTTGTTTATGTAATCCATTTTTAATCTCCTTTCAATCAATATTATTAGTCGATATTTTTATTAGTCGAATTTAATTCGTCTGATTTACTAAAAAAAATATCTTCTATTGTTACTCCAAATATATCGGCTAATTTCTTAGCTTTGTCTAGTGGAGGTTTAGCTATTCCTAATTCATAACAAGAAAATGCTTGTCTTGTTACTCCTATTTTTTCAGCTAAGTCCCTTTGTCTATAATTGCCCTCTGTTCTGTATTCTCTTAGCTTATTCATCAAATCACCTCCAATCGAATTTAATTAGATTTTTTAATTATTAAGCAAATCTTATTGACTTGTTATACTTACATTATAGCAAATTAAATTAGCCTGTCAAGTGTTTTGACTAAAATTTTTCGATTTTATTCCAAAAAGGCGAGGAAAATTTGCATAAATAGAGAATATATAAGTATAATTAACTTATAACATATTTATAGATAAAGTGCATTTTAATGGAGGATAGGAAAAACATGTTAGCAAGAAGATTAAGAGAACTGAGAGAGGAAAATAATTATACACAACAAGAAATTGCTAGTAAAATAGGTTTAACAAAAGGAGCATACGGTTGCTACGAAAGAGGCATAAGCGTACCAGATGCCCATACGCTTTTACAATTAGCAGATATATTTGACGTTACCACAGATTATCTGCTAGGGCGTGTAGATAATAAAAAACCGTTAGAAGATATGTCAGGAAAAGAACATGATGCTATTAAATTAGCAGAACAATTAACAGATGAACAACTTGAATTAATAACTAAAATGGCATTTGGACTAATAAAAAAAGACTAGGAAATCCCTAGTCTTTTGTTTTATTTAATTCTTCTTTAGCTAGCTTTATAACTTCATTTAAATGTTTGTGATCTAATTTGTGATTTTTTATTGCATTTATTAATTTTTCTTTCATATTCCAGATTATTCCCCCTTAAATCATAGAACATATGTTCTAATTAATTGTTTACATATATTATATACTATTTTTCAGATATATAGTATATGTAAATTACAAAATATTTTGTATAGTCTTATTATACTATCTAATACGACCTTTTTGGAATATTTTAGTAAAATTTCCACATATGTAGACGGAAATTTCTGCTTACTTCCAATAAGAACTAAATAAGTCTGTTATTTTACAATCTAAAGCCTTAGCTATATCTTCTAGCTGGAATATGTTCACCTTCCTTTTTTCGGTTTCATAGTTATTAAGCGCAGCTTTGCTAATATTAGTTTTTCTTGCTAATTTTTCTAATGAATATCTCTTTTTTATCCTTTGCTGGTAAATTAATATCTTCATATTATCATTTTTGTATAATTTCTTAAAAATATACTGGAAAATATTAATAGTTGCATATAATATGTGCTACAATTTAAGAAAAATAAAAAAGAGGGAGTATGGTGAGTTATGAAGAAAATATTAAGTATTATATTATGTGCTATGTTGTGTATTAGTGTTACTGGATGCAGTTCTCAATCGAATAGTGATTCAGTTCAAGCAAGTTCAGAAAATGTTAAAGATACTAAAAATTATTCATTAGAATTAACAAATGGCACATTTAAGGTGGGTGAAGATTTAGATCCTGGTAAGTACATACTTGTAAAAAATGAAGGTGAATTTATGGGTAGTTTCGATATTACAACAGATACTACAGGAGATATAGAATCTTCTATTGATTCTAATGCCTTCGAGAACTTTACCTATATAAAAGTCAGAAAAGGTCAATACTTACAATTAGATAAATGTACTTTATATATTCCAAGTGAATTAGGAGATAAATTTGATTTTTCTAATGAAAAAGAACTTACAAACGGAATGTTTAGAGTTGGAAAAGATGTAGAACCAGGAGAATATAAGCTAGAAATAGTAAACGATGACGATAACGCTCAAGGCTGGTATTCTTTATATAATAATTTAGGTGGAGGTTATAAAGGTGGTCCAGACTTACAGGATTCAGATTATTTTTCAGGAAGTAAATTAATAACATTAAAAGAAGGTCAATATTTGAAATTAGATAGTAATACAAAAGTTATAAAATAGAAATAATATAGATAAACATCAGGGCAGTTTTACCAGCTGCTCTTTTTTAAGGAGGAAATAAGATGTATGCAATGTATTTAAGGAAAAGTCGTGCTGATGATAAGGATATTCCATTAGAAAAGGTCCTAAAAAATCATTACAATATGCTAACGGAATTAGCTGACAAGTTAAAAATACAGATAGAAGAAGAAAATGTATTTCGAGAAATAGAGACTGGAGATAGTATTTCTATCCGTCCAAAGATGCAAGACCTACTAGAAAAAGTATCAGAGGGATTATATGAAGGTGTTTTTTGCACTGAATTATCAAGGTTATGTAGAGGTAGTAAGATAGACCAGGAAATTGTATCTAGTACCTTTACTGCTGCGGAATGTAAAATAATTACACCAAGTAAGACTTATGACCTTGCGAATAATGAGTTTGATGAAGAAATGGTCGACTTCGGACTGTTCATGTCTAGAAGGGAATATAAAACTATTACTAAACGTATGCAACGAGGTAGAGAACAATCTGTAAAACAAGGTAAATACATAGGTTCTATTCTTCCTTATGGCTATAACAAGGAGAAATTAGAAGGAGAAAATGGCTTTAGGTTAGTTATAAACGAAGAAGAAGCACATATAGTCAGATTAATATTTAAGTGGTTTTTAGAAGATGGTGCTGGAGCTAGTATAATAGCGAAAAGGCTTAATCAAGGTGGTTATCCTACTAGAAGTGGTCGTGTATGGAGTTACAGCTCAGTAAAAAATATATTAACAAGCAATGTAGTAGCTGGATATCTTAAACATGGAGAAAGAAAATATAAGAAATATATAGATACAAAAGGTAATGTAAAAAAATCTAGACCAGTAAATAAAGATGCTGAATATTATAAAGGATTGCATGAGGCTATTATACCTTTGCACGAATTTGAAAAGGTGCAAGATATATTAAACTCTAGAAAGCAGCATAAATCTAACTTTGATTTGCCACTTAGCAATCCACTTGCTGGGCTAATAAGATGTAGTGAATGTAATAGAGTTATGGTAAAAAGGAGATGCGCTCAAGGTGATTTCTTATATTGTTCTACTACTGGATGTAAAAATATAGGTTCTTATCTAAATAGAGTTGAAGAACATATTTTACAAGCATTATCAAATACATTATCTGATTATGAATATTATGTAGATAATTATGAGCAAGAAATGATAAAAGAAAAAAGAAATGTAGACAATGATCTAAAAAGAATTGAAAAAGAAATTGAGAAACTAAATAAGCAATTTGAAAAATGCTGTACATTCTTAGAACAAGATGTATATACTATAGAAGTTTTTAAAGATAGGACCAGTAAGATAAAAGATAAGATTAGAATACTAGAAGAAAATAAAAAAGTATTAGAAAAAGAATTTGGTAGCGATAAAGTTATAAAAATAAAAAAACTAATACCTAAATTAGAAAATGTATTAAAAAATTATAATACTCTTAGTATAGAAGGAAAAAACGAATTGCTAAAAAGCATTATAAAAGAAGTTATCTATTCCAAAAAGAAAAAAAGTAAGAAAGGCAGCAATGAGGATTACTTTGAGTTAGAAATAACACTAAATATATAATTATTATGTATAGCATTGATGTGCATATGAATTAGCTCGTTAATGCTATACATAAAATAAGCTAGAGAATATAATTTCCCTAGCCTTTTTTACGTGTTATTTCCTTACATCATTATTAATATAGCACTTGCTACTCCAATTCCTAGATATGCAATACGCCCTGTAACTTCCAGTATTATTTTTT
>ERZ791734.2881-NODE-2881-length-9949-cov-3.440974_pt1 | contig 9949 bp, 4 predicted proteins | sample MGYA00509953_ERZ791734 | MGnify/ENA primary metagenome ERZ791734 (study PRJEB30046, sample SAMN00792038) | human gut metagenome | study: EMG produced TPA metagenomics assembly of the A metagenome-wide association study of gut microbiota in type 2...
GCAGGCCGGGCAAGCGGCCCCGCGCCCCGACGCGCCCCCGCCGCCGAAGAAAAAGAAACGTCCCGGCGCCAAACGCCGCCGCAGCCGCCTTGTGCTGGGGCTGTGTTTGCTCTGCCTGCTGGTCGTGGTCATTGTGTCGGTGGTGCTGGTGCGCTGCTCGGCAGAGGAGAAAGGCCCCGCCGAGGCGGACTTCGGCACGCCCGCCGCGGCCTGGCAGAAGAACGATCTGGGCTACTACTTCAACACAAGCGGCCGGGCCATGCCCGCCGCGGTGCTCAAGGGCATGGACGTCTCCAAGTTCCAGGGCGAGATCGACTGGGAAAAGGCCAAGACTGCCGGCATCGACTTTGCCATCATCCGCTGCGGCTTCGGCGGCGAGTGGGACGGCCAGGAGGAAAACTGGGCGCAGGATGACCCCCAGTGGCGGCGCAACGCCGACGAATGCACCCGGCTGGGCATCCCGTTCGGCGCGTACCTTTATTCCTACGCCACGACGGTGGAGGAGGCCCGCAGCGAGGCTGACCACGTCGCGCGGCTGCTGGGCCTGACCGCCCCGCCGCAGGAGGGGCTGGACGACTACACCGCCGCGCCCTACCGGCTGAGCTACCCGGTCTACTACGACCTCGAGGATAAGTACATCAGCGGCGTTTTCCCCTCCGAGATGGCCGAGATCACGCAGGCGTTCTTTGACCGCCTGACCGAGTACGGCTACACCGGTGCGCAGGGGCTGTATGCCTCCCGCAACTGGGTACGCGCCCGCATGACGGATCCCGCCTTTGACAAATGGCGCGACAACCTCTGGATCGCGCGGTTCTCCGACGATTTGGACTACGCGGGCACCTACGATATGTGGCAGTGCACCTTCAGCGCCCCGGGCGCGGACTACGGCGTCCAGAGCGAGACGGTGGATCTGGATTTTGTCATGAGACCGTTCAAATTTACCGGCGTGTCCGCCTGCAACGGCAAGACCGCCGTGCCAGTGCTCCTGAACGATACCTACACCGACGAGCTGCACATGGACGGCAAGGACGCCTACGCCACGCTGGCGACGAACGAGCCGGGCGAGAAGGACGGCGGACGCAGGGTCTACTGGACGACGAGCGACAAGACCGTAGCCACCGTGGACAAAAACGGCACGGTCCGCGCCCGCACCGACAGCGGGGAATGCACGATCACGGCCACGCTGGCCGACGGCACCGAGAGCCTGACCTGCCGCGTGCGGGTCGGGGACATCACGGTCCCGATCTTTGCCACGGCGGGCCTGCGCGGGGACCGCGCCACGCTGGCGGACGCCGCCGCGCTCAAGGGCGCGGCCCCGGATTCCATTCTGCTGGACGCGGGCGACAGCCTGCACGGCACCGAGAGCGCCAGCCTGACCGGCGGTATGGATATGCTGTCGGCGTTCTCGGCGGCGGGGTACGACCTGCACGCCATGGCGCTGACCGACTTTGCCTACGGCACGACCCGCCTGGTCAGCGATGCCAACATGGGCAGCGGCCCGTCGCTGGCGTCCAACCTGCTGAACAACGAGGGCACCGCTGTGTTCTACCGCTCCACAAGCTGGAGCCGCAACCGCGTGACCAATGGCCGCTACACCGTCGTGGAGCGCGCAGGGTATAAAATCGGCTTCTTTGTGCTGAACGACCCGGCGCAGGCCGCGGTCATCTCGGCGTCCAACGGGGAGTTCATCACGGCCCGCGACTGGAACGACACCGCCGCCGAGCAGATCACCGCCCTGCAGAACGCCGGGTGCGATGCCATCCTTGCGATTGTCTCCACCGCCCCGGCGGGCGACTGGCAGAAGGCCCTGCTGAGCCAGGGCGTGACGGCTATTATTGACGGCACAACGGCGGAAAGCGGAACGAACGTGCTGGGCGCGGACCTGGGGCTGACCGGCGTGGCGCAGCTGGATCTGGTCTTTACCCAGGGCGGCGGCTGCCGCGTCGAGCTTCGGCAGCCTGTGGCGGCTGCCGAGATGGAGAGCCGCCGCGCCACCTGGCTGGCGATGAGCACCGCCGACGCCGCGCAGGCCGACACCGCTGCTGATGCCGCCGACCCCGGCAAGGACACCGAGGCCGTGGGCGGCAGTGACACCACCGCCCCCACCGAGACGGCAGACGAGGCCCAGCAGGCCGGTGCGGACGCCTATACCAGCGCCGCGGCGGAGATCGCCACGCTGGACGCCGACGACCAGAGCATCCTCTACACGCCGCTGTTCACCTACGCGGCGAACCCCGACGCCAACAAAACCATCAGCTTCGGCAACTATCTGGCGGCGCTCTACGCCGAGATCGTCACAAATGACCCGGCCACGGGTCTGCCGGAGGGTGCGTCCGTCGAGGCGTTCGCGGGCGGCGTGACCGAGCCGGAATACGGCGAGATCACCCGCGGGGATTTGATGGCCGCCCTGCCCGCGACAGCGCGCATTCAGCTGGTCAGCACCACCGCAGAAGCCGCCCGGGCGCTGGCCGACGGCGGCACGGTCAGCCGCGTCTACCGGAACAGTCTGACCGAGTACGCCCCCGAGGGGGATGTAGTCTATATCGTCACCGACACGGCGACTCTGGCCGGTCTGGGGGCGGAGTACACGGTCCTGCGCGATTACGGCGATGTCTTTTGGAGTGTTCGGATGAACATCAACGACCTGACCGCCATCTTTACCACAGAGTTTGTGCTGCCGGAGGCCCCGCAGTACGGGGTCGGACGCAGAGGCTGAACCGGGGACGGCAGCCACCCGCAACATCCCCAAATAAAGGAGGTTCTCCCACATGAAGCTCACATTCTTAGGCGCTGACCGGGAAGTGACCGGCAGCTGCACACAGCTGGAGGCGGCGGGACACCGCTTTCTGATCGACTGCGGCATGGAGCAGGGCCGCGACGTGTATGAGAACGCCGACCTGCCCTGCGCGCCCGGCACCTATGAGGCACTGCTGCTGACCCATGCGCACATCGACCACTCGGGCCGCATCCCGTACCTGTACAAAAACGGCTACCGCGGCCCCATCTATACCACCGATGCGACCCGCGACCTCTGCGCCATCATGCTGGAGGATTCCGCCCACATTCAGGAGCAGGAGGCCGAGTGGAAAAACCGCAAGGCCATGCGCAGCGGCGCCGAGATGATCGAGCCGGACTACACCGTCGAGGACGCGCAGAACGTCATGAAGCAGTTTGTGCCCTGCCCCTATGAGGCGTGGCAGACGCTGTTCGACGGGCCGACCGGCAAAATCGAGATGCACTTTACCGATGTGGGGCACCTGCTGGGCAGCGCGTCCGTCTCGCTGCGCATTGCGGAGCCGGGCCGCACGCCGGAGATCATCGTTTTCTCGGGCGACATCGGCAACACCCATCAGCCGCTCATCAAGGACCCGTCCAACCCGGGCCACGCGGATTACCTTGTCATGGAATCCACCTACGGGGACCGCAGCCACGGCCCGAAACCGGATTATATCGGCGATTTGAGCGCCGTGCTGCAATCGACGTTCGACAAGGGCGGCAATGTCGTCATCCCTAGCTTTGCCGTGGGCCGCACGCAGGAGCTTCTGTATTTTATCCGTCAGATCAAGGCCGAGGGCCGTATCAAGGGCCACGAAAACTTCCCGGTCTTTGTGGACAGCCCGCTGGCGAGCAAATCCACCACGATCTTCCGGGAAAACTTTGCCGAGTGCTACGACGACGAAGCCCTCGCCCTGGTGCAGAGCGGCCGGAACCCCCTGCAGTTCCCGGGTCTGCACGTCAGCGAGACGAAAGAGGAATCCATGGCCATCAACGGCGACCCGACGCCCAAGGTCATCATCTCCGCCGCCGGCATGTGCGACGCGGGCCGCATCCGCCACCACTTAAAATATAACCTCTGGCGGCCTGAGTGTACGGTGCTGTTCGTCGGCTACCAAAGCCCCGGCACCTTAGGCAACGCGCTGGTCAACGGTGCGCAGGAGGTCAAGCTCTTTGGCGAGCCGGTGCAGGTCAAGGCCCGCATTGCGCAGCTGGGCGGGCTTTCGGGTCACGCCGACAAGGACGGGCTGGAAGCCTGGCTACGCGCCTTTGACGAAAAGCCGAAGTTCGTCTTTGTCAACCACGGCGAGGACGCCGTCGCCGAGCACTGGGCCAACCATCTGAAGGAGGAGGGCTACGAGGCCGACGCCCCCTACAACGGCTCGATCTGGATCGCCGCCGAGGGCCGCGTCGCCTGCGCCGAGGTCGGCAACACCCGGAAGATCATCAAGACGAAATCCGCCGAGACCGTGCGCACCAGCGCGGCCTATGACCGGCTGGCCAACATGGGCCAGCGCCTGCTGGAGGTCATCCGTCACAACCGGGGCGGGGCCAACAAGGACCTTGCAAAATTTGCCGGCCAGATCGCTGCGCTGTGCGACAAATGGGATCGATAACATTGACAAAAGCAAAAGGAATATGGCAGATGCTGCCCGCACCCCTGCGCGGCGCGGCGACCCTGCTGGCAGTGCTGGCGCTGGCCGCGCTGCTGACCACGGTGCGGCACAATGCCAGCGCCTACCTGACCGGCGTGTGGGATACAGGCTCCCAGACGCTCGTCTATGGCCGCATCCACCAGATGGAGCAGGGGCAGTACGCCCCCGGCGGCTTTCTGGGTGTTTACACCGACGATTGGAGCGACGACACGAACCGCGCACTGTTCCGGGACGACACCCCCACCGACGCGGCGGCGTTCCACCCCTACACCCACCAGTCGGGCTTGCAGGGCTGGCTGTTCGGCAGGGTCAACCGTCTGCTGCGGCACCGTCTGCCCGACGGTCTGGCGCGGGAGACCGCCCTCTACTGGCTGAACAGCACGCTGTTCTACGCGGCGGAGCTGCTTGTGGCGCTGGCCGTGTGGGAAGAATTCGGCCCGCTGGCGGCAGCGTTCGGGTTTGCGTCGGTGCTGCTGGCCCCCTGGCTGCAGCGCGGCATGAAGGATCTGTACTGGTGCCTCTGGACCTGGCTGCTGCCGCTGCTGGCGACGCTTTGGCTCTGCCATTGCACCCGCGTGCGCGGCAAAACGCCCCGCGGGTGCTGGCCGCTGGTGGCTGCCGCCTGCATGGTGCGCTGCATGTGCGGGTTTGAATTTATCACAACATTTTTGATCCTGTGTGAGATCCCGCTCTGCTACGCTGCCGCCAAGGCGTATTTTGTGCGGCGCGACCCGCACGGCGCGCTGGTTTGGCTGGGCCGCACCGTCGGGGCGGGGGTCTCGGCGCTGGGCGGTGTGACTGCGGCGCTGGCGCTCTGGTTCGCACAGGAATGGCTCTGCTTCGGCAGCGCGGCGGACGCCTGGCAGAACATGATCCGGGCCGTCACGGACCGCGTCAGCCTGACGGACGGCGCGGTGCGGGACGTGAACGTGCCGCAGGTGCTCGCGCAGTATTTCCGTGAGAGTACGGAGCCGCTTTTGCAGCTCGGGCCCGTCAGCGTCACGGCATGGCAGCTGCTGCTGTTTGCGCTGCTGGTCGGCGCGGTGAGCGTTGTTGTCTGCCTGCGCCGCGGCACGGCGGCGCAGCTGGTGCCGCCGTGCATCGTCTGGGGGCTGGGGCTGGCGGCCCCGGCGTCCTGGATGGTGCTGTCCAAGGCGCACGCTGCGATCCATGCCCACCTTGTACCGATGCTGTGGCACTTTGCGTTTGTGCCGATCAGCTGTATGCTGCTGCCGGTGCTGGCAAAACTCATGATCCCGGGGAGGAAAAAAGACCTTGTGGCATCCCATTAAACACTACAAAACGATCCGCCATCACAAAATGCTGGTGATGAAAAACTGCTTCCGCTGCGGGCTGTACTGGCAGGGCCTGACCCACGATTTAAGCAAGCTGGCCCCCGTGGAGTTCTGGGCCGGGGCCAAATACTGGCAGGGGACGTGCAGCCCCAACAACGCCCAGCGCCAGGCCGAGGGCTACAGCGCCGCCTGGCTGCACCATAAGGGCCGCAACAAGCACCATCTGGAATACTGGATCGACTACGCGCCGGACGGCGACCACGCCATGGCCGGTATGCGGATGCCCGCCCGCTACGTGGCCGAGATGGTCTGTGACCGCATTGCCGCCAGCAAGAACTATAAGGGCGACAAGTACACCGACGCAGCGGCGTGGGAGTACTATGACCGCAGCAGGGACCACTACATCCTGCACCCCGAGACCCGCAAGGAGCTGGAGACCTGCCTGTTGATCCTGCGCGACGAGGGCGAGGACGCCTGCTTCCGGTATATCCGCACTGAGCTGCTCGGCAGGAAAAAGTAAATACAGAGCGCCGCCCCTGTGCAGTTTTCCACTGCGCAGGGGCGGCGTTGTTTAGAACTTATGAGAGACCGTCACTCCGTTGTTGTCTCGGTGGGCGTGTCGTCGGTGGGGGGCGGTTCTACGGTCGGCGTCGGGGGCGGCTCCTCTATGTACGGCGTGGGGGACGGGGTGGCTGTCACCTCGGGCGTCGGGGACGGGGTGGCCGTCACCTCGGGCGTGGGGGACGGTGTGGCTGTCACCTCGGGTGTCGGGGACGGGGTGGCCGTCACCTCGGGCGTCGGCGTGGTCTCCACATAGCTGTCACTCGTGCTCTCGCTGCCGGCGGGCTCCTCCGTCGGCTCGGGCGTGGCCGTCGCCGTGGCGGTGCTGGAGGAGCTGACCACCGGCACCGTGTAGACCACGGCGTCCTTGTCGCCGGTGTGCTTCGGGATCGTCGTCAGCGCGGGGCGGTCATCCTCGGTAATGTAGCTGTGGGTGCGGATGTAGTTGAACAGCGCGTCCATCGCCGTGCGGGTCAGATGGATGCCGTCGCTCGTCTCCACATAGCCGCTCTTGGCGTAGCCGGTGACGGAATCCTTCAGCACCTCGGCGCTGTTCAGGAACTTCCAGTCCTTCTCCTGGCACATTTCGACGAGCGCTTTGTTGTACTCGTCCACCTGGGTCTGGGTCAGGCTCTGGTTGGAGTGCTGCTGCCCGATGGGCGGGATGGCGTTGACGATGATGTCCACGCTGGGGTAGGCGGTGACGATGGCCTCGATGCCGGTCCGGTAGTTTTTGACGAAGTCCGCGGCCTTATAGCCGGGGTTCAGGTCGTTCGTGCCGAAGGTCAGGATGACCCGGCGCGGCTGCAATTTCGCCACGGCCTGGGGCATCGTGATGTAGCCGGACGAAGTGCTTACCTGCACGCAGGCAAAGGTCACCAGGCTCTTGGCGGTCATGCCCACCGAGCCGATGGCGTTGTCGTAGCTGCAATAGTCGAACATGCGGTACATGCGGGCCGTGTTGCTGTCGCCCAGAAACAGCGTCTCGTCCACATAGCTGTCGCCCGCGTCGGCGGACTGCTCAAGGATCGTCGAGGTGTAGGCCTGGGTATCGATGGTGTTTTCCTCTTTATTATAGCCGCTCTCGACGACCATGGACGCGCTGTCCACGGTGGAGACGCTCTGGGCGTCCGCGCCGCCGAGGTCGATGCCGCCGATGAGCACCAGCGAGATGCCGACGCTGACCAGCAGCATGACGCTGCACAGAGCCAGCACCAGATACATCTTGCTGCGCATATCCAGCGCTTTTTTCTTTTGTGATTTGGTTTTGCCTGCCATGAAAGGCTCCTTTCGCGTGGGAGCATGGAGTGTTTACACAATATATAAATTCATTTTACACCATTTTCCACCGGAACGCCAGTCTTTTCGCAATTTTTACATAATTTGCCGCAAAACAAAAACCCCGCCGAAGCGGGGGTAAACAGAAATGAGGATAGCTGTGTTAAAAGGCTTCCCCCTCATCCGGCCCTGCGGGGCCACCTTCCCCCCAGGGGGAAGGCTTTGGGAGAATCATTCCTTCGGCAGCAGATGTGCCTTCTCCAGGGCGGGGCGCAGGGCGATGTACAGGACAACGGCGCAGACGGTGGAGAGCAGGGAGTTGACCAGCGTCACACCGCTGGCGATCTTGGTCACGACGGAGACGAACTCCGCGGGCTGGCCAAAGATGTACAGGTTGCGGAAGTAGCCGATGAACGGGTCGGTGAACACGTTGACCAGCAGGCCGCTGAAGGCCGACGCCGTGACGGCGGCCACGTACTTGAGCTTGTTGCCGGTGGGGAAGGTCCTGAGGTGGATGACCTTGTGGGACACCGCGCCGCAGACCAGACCGATGATGAATTTCAGAATAAAGGTCGTGATGGCGTAGCCCGGGTCACCGGCGACAACGTCGGCCAGCGCCAGGCCGATGGCACCGGCCAGACCGCCGGACACACCGTCCAGCAGCATGGCAGTCAGCGCCGTGAAGGTGTTGCCCAGATGGAAGCTGGACCCCGTGCCAAAGACGTTCGGGATGCGGAAGAACTCATACGCGACAAAGCTCAGCGCGGCCATGATGCCGATGATGCTGATTTTCTGCACGGTGAATTTCGTTTTGGTCAGCGCTGCGATCAGCAGTGCCAGGGCTGCTACGACGAACAGCAGCAGCCACATCGTTGCGGTAGACATAGTTTCGTACACCTCTATTGACATTTTCCTTCCGGGAAGGTATGTTTTTATTATACTGATTTCTGGCTCTGAATAAATGCTCAGTTTTTAAATTTTTTATGGGGCCAGTATGGAGGACTGTCATGATAGAGTTGGATGCCGACCAAAAAACGCCGCTGTATGAGCAGCTGTACGCCGCCCTGGCGGATGAGATCCGCACCGGCCAGCGCGCACCCGGAACGTCGCTGCCGGGCCGCCGCACGATGGCTGCGCAGCAGGGCGTCAGCGTCAACACGGTGGACGCCGCCTACCAGATGCTGGCCGCCGAGGGTCTGGCCGAGCCGCGCCCCCGCAGCGGCTTTTATGTGCAAAAGACCTACGGCATGCTGCACAGCCGCGCCCGCCGCGCACCCGCCGCCCCTGTACCGCAGCCGCCCGCCGCGCCGCAGCCGGTCTACGACCTGTCCACCGGCAGCGTGGACACGGCGCTGTTCCCGGCGCGCAGCTGGGGACGCATCCAGAAGGAGCTGCTCTACCAGCGGCCCGAGCTTTTACAGCGCGGCGAAATGCAGGGCGACGCCCCGCTGCGCACACAGATCGCGGAATATTTGTCGGTGTACCGCGGTGTGGAATGCACGCCGGAGCAGATCGTCGTCGGCGCGGGCATTGAGTATCTGCTCGGGTGCCTGGCGCACCTGTTCAGCGACGGCATGGCGGCCATCGAGAACCCCGGCTATTTCCGCACGCGGACGGTCCTGCAGAACAGCGGCATTCCCTGCACGCTGGTGGACATTGACCGCGAGGGCCTGCCCGCCGACGCGCTGGAAAAAAGCGGCGCAAACCTCTGCTATCTGACGCCCAGTCATCACTTTCCGACGGGTGTTACGATGCCTGCGACCCGCCGCGCCCAGCTGCTGGCCTGGGCAGCGGCCCGGCTTGGGCGATACATTTTGGAGGACGACTACGACTCGGAGTTCCGCTTTGATACGCGCCCTCTGCCCAGCTTGCAGGGCATGGCGGGCCCGGACGGCCCGGTGGTCTACCTGACGACGTTTTCAAAAAGCCTGGCCCCGGGCATCCGCATTGCCTGCATGGTGCTGCCGCAAAGCCTGCTGGCGCGCTATCGCCGGGATTTTGCGACCTACGCCAACACGGTCAGCCGTTTTGAGCAGCAGACGCTTTGCGAGTTCATGGCGGGCGGGTATTTCACGCGGCATCTTGCCCGGATGCGCCTTGCCTACAAGCGCCGCATGGAGGCATTTGCGGCAGCGCTGCGCGCGGCGCTGCCGGGCGTGGAGCTGGACGGCGTACACAGCGGGCTGCATTTTCTGCTGACGCTGCCGGGAGCCGGCGGCGAGCGTGCCATGGTCGCCGCCGCGGCGCAGCAGGGCGTGCGGCTGCGCGGCCTGAGTGAGTATTATCTCGCCCGGCCCGAGCTCTGCCGGGCGGATACCGTGGTAGCGGGGTACTCGGCCCTGAAGGAGGACGATGTGGAGAAGGTGGCGCAGGCGCTGGCGAGGG